>Ga0228701_1000322_pt1 | contig 42639 bp, 52 predicted proteins | sample McNCre117_Aug_MG_2_FD_178017 | JGI IMG/M metagenome (GOLD analysis project Ga0228701, IMG submission 178017) | Freshwater microbial communities from McNutts Creek, Athens, Georgia, United States - 11-17_Aug_MG | ecosystem: Environmental > Aquatic > Freshwater > Creek | place: USA: Georgia... | reverse complement strand
TTACATAGGAAGACCATACTGGAGTGCTTGCAGGGTCAATGCCATGTAGCGAACCGCTAGCAGCAACGATCTTTCCAAGACCAGTGATTTCCTTGTTGTAGGAAGTCGTGCCGTTCGAGGAACGAACCAGAATATCGCCAACCTGCACAGTTACCGATGCAGAGAAAGTGATGGTCTTAGCAGTCTCGTTGATCGAGCTGATAGTAACCTGCGAACCAACTACGGAACCAGCGCGGATGAAGGAGACAGTCATGTCTACATCTGCCCAAGTTACCTGATCGAAGGTGATGGTGGTTCCGGTAAGGGTTCCAGCAACAACAGTCGAAATAGTTCCAGTGCCATCTCCGTAGATCTGGCGGTTGAAGTCACGAGCAAGGTCCTTCTTCAGACCCTTGATTTCGTTGTCTACAACATTGATGAATGCGTTGTAGTTGTCTGCAGCCTGCTCAAACAGCTGACCATCAACCTCGATAGCACCATAAAGGTTCTTGAGGTATAGGCTTGCCTGCTTATACTTCTGAGCGCCTGCAGATGGAAGGGTCTCGCGAACGTCACGAGCACCAATACCCTGATTACGACCAATGTGGGTGTCAAAGACAGCCTGCTTGCCGTTCTGGGTAAGGTGTGCGGCACTGGACTCGATAAAGTCTAGTGCTGGGGTTTTGTCTCGGAGCTGCTCGTGAATGTCACCATAGACAAGCTTTAGAGCATCCGAGGCGAAAGTCAGAATTCCCTGACCAGCCATGTTTCACTCTCCTAAGTGATTAGAAAAAAATACTATTCATCATCACGATGCCCCTGACCGAATATGGCTGTAGCACTGACTTGTCTTGATACTACCACTAAAAGTAAAAAGCCCTGCACTTTTCTAGAAAATGCAGGGCTTTTTTATTAGACTTACTGTCCAGATTTTTGATACTGCTCAAACATGCGAACAAGCATCTCCTTCTTACCCTTGTCATCGCGTGGCACGCTTAGGTCTGGGGATACGATCCCAGCTCCACCAGCACTGCCGATAACCATTGGGGCTGACTGAGCCTGAGCTCCGCCAATAGGAGTGAATCCGCCAACCATCTGCTGTAGCTGTTGAGCTGCTTCAGCAATAGTCATGTCCTGACCTGCGCCCATAGCAGCATTCATCAGGTTGTAGATAGCGATTTCATGCGCTTCACTAATTTCGTAAGCAGCCTTGAGATCAGTCATCTCGCGGTCAAGCTCAGCAGTAGCTTCTTCAGTAGCCTTTGCTAGCTCCTGATCGTAGATTCGCTGCTCTTGCTCGCTGCGGAACTGCTTTAGCTCCTCAATTTCCTGCTTCAAAGCATCTGGAACTTCACCGAATACGCTGGAGTCATCAGCTTCATCCATGATGTCGCTAGCAACTGCAGCAGCTTCATCGGCAAGCATGCCATTCTGCTCAAGGTATTCACGCAACGATGCGTAAACTTCCTGTGGGTTTGACTCAATTGCACGCGCAATGTTCAAGCCACCGGAGATCAGATCAGCCGATACACCTTCATCCACATACTGCTTGAATGGGGTGAACTTCTCAAGCTGAGTCTGGAAGTTGCGGTCAGCTTCCTGAAGGAATGGCGCAACCTTTGAGTGCCATGCTTCTGGAATTTCGTTCAGCAGGTTATCCCATGCTGGGTGGGTTTTGGGTGAATCGCTTGCTTCAGATGCCAGATTATCTGGCTGGTCTGGAATTGCCTGCGTCTCTTGTTCAGACATTAGCTACCTAACTGTTGTGGGGTTTGTGGCTGGGCTCCCTGAGCAGGTGCGCCTTGAGCCTGTGCTTGCATTGCCATATCCGCTGCCTGCTTCTGCTGTAGAGCAGTTTGGTGCATCTGGATATGCTTCTGGAACTCTGCCTTTACTTCGTCAGGTAGAGAATCAAAAGACTGTGATTTGCGGAATCGGTTATGAACTTCGATGTGAACCGCATGGTTATCGTAATCGTGAACAGAGATTACTGCTGGAATCGCAAGACCAATAGGCTGACCATTGGCATCTACTGCGCCCGGAACGGTCTTATCTAGCTGACCTTGAGCAGCTCCCTGCTCCCACTGCATCTGGAATTGCTGAATCTGATCTGGGGTGAGCTTCTTCATCATCAGGTTTTCACGCGATGCTTGGTTCTCATCTAGCTTGATCAGGTTGTAATACTTCTTCAGCATTCCCATGTCTAGGATTGCAAGACCATCTTGTGGCTGAATAAAGCCAAGCTTCATCCAGTCAGTGATTAGCGCCTGACGAGCAGACTTAGAAGTAGGCAGGGCAGAGCCGGACTCAACGCGAATGTCAGTTCCAGATGCGATGTCAGAGCCAGAAACAACCATTGCATCAAATGCGCCATCATTACCGACAGTCTTGATGATGCGTGGCTGGTCTACATACTGGACAAATAGGCTTAGCGACTGGTTTGCTACCTTCTCAACACCTGCTTCAATTGCTGCAAAGACGGTAGTTAGGTAAGCATCATCGCGCTCCTGCAAGTAGTTGATTGCAGTAGCAGCAGTAACGCCACCAGATTCGCCACGAGATACTTGGTGCTGACCAGAGATGTCTTCAAAGTCTGCCTGCAACTGCTGCACTTCATTTAGCACATAGCTTGGCAGTGGTTGAATAGGCACTGCGCTTGGGTTAGGGAAGCCGGGGCGAACTGGGATGTAGACACCTGCACGCGCAGTGATTCGGCGTGGGTCTACAGCGCCTTCTTGGTAGAACATCTGAGGCTTAGCCATGAGGTTCTTAGCCTGAATGATCTGCGAGCGTAGGCGGTTGTATTCGCGCTGGATTGGGATCAGTGAGCGAATAACGCTTCGGCGGTAGAACTTGCCAGTTGGGATGCTGTAGAAGTGTGCGAATGGATACTGCTTGTGCATGTAAGGGATGCCGTTATCAGCAAGCTGAACGATCTCGTTATCAACGATGGTTACTAGACCACCGTTAGGTAGCATTGGGCATCCGTTTGGCTTAGCCCACATCTCAATAACTAGAACGCTATCTGGCTTAGAAGTGTCGTTACCCTTTAGGTCAAGCAAAGCAGCATTCATGATCTCGGATGAAGCAACCTTGGCGGGGGTAAAGTCTTTTGGCAGGACAGAACCAAAGTTGCTGCGAACCCACTGCTCACTCTTGGTGTAGACATTGAAGATGTATGGCTGGTCTTCAATGCTTTCAGTAGCAAGGTCTGGCACGAATAGGTGGAATGGCGAAACTACTTCGAAAGAAACATCACCCATTGCAGTTACTCTCTGAGAAACTGACTGCTGACCAGTGAAAGGATTCATGGTTGATACTGGTTCAACCTGCTTGATGCTTGGATCCCAGTAAGTTTTGATGAATGAAGTTCCACAGGTTGCACGCCAAAACTCAGCTGACTGCAAGATTCGAGCATTGAAACTGTGACGGTCATAGAGCGATTCCCAAATCTGCTCAGCTGCCTGAGCTGCCATTAGGTCATCGTCATCATTAGATGATGGGAGCACAGTTGCGCTTGGTCTACCAGAAGTAGTCTTAGCGATCTCAGTGCGGATGATTGGCTCGATGCGGTTTACAGTAACGCGAGGCAAGTTAGCAGGGTTAGCTTCTTCAGATAGAACCTGACCCTGACCTTGAGTGCGCCACGAGTGATACTGATAGCCGTTGTAGAACGCGAGTTGCATATACCACTCTTGTTCTTCAGGCTTACGAGCCATCTTGCACTTCTCGTATTCAGCCTTTACCCACGCAACAAGTTTCTTCGCATCCTGTTGCTTCTTGAACTGGTTGATGATGTTGCTATCAGCCATTTCACCCTCTTGCCTATTGACTTGAGGTGGAGTTGTGTAATCAGCCATTATTCTTCCGAATCACTAGAAAAGCTCTGCCAAGCAGCGTCAAGCTCGCGTTCACGCTGTTGGAGCAATTCTAGCTCATCCCCAGTCAAATAGGGTCCGATGTCTGAGTTACTTGCGAGTGGCTGGGTTTCGCTTACTGCTGTCAGTTGCTGGAACGCTAGTGGATCCTTTGACGCTAGAAGATTCGACTGGTGCTTTAGCGCCGACATCTGCTGGCTTGTCACCTTCGTTATCTGCTGCGTTACTTCTTCCAGAGTCTTGAACAGGGCTCTCGACATTACGAACACCGCTATTAGAAACAGCGAGCACAAAATCAGTGAGATTACTACGAACTCCATTGATAAATCCTTCGGTAAAGGTTGGAACTGCATCAAGCAGCTCAGTTAGTTTGTTGATCTCGCTGTTCTTTTCAGCGATGGTTTCTTCGTATGGTGCGCGTGGACCATAGTTGATGTTCTCAGCTAGCTCGCTAATGCATCCGGTGCAGATCATAAATGATCCACCGCGAGCGTGCTCTACTGCAGTATCCCAAAGCTCCTTGTTGATTCCACAAAGGGCACAGGTTCCGGGGAATGGTCCGCCGTTTGGATAGTAACCGAAGTGTCTCATCCTTCTAACTCTCTAACTGAGGCAACGCCTCTCCAGTTCGAGCCCCATTCATCTTGATTGTCATAGTCAGCTAGCTGGTGTGATACCGAGCCAAAAGTTTCTGTGAACTTCTCGTGGAATGCGTCTCTGTTTTCTTGTTCTAATGATACAGCCGGAGCAAGGTTTGGCATAAATGTCATCGCATACTTCAGCGCATCGTAACAATGGTTATCTTTGTCACGAATATCTTCAAGCTTATTCTTTTGCTCAGCAACCTTGGGGGATGCGTGCTTCTTCCACTTCAGCTTTGGAAGCTCAGCAATAAGGTTTGGGCAGTCATCAGTGATCATTAGCATTGGCTTACCCGTTTTAGGGTTGGTCTTCATGTATTGCTGAATACGCTCAAGACCAATGCGCCTATCGCTAGGGATAGCATCCACCGCAATGTAGATGCCATGACTCTGATACTCCTGCAGAATGCTTGTGCCAGTGTGCTCTTTAGTCTGCTTGATTGCAGGGTCTCCAGTAGTGAGATAAAGCTCAGCACCAGATTCTCTAAGAACCTGTCTAGTAACTTTGTTTACTACTTCTGAATGCTGAGCGACATTCCACTTTGCTTGGTAGTGTTCTTTGAACACGACAATAGTGCCGTCTTCAGCAACTGCGAGCCAGAGCCAGACTGTTGGGTTGGTGTATCCGCTATCCATTGTTCTAACAATTCGACAGCTTGAATTGGGTTTGAATTCTCCGCGAGGAATACAGTGTGTTGTAGGGCTGAATTCTGGAAAGACTGAACCACCAAGATGGATGTATTGTCCGAGCTTTCGGATAGCTTGTTCTTCGGGCGAGAGCGAGTCCATGTAACGCGCGATAGCCTCTTTGGAAAGCGATGGGTTGTCATCCATGCTCGCTTCAACGATGCCAATGTTCTTTGTTCCTTCTTTTGCCGGAAGATATATATCTTCATAAATCCATTCCATACCCTGCACAGGTGTCTGGCTCATCCACCAATCACCATTGGTGTCGATCAAACGCGCAAGACATTCTTGCCAAATAGTTTTTGGGCATTCCTCATCGAAGTGAATCCAATGGCGCGATGAACCTGCAAACTTATCGAGGTCTTGGTCTTGCGACATAAACTCAACAAAGTTGCCATTTGCCAGTGTTAGCACATGGCGTTCGCGACTATAGGAATCTTCCCATGATCCGTTGATCAGATACTTCTTGGGTAGCCACTGCTTCCACAGCGGAAGAATAATCTTATCAACACCATTCAAGAAGTCCACTGCAACTACTCGACCACGAATCTGACCTTCCGGCATCTGGCGGTAAGGGTGAGTGCCAGTCGCATACCAGATGCCTTCAATGGTTGAGCCCAGTGATTTACCGGATCTGTTACCGCCAATGTATAAGCGTTCTTTTTGCGGCAACTTATGAAACAACTCCTGCTTAGAAGATGCAACATAGTTGTAAAGGTTTGGTGTATGAACAGAATCGTTTAGTCCTTCACCAAGTTGGAGAAGAACATCATTCAGGTCAAAGGATTCTTTAGCCATGCTTGAAAAGCTTTACTAGATCGTTTAGAAGAAGGCGAACGATAGTGCCACGAGGATGCCACTCAGTATGAGTAGTGAGGGAAATAACATCAGAAAGGTCGGCGTAAGCCCACCATTCCCCAGATCGGGGATATCCCACTCCGGCTCGCTGGGTGACAAGGAATCCGTATTTTGCGTTGGCATTCTTCTTCTCCGTTTCAGCTTCTTCAAACCACTTCAGCATCTGGTTATGCGATGCTGTCTTGGCGGCATTGCCACCTTTTACTTCAAATACGATTAGACCATGAAGGGGCTCACGAAGCCAGACATCGCCTTCATCTGCTGTTCCTTTTAGAACATTTCGGTGTGCGTCTAGTTCGCTGTATCCAGCGCCTAGCAGGTGATTGCGAACTGCTGTTTCAGCGCGCGTGCCAATACTCTTTGCTTTGCTCATGCCGTCTCCTTTGGTATGCGATACAATGCTAACATGCCTACAATTCCCCCATTAGATGAAGTGAATGCTTTTCACCTCAACTCTGATAAGGATTCGAGTGCGCTTGCTTTGCATCACACTCTAGGTCTGAAACCATACCAAGCATCTCCGGGCAATCACACCCATGATGGAAAAGATTCGCCACAGCTGGACTTCAATAATCTGCTCAATGGTTGGATCAACATGGATGGTGGGCTAGCAAACACTGTTTATGGCGGAATGACCGCTATTGATTGCGGAGGAATCTAATGGCTATTCACTTGCAGCTTAGGCGCGATACTGCAGCTAACTGGACCGCAGCAAACCCCATTCTCATGCAGGGTGAGCTCGGCATCGAGACTGACACTCTCAAAGTAAAGGTTGGAACTGGAACAACTAACTGGGTTAGCCTTGCTTATTTTACGCAAGGAACTGCTGGTCTATCGGCTTATCAGGTAGCAGTATCTAATGGCTTTGTCGGCACTCAGACTGCGTGGTTAGCATCTCTTGTTGGTGCTACGGGTGCAACTGGAGCTACAGGTGCAACTGGACCTGCTGGTCCTGCCGGAACTGCTGGAGCTACTGGTGCTACTGGTCCTGCTGGAGCAACTGGTCCTGCTGGTCCAACTGGTCCTGCTGGAACTGCCGGAGCAACTGGTGCTACTGGTACTACTGGACCTGCTAATACGCTGAGCATTGGCACTGTTGTCAATGGTGGTTCAGCAGCAGCAACCATTACTGGCACTGCGCCAGCTCAAACCCTAAACCTTACTTTGCCTCAAGGTCCTACCGGACCTACTGGAGCTACTGGATCAACTGGTGCTACAGGTGCAACTGGACCTGCTGGTCCAACTGGTCCTGCTGGACCAACTGGAGCCACTGGTGCTACTGGTGCAACAGGTGCTGGAGTAATTGTTGGCGGAACTACTGGACAGCTTCTCGCTAAAGCATCCGCAACTGACTATGACACTACTTGGGTGAACGCGCCTAGCAGTGAAACCCTTTTAGCTACTGTAAAAAATAGCACTGGCTCAACTATCCCAAAGGGTGCTGCTGTTTATGTTTCTGGTGCTAACGGAACTAACATGCTTATCAGCTTGGGTAAAGCTGATGCTGAAGCAACATCAAGCAAGACTCTGGGCCTAACCTCAAACTCGATGGCGAATAATGCCATTGACACTGTTGTAACACAAGGTCTACTTGCTGGACTTGATACTTCTGCAGCAACTATTGGTGATCCTGTTTGGCTTTCTGGAACTACTGCTGGTGGTTTGCTTTATGGCCTAGCTAACAAGCCAGTCGCGCCAATTCACATGGTTTACATTGGTGCAGTTACGCGCGTATCTGCAACTAATGGTGAGATTTTTGTTCGCGCTCAGAATGGTTTTGAGATTGATGAACTCCACGATGTTCTAATCACTTCAAAGACTAATGGTGATCTGCTCCAATACGAATCATCTACTGGGCTTTGGAAGAATAAGGCGCAGTCTACTCTTGCTATTGGACCATCGCAGGTTACTGGAACTGCAGTTATCACTACCGATAGCCGACTAAGTGATGCTCGCACACCGACTGGAACTGCTGGTGGAGATCTAACTGGAACTTACCCAAATCCAACTCTTGCTGCTACTACAGTTACTGCTGGTTCTTATACTTCAGCAAACATCACAGTAGATGCTAAAGGTCGTATTACTGCTGCAGCCAACGGCTCCGGTGGCGGTGTCTCGCTAAGCGTTGCTAATACTTGGACTGCAACACAGACTTTTACCCCGGCAGCAACTACTGGTGTTCCAGTAATTGCTCAAGGTCTTGCATCACAAACTGGAGATCTTCAGCAATGGAAAAGCTCAGCAGCAGTCCTTGCAGGAGTTACTTCTACTGGTCAGGGCTATTTTGGAACTACAGCAGTAGTAAATAATAATGCTGCTGTTGCTGCTCAATTTGGTATTGTTGCACCATCTGCAACAACTACTCCATTAGTCATAAAAGCTGCAGCTTCACAAACCGGAAACCTTCAAGAATGGCTAAACTCTAGTGCGGCTGTTCTTGCTCGTATAACATCTGCTGGTGGACTTGTTCTAAGCTCAACTCTTACTACGCCATCAATTACAGTCAATGGTTTGGTTACTCTTTTTGCTGGAACTACAGCTACAGCACCTATACGATTCCTTACTGGAACAAACCTAACTACTCCCATTGGTGGCGCACTTGAATATGATGGTGTGGCATATTATGCGACTCCAAGCTCAGCAGCTACAGCGACTACTAATGGTGGTCGTGCAGTAATAGCAACTCCACACTACTGGTCGCTTTCTACTGCTTATGGATTAGCAAATAATACTACTGCTCAACCATTATTCGGAACTACTGGATCATTTTCTGCTACAGCGGCTACTACTTATGAGTTTGAATGTGTTGCTTATTTAGCAACAGGAACAGCTGCTCATACAATTTCTTTTGGTTTTGGTGGAACGGCAACTTATACAAGTGCTGCATGGGCAAGCACTTATATGAATGGTCCAGTAGGAACACCAGTAGGCGGTAGCCTTGCTATATATATGAGTGCTGCAAGTAGTGCTTCAGCAACCTCGCTTTTCAACACCACTACATCTGCTGCTGGTGGATCATTTACTATAAAAGGTATAGTTCGTGTAAATGCTGCTGGAACAGTTATTCCACAAATTACTTTTGTAACTTCAGCTCCGGGTGGAACAAACCAAACTTTGACAAACTCTTACATCAAATTTACCCCTATTGGCTCAAACACAATGACAACTGTTGGCGCATTCGCCTAAAAACTAAGGAGACACAAATGGCATTCAACATCACTAATGAAGAAAAGATCGCAATTAACACTGAGCGTATTGCTCAGTTGAACCGCGAAGGCTATGACAACGAGATTGCGCTAAAGACTTCTGAAAGTGCGCTCGCTGTTGATGGCTTGACTGAGGAGCATGTTGCTGACATTACTCAGCAGATCAATCAGTATCGCAAAAACATCTCCATCATTGAAGCTGCCATCCGTGTAGCTGAGGAAGAAATCGCAGGAGCATAATGATCCCTTTAGGCATCATCGGTGGCAGTAGCTTTATCGCTACTGGCGGTAACTTTACTGTTACTTCTGGTGGCTATAAATACCATGTCTTTACCAGCAATGGAACCTTTGCGGTAACTGCTGGTTCAAAGAACTGTGAAATCCTTGCCATTGGTGGCGGTGGCTCCGGTGGAGCTGGAGTGAACTCTACTTCGCAGTATTGGGCTGGCGGTGGCGGTGGAGCTGGTGGAGTTATTACTGCCAATGTTTTCAACTCAATGGGCGCATCATTAGCGGTTGTTATTGGTGCTGGCGGTATAGCTAATACCAATACAAACACTTCAATAGGTCAAGCAGGATCTAATGGTGGAGACACTACTATCAATGGCACATTGTTTGTAGCCAAAGGTGGCGGTGGCGGTGCATCTGGTAGCACTACTGCAACTAATGGTGGCAATGGTGGTTCTGGCGGTGGCGCGCATGGTGGATCTACTGCTACCGGAACTGGCGGAACTGCCAATGCTGGTTCTGGAACTGGCATAACTGGATATGCCTATGCTGGTGGAGCTGGTTTAGTTGGAAGCACAAACCTGCTTACTGCTGGTGGTGGTGGTGGTGGAGCTGGTGGAGCTGGCTCAGCAGCAACCTCATTCTTCTATTCTGGACCTAATGAAACTAGGTCTAGTGGTGGTGATGGTGGACTTGCAACTACTGCATTCTCTACTTGGCTATCAGCTATTGCAGCAAGCATGCCAACTGCTTGGCAGCTAACTACTACCAATGGCATTGCTGCTGGTGGTAGTGGTGCTGGCTACTATGGCGGCAGTGCAAATACTTCTGCTGGAGCTTCAGCTGGAGTGGCTGGAGCAGGTTCTGCGGATGCAGTAGCAAACACCGGCTCTGGTTCTGGTGGTTCACGAAGCACTACAACCGCTATTGGTAATTCTGTTGGTGCTGGTGGATCTGGTCTAGTTATTATCCGTTACGCAGCCTAGTGCTATAGGATAGCGCTATAAGCCATAGTAAGGGAGACGCATGCTTGAAGGTCTTGAACCAAAGAAGCGTGAAGCACTTTGTATTGTTGCGCGTGAAGCAGCCAAGTTAGATAAGAATGACTTGAAAATTCTTCTTGATGCGATGGCTGATCCGCGTTGGACTACTAACGCCCTTGCTGATGCTCTTGAAGAACGCGGTTTTGGTGCTAGGCGCAACTCGATAATGAGGCATAGAACGAAAAAGTGTGGCTGTGCTAGGTGATCTGCCAGTTCCAACAACTAAGTGGGATCCGGTGCAAAAAGCTCAGCCAGTAATCATCAAGCCACCGCGCCCAGCTAAGCAGGTTGCTACTAAGCATAAGGTCTATGCGATTCTGCCAGACCCACAAATCGGCTACCGCAACCTAGATGGCATACTTGACCCATTCCATGATGAAGCCGCAATGAATGTAGCTATCAAAATAGTTGATTGGCTTTATCATAATGACCGCGTAGATGCTGTGGTGAACCTTGGAGATTTCTTAGACCTACCAAGCCAAGGTCGTTTTGAGCAAGAAGCTGGCTTTGCTGGCATGACTCAGCGAGCTCTAAATCGTGGACATCTATTCTTGCAAGAGCAGCGAGCTGCAGCTGGTGAGGATGCTGAGATTGTTCTCATTGAAGGTAATCATGACCGCCGCATGGAGAAGTTTATCCAGATCAACGCAGCAGCAGCTTGGGGTTTGAAGCGAGCTAACGCTGATGAGCTCCCAGTAATGAGCATTCCTTATCTTTTGCGCCTTGATGAAATTGGTGTCAATTACATTGATGCTTATCCAGCAGGCGCATACTGGATTAGTAAGAACCTGCGAGCCATTCATGGGCATAAGGTGCGCTCTGGTGGCTCAACTGCTGCAGCTTATACAAACGACACACCGCACATCTCAACTGTGTTTGGGCACATTCACCGCCAAGAAGTGCAGTCTAAAACTGTGTTTGATCGCGATGGTTCAATTCGTAGCCAAGCTATTTCGCCCGGCTGCCTATGCCGAGTAGATGGCGCTGTGCCATCTGTGAATGGTTCAACCAAGATTGATGGCAGCACTGCTAAGTTCTGGGAGAACTGGCAGCAGGGCATTGCAGTTATCACTGTTGATGGCGAAAACTTTTCAACTGAACTTGTTCAGATAAATGAAGGCGTAGCTTGGTTTAGGGGCAAGCGCTTTACTGCTTAGACATTCTTTCAGCTTCAGACTTGAGCAATTCTTCTTGGGTTGCCTTGGTTGTTCCATCATGCTTTTTCCAGTCGAAACCTGCTGGCAAGAATGGCTTAGTGTGTTCTGGGCGTTCCCCATAGAACGGATCATTTACTGCGTGCCAAGTGTTGTGGCAGAAGTCGCAGATCCGGTGAAGGTTTTCAGGAGCATTATTCATGGTGTTCTTATCCGGACCATGATGGCGATCTGAGGCAGGTCTGCCAATGCAACCGATGATTGGTTGCACGCCACCGCCAGCAAACTTGAGCCCAGCCCACTCGCATGTCATGCCAGCAGTGATTGGATACATTTCTTTAGCGCGTTTACGCCCAGTGGATACTGGATCTTTATACTCTGAAATGTCTTTCTGCGCCGCGTAGCCGTCACTAATGTAGCCAGTGTCAGCAGAATCCCCATCTGAGATAATGTCGGCTTCTTGAGCCTTTACAGAGCCATCTGCGCCAAACTTCACTTCGCCACCACAGCAGCAGTCAAGCGAATCAGCTTCCCAGAATGTGTCACATTCATTATGGAAACTAGCTCGGCAAGCCAAGCATGGGTCACTTCCAGTATTCGTCATCTTTTTCCTCTAGAAGATCCATCACAGATGCGATGTTGTTTGCCGAGCTAACTTTCATCAGGTCAATGCCCAAGAAAATCTTGGAGCCAGCAGCTTCAGATTCAGTAACGCCAGTGCGTGACTTGATTTCGCGGCTGAGCATGTTCTGAGTAACTGGCTTCTCACCATTCTCATCACACCATTCACGATAAGCGTTGTAGAGGCTAAGACGAGTAACTGATGCGCGGTCTGCCTGAATGGTCTTCTCATCAATGAACTTGGCGATGTGGTCTTCTTCGTGGCGGTAAGACTGCGTGCTGATCTTGATGCTCTCAGGTTCGCTCATGCCTTGGTTTGTGATGCGCACAGCGCCTTCAACGATCCACTGCAGGATGCCAGCGCCTTCAGATTCGACTAGAAGCTTGGAGAAGTTCTCTTTACGGCGCTCAACTGGAACTGTTTTGCGGAAGTCAATCTTACGCAAGCGTCTCCAGAAACCATCGCCACCGGACTTTACTTCAGGTAGGTGGTTTACTGCCATGAACAAAGTATGTGTTGGCTTAAAGTCAAAGAAGTTCTGACCCATGAAACGGGCAGAGAGCATGTCTCCACCAGTTAGCATCTTTACTCGCGACTCGTTGAACTTGCCGTCTGGTCGAGTCTCTGACGCAACAGCAAGGCGAACTCCTCGGAGACGCGCAATGTCTGTGGGATGTGCAGCGCCCTTAGTATCGATAAGGAAGTCTTCAGGCATCGTTGCAGAATAATCACCAAGAATTTCTCGAACCACTTCAAGGAGCGTGGATTTTCCGTTAGCTCCTGTGCCAACAAAGACAGGGAGAACATGGTAACGGCTATCTCCAAATAGCGAAGCTCCAAGGAGCTCTTGGATGTATTGAATTCGGTCATCATCTTCAATAATGTCTTTCAGGAAGGCGCTCCATAGTGGAGTCGGCATTGGCTTTGGGGCAACAGTTGTTGCGCGAGTGTTGAAGTCTTGACCCTTGATGGATTCGCGGAGCTCTCCAGTGCGTAGGTTTACAATTCCGTTAGGGGTGCATAGGTCATCAGCGGCGGCATCCATGTCAATAGATTTCACCTGCACGATTGGATCAGTGGATGCAACAATAAGGCAGTTGTTCAAGCGGTCTTTGTTCAGCGAGTTTTCAAGCCAGCTAAGTTCATCTTTTTCTAGAACCATCTGCTTGGCAAAGCCGATAGAGTCAATGACTGCTTGGATAGATGACTTGGTTGAGTCAAAGACATAGCGAACGCCATCCCACTTGTGCCATCCCACTTCTGGAACGAACTTGTAGGTGTTATCCATGTGCGCGATGAAGCGGTTAGCATTCGCGTGGTCGGAACATCCAGTGCTGTCGAATGAATCAATGTAGAACTTAGCCAGCTCCGCTGGAGAGTATCCGCCTTCAGCGCGGACTATTCCAGTGCTGTCGGGCTGACCATCGCTAAAAAGGTCTGTGTGAAGGTGTCCTCTTAGCTCCTGCGCCAGCTTAGCGTCATCCATTGTCTCAACCTTGGCGATTGCCCAGCGGTTAGCTGAGCGAACTTCGCCCGGCGTTAGTTCACGCGATGGGGAGAGCTTCAAGAAGTTAGTGAACTGATCGGAAATGTCAGCAACTAGAACATTGGCAGTCGGCTCAGTGATGCATCCGTTGCGGTGCGCCGCATTGACGCGAATCAACTGCTGAAGCAACCAGCCATGTCGAGACTTTGGTGGCTGCTGTGGGTGAACTGAAGCCAGCAAGTGCCCAGTCCAGTGGCAGTCTACTTCCGCATAGCTCCAGTCTTTTGAAGATTCAATAGCAGTGAAGTCGTTAGGCATGGTTGCAACTGATGCAAAACCATGCGTTACTAGAACATCATCAATCTCGGCATAGCTGATAGGTCTCCAGTTTTCTGGAAACTCAGCGCCTACTGATACTGGGTGCTCAGTGGACTTGAAGTTGATTGAGCCGGGGGCTCGGAAGATTCTCGGCAGGTCGAATACTGAATCAAGTTCGCCGCCCTGCGACTTAGCAACCCAGCGGACAAAACCACCCCAACGCTGAAGCAGGCTAGTAGCCATCTCAGGTGTAATGTCTTCTTCAGGGTCAATAGCCCAGTAAGGCTGAAGCCCATGACCCGATGCAATAACTGCCGATGGGTTTACGCCAATGAGTTCAGCAATAAGGTCTACGATCTGGTGAGCGTTCTCGGCGGACTGAACGCCAGTCTCTTTATAGTCAATGTCTATCCAGAGAGCAGCAAGGCGAGTGATCTCATTAGCCTTAGCTCTGGTCTGAACTGATGATGGGTTGATCTCATACCAGATGTTTACATCTAGGTCGTTGAGAGTCTCAACAACTAGGTCTGAGTAAGCAACAGTGGTCTTCTTAGTCCTGAAGCCCTGAGCAGCACTCTGGTAGCAGATGATGACATTATCTGATTCATCGCGACCTAGACGCTCTAACAGTTCTTGGAATGGCTTGGTGATTGCCACTTGGAATCCTTTCGTTGGGGATGAAAATGGGCAGCGGATTGAGGTGTAATCCGCTGCCCATTCACTTCTTTAGAATGTGAGAGCTGCTAGAACATCTTCTTCAGAAGCGCCGAGGGTCTCTGCGATTTCGCTAGCGTCAAAGCCAGCTGCATCGAGCTTGAGAGCCTTAGCCTTCTGCTCATCAGATAGTTTACCAGCAGTTGCAGCCTTTACGACTGGCTTAGCGCCAGCCTCTAGCAAAGCGTCTACTGCAGCGTTGGACTTAGCAGGAGTCAAGGTGATGCTGTAGATCTTGACATCGTTGAAGCCCTTGGTCTTTGCAGGCTTGGTAGCCGACAAAGTGATGGTGAAGCCCATGCCAATCTCAAACTTCTGAGCACCAGCCTCCTTAAGAGCCTGACGAGCAGCAGCCAACTTCTGACCGAACAGGTAGACGCGGCGCGAACCATCATCTTCATCCAGTTCTGGGTCGGTGTAGCTGGTGTCGAGCGTTACCTGAACCTGCATCTGAGGCTTGCCATCATCCCAGAACTTTGGGTCTCCGGTTGCGAAGTCACGAACCTGAACAGAGTCCAAAGCGGTGATGGTTCCGGTGAACGAGTCACCGATCTTGGCGTTCTTGAACGAGATGGATGGAACTGAGACAGACGATAGTAGATCGTCTACGGAAGGGAGATTTACATCAACCATGAGTGTTTTCCTTTGTTTAGTGTTTCTTATTTTTATGGGTTAGATCAGCGATGAAACATCGCTGTTATCTTCTTGCTCATACTTTTTACAGTCGTAGCAAAAAGATGCTTTTGGCTGCTTTTCAATGACAGCATCCCAGCCGATTAGCTCGGCGGCATCCATCATCACAGCCAACTTATCCAAGGCTTCATTAGCTACCTGCTCATCGTAGCGAAACATCACTACTTCAGCGTTAGGTAGATCCTGATTTCTTGGTAAGAATGTGAGTGCAACATGGGTTACATTCTCGCCCTTGTTGCGCCAACCCATGCCGTAAAGCATGGCTTGAATTCTATATTGTTCTTTGATCTTGCCACTGCCAGCTTCTCGCAATGGGGTATCTCCAACAACTTTCCAGTCGTTTACGATAAGTGCATCTTCTTTTTTGGTGAATGCTGCCATGTCACATGAGCCGCCAAGAACTAGATCCTTATAACTCCAAACCTGTAGGCGCTCCTCAAGCTTATAGTTATCCCACTTGGCAAAACCTTCTTCAAGGGCAGCGTGAACTGCAGTGCCTACGAATGGGAACCAGCCGCCAGATGGCTTCTTATAGACCTGAGCAAGCTTGCGTGCAACACATTTACGGCAGTCTGAACCAACTTCGCTGATACCGATCTGCTTCTGGTGAGAGCGCTCAGTGATGAATAGCTCTCGAATGTTGAGCAGCCACTGCTCAGCAGTATCGCGTGCAGCTTTATCAGCATCAGTGTAATCAGCTGGCTTGACCCCAAGGATCTTGATTGGCATTAGTTGCTCCTAACAGAGCGCGTCTCGAATTCAGCAACCAGATGCCTGCGACCATGATTTTCATTGAAGATAAAAGCATGGGTGGTTCCGGCTGTGTTCCAACTATAGCTTAGGTTGCGGACAATAAAACCATTGCTCTGCATCTCGCGCTCTATTCCCTTGATGATGTCTACTAACTCTGTTGAGTCAATAGTGATTGACTTGTTGAATGGTTCGCCCAGCATCTTGATAAACCGGACTATGGTTGCTACAGCCATTCAAGCCAGCTCCCATACTTGCGCTTAGCTTCGATCTCCTCGCAACGGCACTTAGGTAGACCGCAAGACTTGCAGTCGCTCACTTGGGTGACTACTGTCCAAGCGCTCTGGCATACAAAGCAAACATCAGACTTGTTGTGTTCGCTTGAATACTCAGAGAAGTTGCATTCATCACAGTGGCTAAAATATTTGGTCACTTGTTCTCTCCTTTCAAGCCTTTCAAACACTTAATGCACATCAGTAAATACATTTGATTATGCTTTTCGCAGCGATATTCTTTACTCATTTCTTTTCCTATCCCCAGTGTTCGCCATTACAGCAAACACAAGATGTTTCGTAGAACTTTTCTTTTTGTGAAATTGGTAGCGTGGAATCTGTGAAATCAGTAGCGTTGCGGATAAGAGCATCAACGTTTATTGGTTGTAGGTTTCCGTCAACTAAAGCCCACAACTGTTCAGGAAGCAGTTTGATAATGCGACCCTCAAAGTAGTTCTGCAAAAGGTCAAAGTTGTAAGGCGTAATCTGCTCACCTACTACATACTGCTTTACCGCTTCTACTGGTAGTTCTACGGGGATGCCTTCTGGCTCTGGGATACCGCCTTTTGGAAAATCACTCACTTGTTCTCTCCTTTGATAAGAGCGATACCTCGGTCAATGGCATAAGCAAGTTCTGGCGTATGCTCAACCTTTTCGATGGTGAATGACAGTTCCTTTAGCAACTTGATAATGCGTTCACGCTCAGTCATTGCGCCGTCTGCATATGCGTTGAGTATGTCTTGAGTTTTGTTTCCTGACTCACTCATCTTCATCCTCCATAACTTGAGCAAGGAGCTTCCTTGCAAAATCAACTCCACGACTGCCATCTAGCAGTTCGCGCGTAACCTTATAGCGCTTTGAAACCTTCTCAGCAATAGCTTCATCAATGGTGTCTTTGCCAAGCAGATTCCAGATGGTGACATTGTGCATGTTTGATGCTCGATGCACGCGGTCTTCGATCTGCTCAATGCGATCCGGATCATAAGGCGAGTCCAGCATGATCAGATCATCGGCACGATCCAGATTGATGCCAACGCCCATAGTGCCAGAAAGTAATACAACCCGTAACTCGCCGTCTTGGAACTGCTGTTGAATGTGAATACGCTGCTGAGCGCCAGTCCTACCATCCAATACAGCACTGCTGATGCCAACATTTTCCAACTCCTTATGTAACCATTCCAAAATCTTGCTGAACTGCGAAACAATAACAACCTTTGCATTGCCATCAGCCATGTCATCAGCTTCGATGAATGCGCGCTCTGATAGCCACTCGATAAGCCACTCAAGCTTTGCCGACCTGCCGCCAATAACGGGCTCTGGTGGCGTAGTAGTCGGATCCCACATGCAAGTAGAGTTCTGACGGAATCGGATAGCGGCAGTCATTGCTTCAGCCCGATCAATACCAGTAGCATCGCGCTCGCGGACTGCTTCTTCATAGCGCATCTGAACATCAAAGTAGCGCGCCTTCTGTTCATCCGGTAGCGGCAGTAAAACATCTACATAGCGCTTCGGTGGCAACTGACTAAGCACTTCGTTCTTGGTGCGCCTAATCATCCAAGCGCGGTCACGCTTCAACCATTCATCAGGATCTTTGATAGTGGTTGCAACCTTGACTGTTCGAGTGCGTGAAACCTGCTGCTCAACCATCCAAAAATTCTTTTCAAGCCAAGCCCACTTGTTATGTGGCATGAGTTCAGTGAACAAGAATCTCCAAGTGCCGTAACGATTCTCAAGCTTGCCGCGATCTGGCGTGCCAGAAATAGCTACTCGCATAGTGTTTGGGCGCATGACAACCTTGGCTAAACCTTTTTGAAAATTGGTGTAGCCATTGCCAGTGATAGGTAAAACTATGTGCGACTCATCAACAATCACTGCGTCATACACTTCTTGAATCAGCTCAGGCACTCGCACACCAGACTTAGTTAGATCAATGGCGTTATGGTTCGCAACAACAAAAGTCGGTCCATAAACCTTAGTCTGCTCAAAAGCCTTAGACTTCTTCGCGCTACTGCCTTTGCTCGCATCCACGATGTTGATCGGGTAGCGCGGAGCAATAAAGCGCTCAAGCGAATCAATCCAAGTAGTCTGCGCGTTGATGATAGGTGTAAGAACCAAGATGTTGCATGGTCTATCCAATGCGCCATCAAGTTCTAGTGCACCCAAAACTTCGAGTGTCTTACCAAGCCCCGGCTGATCTGCCAAAAGAATCCGTCTCGATTCATTTATTCTCTTAGCTGCTTCGACTTGGTAATCGAATAGAACTTCAGATACCAGAGTCAAAACATCACGCTCCGATCTGATGCGCCATGAATGCCAAGGTCTTTTACAACCCACTCCCAAAACTTAGCCATGTAAACTTCAATAGAAACAGTCTGTTTCTGAGCGCCGTTCTGCTTAGCCTTGTTGCGGAATACTGCCATGTAGCAACTACGGCACATGTCTTTGGCATAGTAGCTGTTACCGCAAGCACATAGCGGGCGCGCTGAACGGATAATAACAATGCCCTGATCTTTGTTGTAGTGCTTGAAACAAAGCATCCTGCGGTGGACTACAAGGTTGCAGTCTGGTGCAGTGCAACGCTTCTTCTCAGATTCAGGCACTGGGTTCTTCGCCACTCTTGGCATCTTCATCACCATCCCCAAGATCTAACTCAACAAAGTTGAGTTCATCTGACTCAGGTTCAAGGTCATAGTTGCCGATGTTGATCAGAAACGATGCTGATGTTGTTATCTCGGCATCAGTTGCCGGAATGTTCTCAGTCATGGTTATCGCTTGATGTTGAGGCGAGACTTGCTAACGCGCTTGAACATCTCAGGGTAATCCGCGATAGGGAAGTTCTCTTTGATGAAGTCGCTGTTCAGCTGGGTCTCACGCCAGCGAGAAATAGATGCAACTTCAGCGCCATGCACAGTGAGCACATCAGCTTTGCCGATTAGATCCTTGATGATGGCATCGATCTCGGACTTCTTCTCAGCCAATGGCTTCATCTGGTCTTCGATGGCTTGGCGCGCTGCGAGGAGTTCGTTGATGATGGATGGGTCGCTAGCTTCGACTAGCTCCTTGTCATCCTTGGTCTCGCGTGGCTTGATGATCAGCGCCTTAGCGCTAGCGATTAGATCAGTGGTGCTGGTTGCTTCGGTCTGCTCGGTCATTTTAGTTTCCTTAGTTTTTGTAGTTGATGTAAGGGTTTTTTAGTAGTTTCTCAAGTCCATCAGAATTGAGTCGCAAACTATTTATAGCACTGTTGCTAGACATTTTGGAGATTTGAACAGAAAATTCTCGATTTAGTCCGGGAATGATGTCGATCTCAAAATCATCTTTGATCCAAGTGTAAAGAGGAGCTCCGACATTTTTAGGTTTCCAGTCGGAGCGAGCAAGCGCATCGCGCACGAATGCAGGCAACTGCTTAGCCATTAGAACTCCAGCGTCTCAATAAAAGCCTTGAGCTCTGGTGTTGGTTCGCCTCGGAACTGAACATCTTTTAGCTCCTTATTTACCCAAGTAGTCTCGGCTAGCGTCTCACCGTTCTGGGTGATCTCACCGCGCCAAGTAGTTGCGCCTTGGTAGTAGCGTGCGGAATTGCGTGAGTGATTGAACTTCTGTTCGGTCATTAGTTGCTCCTTATGAATTGAATTAGTTGGCGGATAAACCTGCGTGACACATACCTGTAGATTGATTTTCTCTCAGATCTGTGCTTTGCTTTATCTCGTTGGGTTGGTTGCCCATCGGTCTGGATGCTACGCATTTTGATCCTTTCGGTTGGTGCTCCCCGATCTGCTTCGGTAGGTCGGGGAGCATTTTCTTTTACAGAATAACCAAGTGCCCTTCGATGCCACAGTTGCGCAGTATCTCAACTTCGGCAGCGCCATAGGCGATGAGGACTGATGGTGAGCCAGCAGTGCCTGCTTGATTGCCATCGGGAGTGCAGAACTTTATCCTGCCCTTGATAAATAGGATCGCATCTGCGCCATCCCAAACATAGTCAAAGAATGTCTTGGTCTCAGTGCGCGCAAAGATTAGCGCAATGCCTGAGCCACCATCTTTAGCGTGCTGTTTGATCTTAGCCATCCACTTATCCATGCCACGCCCGTAAGGTGGATTCATCCATACTCTGCCCTGCCACTGCTGAGCGAGCCCATCATTTTCGATGGTGTAATGCTTCTTAGCCGTATCCCAAGGGCGCGCTAAAGGAGCGCATGGGTCAAGGTCAAACACTCCAAGCTTCTCAAGCAAGGCTGGTGGCGTGAGCCAAACATCAGTGCCGGACACAGTTGCTTCATTACCTAGATTACTCATTAGTTATCCTCTCCATTTAGTAGGCGAGCCCAGCGGTCATACTCTAGATCTCCGACTCGCCAGCGCCCAGTGTCGGCGTTGATGTAAACAGTTGGGTTATCTCCCCAATGCTCAGGGAATGAGCCCTTGGTGAGTGGCTGAACGCCCATACCAAGCTTGCCATCGTAGCTATTCTCAATGAATGACGCATGAATGATCTCAGCGGTTAGGTATTCGGGATCTCCGATGCGCTGAGTAGAACTAAGAATCTCAGTAGCAATAGTGACATTGCTAGTGCCGCCCCAGTGCGAATAGATGGCGATGTCTGAGACGAACTTATCGGATTCGATGACGATGTAACTGCGGTCTCTCATTAGTTCTGCTCCAATACATACTCAGCGTGCTGTAAAGATGCTCCGTTCACTGCCTGCCAAAGCCAGTTATCGTTTTCGATTAGTTTGCAAGTCTCCTCAAACTGCTCGGCAGTTAGCTCTCTGGTCTCGCCCGAATCATTAGACTCAAGCTCATCGTTGATCCATGAGCGAGTGATAAACATCGGGTAAAACAGATCATCATCCTCAAAGAATCGCTCAATGTAAGCGATCATCTGCGCCTTAGTGCGTGAAGTGGTGAATGGTGTGTGCCCTAGTGGGTTGGTTGCTTCGGTCATTTTGGTTTCCTTTACTTAGTTTCTTTTAGTGGTGGAACATCGCCTACTGGTAGCGCGAGAATCTCGGCATCAGTTACATCCCATTTACGAGCATCAGCGTAGATCCTGCGAATGGCTTGAGTAGTGCCGTAGTAATACTGCTCAAAATGTTCACCAGCAACACCGGCGTTACCAATAAAAGTGAGCTCGGTGTCTGGTGCTCCCTTGAACAGTGAGTAGAACTTGATCTGCAGATCCATGAGTCGAGCGTGAACTTCGCCACGCCCCACCATCTTGTTTACCATTGGCAGATAAGTCACAACATGGTTAGCAGTAGTGATCTTACGCAGCTCAGTAAGTGCGGCGTGCTTATCAGGTGTCATAGATTCATCCACCGGTGCACGAACCGCATTAGGCGCTTCTGAACGGATAAACATGGATGAGCCAGTTACTTCTTTACCATGCTCAAGAAGCCACGCTTCAATGTCGGCTAGGCGATACCAAACTGCGTTGCTAGATGGGTGAGTATATTCATCAAACTTAGCCAAGTGGCGATAAGCATCCCTGCGCCATGATCTCAAAGATGATTTTGAGATGCCAGTAAGCGCTGTCACTTCATCGATCTTGATCAGTGTGCCAAGTTTGGAATCTTCGATACGGGTAGTCATGTTTAGTAGGTCTCCTTAGTCGGGTCGGATGGTCGGAATAGGTAATCGCATTCAATGGTGATGTCTCTGGTTCGAGCAAGTTCCAAGATCTCATTCAAGTCGAACCAAACACCAGTAGTTCCAAAAGCAGTGAACGCTGTTGCGCTGGCATAGCCAAAGTTCTTTTTCTTGCTCCAACCATTCACTTCATCAAGTGTTTTGTTGAGCAGTTTTGCGGCTAAAGGTGCACGGATAAAAGCCCGGTGATCTGATGTCGCTATGGCGGATAGTTCAGTGTTAGGCATGTTTTTCCCTTCTGCTCTAATCTTACTAAGACTCTATTCTAAAGTTAGTAAAACTAGAGCAATACGATGTTTTTTGTTGTAGTGGTTGAAACAGTAGCATACTTTTAGGCGAATAAAAGTATTTTGTTATTTTTCTTTAAAGGTTTTTTGAATAAAAATTTTCTTCTAACTGCTCTATATAGGGATCAAGTTAGAGTTAGTATTCTTAGAGCTATAGGATTACTAACTCTAACTTGCTCTATAGGGTTAGCGACCTGCAAATGCGTTTAGACAAAGTGTTTAGTCTGTTTCAGCTTTTCCAGTCGGCAAGCCTGCGTCAAACTCTTTGCCTAGATCGGTGGATGCCGGGCACTTGCATTCAGGGCATGCGTCATCAACAACTGCGATGAAGATTTCTCGACACCATGAGCATTCCCTGATCATGCGCTAGCCCAAAGATCTGCAGTTGCGTCATCGTTCAGCATTCCCTCAGCGATCAGACTTGCTTCAAGGTCTGCGTCAAGCGCAACATGGTAAAGCGGCAAAGACTTGAGCCATGCCAGAATCGGTTCAGGCGGTCTGTTCCAAGTGCTAGCATCCTGCCACTCATCCGATTCATCCCAATAGCCGACAACAAGCTTCATTGCGTCATGAGCGCCATTAGCAAAGTCTTCAAGGATCTGCTTATCAGTGAACAAGTGTTCAGGGTTATCCCAATACTCGGAATCAAGTGCATAGCGGATGGCTTCAGTGTGTTCAGGTCTACTCATGTAGAGATTCAACTGAAGTTGTTGATTAGGTGAGTAGTTGGTTACTAGGTAGATCGGGAAGCCATGAACATCAATGTTGCCAGTCCATGTAAGCGGATAGGCAGTAATGTTTACAGTTCCGTTGAATGCGTAAATGTTCAGTTCGTAGTTATTCCAGCGCATGATCGGTCTCCTTATCGGATGATGTTTGGTTGCAGTAGTGCCTTGAATTCAAGGCAACCTTGGGCAGTGATGATGAATGGTGCAGGTCGGTCATTAGTGCGTAGAGTCTCAGTGAAGACAAGGGTCTCTAGTTTCTTGCCGTTACTATCGATGATTTTGCTTAGGTCTACAAGATGCCTAGTAGCCATCGCAAAAGCTTTGGCAGGTTGCTCTGGCGCTTCACCTGCTGAGATGTAGGTTGCAACCTTGGCAAACAGTTCAGAATCAAGGCTAAAGATGTTGATCATAGACTGCCCTTGGTAAGTGGCTAGCAGTTCACGCTCATTCAGATCGAATTCAACGCCAGTTCCCCGATAACCCTTTGGCAACTTGATAGCAGTTAGCCACTTAGCCATCGCAGGGGTAATCGCGAATTCGATTACGCCAGTTTCATCAGTGTCAAGATTTTCAGTTACCCAAGTGGCGATTTTGTAGCGGTCTGTTGCGGTTGCGGTCACTTTGCCATCTTCGATGCGAACATGGATGTTTGCCATGCGTTCAAAGTCTTTACCGGTGCAAGAGATAAGGCTTGCAATTGAACGGCAGTCGTGTGCTGAGATGGTGAATTTAGTCATGATTTTTTATCCTTTTTGGTTGGTTGGTTGGGTTTAGTGATCGGCAAAAACATAGCCATTTTGAGAGATGGAAAATTCATGGCGCAAATTGTGGTTCCAAGATGCATCCCAATCAATAACCATCCAAGATGGAATTTCGCCTAGTTCGGTCATGTATTCGTTAGCAAAGCGTTCCGCAAAGTCTGCCCCATCAGTAACGCCATCCATGTAAACGAATTCGCTAGCCTGTTCGATCCACTTTGGCAGGTATTCAGTGATCATGTCTAAGCCGTCACGAATTGCGCCATCTTTATCGCGCCCGATCCATGCATAGCAGTCAAGGTAGCCCTGCAATAGTTCCATGTCATCAATGGCGATGTTTAGCGATCCGGCTACATCAGTTAGTTCTTGATCAGTCCAATAAGACATTTCGGTTGCTCCTTAGTTCGGTTGGTTATGTCGGAGTGGTTTGCTCCAACTACTCAAACATTACCAACTTTACCAAGGTTACGCAAGTTCTAATGCAACTTTTTTTGATAACAGAATGGTAACGATGCCTAGCGATGCTTTGGGCAGGCTTAGTAGGCAATGGGCTAGCCCAACCGCCCATCACCTGCGCAATTTTTTGATCTCACTGCCTGCAACGATGTCTAGCAACCGATGCCACTGAAGCTAGATCAAGCTAAACGGGCATAGGAGCTCGATAGGCGGCACAAGCCCCGAAGCTGGGCAAACATTCCAGCCGTCACCTAAAAAGGCTTCAGCGAGCGCCTGAAGGCTGTTTAGGCTATGCCTGCCCCGTTTGCGTCATTCACGCCACACACATCACACATTCCAGCCGTCACCTTATATAAAAAAGAAAAAGTGGCGCAGCCTCCTTTTTCTCCCGGCTCTGCCGGGCAAAAGGGTGATGCCCGGCACTGGGGGGAGTGCCGGGCATCTGGGGGAGAGCAGTTTTACATCGTGCTCAGGATGCCTTGGAGCAGGTCTTAGCAGGTCGCCTCTACGCCATCAAGGTAGGCACTGCTGTCATCAAGACTCACATCGCCATCCCAGTGGTAAAGAACCTTGATCGGCTCATCGCCTGCATCCAACTTGGCTAGGGCACTGTCTATGCTCATGGTGCGTGGTGCAGTGATGGTGCCAGTGACGCGGATGGTTGCCTCAAACTCGATTTCGTGAGTGAGCGAGATGTCGAACAGTTCTGCCAGTTCCTGAATAGCATCTGGCTGGGTGTCCTCATCTGGGTAGAGGTTAAGCAAGCCGTTGATGATGTCTTCAACTGCAGAGGACTTCTCTCGGCTCTCGTTTGCCCAACGCTCGTTGCTCTCGGCTAGCATCTGGGTCTGGGTTGCGAGGGTGGTGTAGCGCTCCTTTAGTTCATCCATCAAGTTGGCGTGGCTTGCTAGGTCCGGTGCTTCTGCGAATCGTGCGATGAATGCCTGAGCATCTTCGCGGATGGTGTAGTTGGTCATTTTTTGCTCCTTGGTTTGCTTGTTTGGTTGGGTGAGCAGTTTTGAGTCATGCTCAGGACTTGGGGCTAGAGGGCGATTTGGGTTCCAAGCCAAGCCAGTGCCTGCTTGCGGGTGCGGAAGTTGATGCCAGATACTGCTCTGGCAACATCGAGGGCAGACTGCTTGTGGCTCATAACCATGCCAGTTCGCATTTCGAATGGCAGGTAGTTCTTGAGCCAGATTAGGTTGTAAGCATCGAACGCTTGCTTACCCTCTGCTTCGCCTCGAGAGATGATGGTCACGCCATCGGTGCTCTCGATGTAAGAGCCATCCTCAAAGGATGTCTTGTGCTCGGTCATTTTTGCTCCTTGGTTATGTGTTGCTATTTTGTTGATACCCCGTCAAGCCATCGGTGGCTGACAAGGACTACGCTACGCTCATTGATGTTGTGCCGGACTTTCCAGCCGTCACCTATCATTAGCCCGCCCTCTCCAAAAATCTAACCAAGAACACCTGTCTAGCATCTATGCAGCTATGCTTGTTACATGAGCCGGATACCAGATCACCCTTTGAGACTTGCAAGGCTGCAGAGCAACCTGAGCCAAGTCGAGCTTGCTAAGCGCGCCGGAGTGCAGCGCAGCGCCATCTCAGCTATTGAGGATGGGCGCACCCGTAATGTTTCACCGGCGTTGGCTGATAAGTTGAACGCTATTTTTGACACTGATATTGATAAGGAGATCGCTGCGTGGTCAGAAAAGCCTTTGCAACCGCATTTGCGTGGGTCAGCACAAAACTTGATGCTGATTCCGCCATACACACTTGGGCAGTATTACAAGACATTTCGGCAGTGGAGATCAGAGATTGCTGCTACCCCGACAGCGTTTGCGAGTATGTTGCGTATAAATCCTGCCATTGTGAAGTCGTATGAGTCCGGCAAGTATGAGACTTTGCCTGATAATTTGGGCGCAAGAATGTTGGAGGCGTTTAGTAGTTTTGGCTTCTCTACTGAGTATCTCTCTGAGCTTGAGAAGTTAGGTCGGTCATGAAGAACTACGATCCAGTGAATCATCCAAGTCACTACACCAGTGACCCTAGTGGCGTGGAGTGTATTCAGATTACGCGCCATCGCACATTCAACATTGGTAATGCGTTCAAGTATCTTTGGCGCGCAGGGTTGAAGGATGAGGCTGCGACTATTCAGGATTTGGAAAAGGCGATCTTTTACATAAAGGATGAAATTGAGCGACTCAGGAAACTTTGATTTAGAGAAGTTTGAGACCAAGCTTTACACTCCGAAGAAAACTAAGGAGCAGGTCCTTTTCGATAAGGTGCTAGCTGCGGCTATTGCAGCTGATCGCCAAGGGTTATTTTGTGAGACTCAGACTTTGCTTGATCAGGATCCTACGCTCACTAAAGAGAGTATTGAGCTTGTCTGGGGTTCTAGCAAGTTGCAGCGTGCGCTTGATGATCGAGGCATCAAAACTACGCAAAATCCTAATCTGACTTTGCGCCAAGAGATGTTTTTGCAGGCTTATTTGAGCCCGATGAATTTGAAAACTCCGCAGGTTATTGCCAAGCAGATGAAGATTGGTATCCCAGAGCTTGATGGCTGGTTGAGGCAAAAAGAGTTTGCGAGCGCCATGTCTACAAAGTCTGCTGAGAATTTGAAGACTTACATTCCGATTGCGGATAAGGCTTTGGGTGATTTGGTTCAGCAGGGCGATATGAAGGCTATTACTTTCTTGAATCAGCTCACTGGGCGCTTTGACCCTAATGCTAGAGCTAATTTGGATGTTCCGGCACTTCTCATGCAGGTTCAGGACATCATTTTGCGACATGTTTTAGATCCGGCGGTGAAGAGAAATATTGCTCGTGAACTTATAGCATTAGCTTCGGGGCAGTCTCATTTTGCTGCCCTTCCTGAGCCAACTCGTGCTAGTGTTGAGTTTGAGACGGACACCATAATCATTGACGATTAGGAAATGAAATGTCCTACACTACGACAACTAACCTGTCGTTGCAGAAAGCTGTGCCGGGCTCAAACCAAGCTTTTGAAACTGCCAGCATCAACACTAACTGGGATAATGTTGATTCGCACGCTGGCTCTGTAAACACTTCAATCACTACGATCAACGGCAATGTCACTACTATAAGTAATGGTCTTGCTACTGTAACCGGAACAACTATTCCAGCTCTTGCAGCTCGCGTTACAACCCTTGAAGGCGAAGGGTCGCTGAGCACTAAGACTGCTTCTTATAGCCTTGTTGCTGGTGATGCGAATAAGGCTTTAGCTTTCACTAGCGCATCAGCTCAGACGGTTACTGTTGGAGCTGTGTTTGCGGCTGATGGAGACCGCGTAGACATTATGCGTAATGGTGCCGGAACACTTACTTTTGCGGCTTCTGGTGTGACTTTGCAGTCTAAAAATAGTGCGTTGAGTATTTCGACACAGTTTGCAGCTGCCACTGTTATGCGTATTTCTGCTTCGGTTTACCAGATCATCGGTGATCTTGCATAATGACTGAGGGGCAGCAGAACCATGTGAAGATTACTATCGAGGATCTTTACCGCGAGCAGCAGGAAATGAAGCAGCTTTTGACCCGTATGAGCCAGCAGCTTGATGCTTTTGGTGATTTGCCTACTCGCGTAACTAAGTTGGAGATCAACCAAGCGCGCGATGCTTGGGTCACTAAGGTTGTTTGGGCAGCATTGGCTTCTGGTGTTGCTGGTTTCTTAGCTTCGATTTGGCAGGTTGTATCAAAATGAGTCAGCTCCCATTCCCTAAAACTAAGATCACTTGCAAGTTTGGCGTAAAAGATGCTGCTCACCCGAATGGGCATCGTGGCACTGATTTTGGTATGCCAGCAGGCACTGAAATCCCTTCAGCTACTGAAGGCATTGTGGCTTTGTCGCAGTGGAGTGATGTGCTTGGCTGGGTTGTTGTTGTTCAGCGCAAACCTAAAAGCTTCTGGGGTTACTGCCACATGGAGCAAAAAGGTCTTGCGGTTGGCTCAAAGGTGCATGCTGGAAAAACTTTCATTGGCAAAGTTGGTGACACTGGTTCTGCTAGTCATGGAGATCACTTACATTTCACGCATGGCGACACTGTAAACAGTGTTTTCTATGGCAAAGTAGATGACCCAGTGAAGGCAATTGCTAAACTGGTAGCTGAGGAGAAATTGAAGAATGCATAAACTATCACCAAGCACCATTGCACAGTTGAAGAAGGCTTTTCAAAGCTATCTTCGTTCAGCTGTTGCAACTATCGCTATGACTTTGTTTAGCCCTGATCCAGCATCGCTTACTGGCTGGGCTTTGCTTGTTGCATTCGTTGGTCCTCTAGCACGCGCTATTGATCCAACCGATGACGCTTTTGGCATTGGAGCAGCTGTCACTAAGGCAGCTAAAGAGTTCACTGGAAAGGTAACTAAGTAATGGCTGAAATAAAGAAGCCCGGTAGCGAATCAGAGTATCGCAAGTTAGCTGCTATTGGTTTGCAGCAACCTACTACTCCAGACAAGATGGATTCTCACGACAAGATGAAGACTCGCAAGCCGGAGCAGGATAGCGAGCACATGAATAAGTCTCCTGAAGAACTACAGAAGCGTCAGGCAGAGTTTGCTAAGCGCAAGGCTCAGAAGGATATGGAACGAAAGAAGCGCGGTCTGAAGATCGGTCCAAACATTTATGGTGGCGGACTAAACCCAGCCGCTTCAACTACTACTGCAACAGGAACGAAGGTCTCTAATGTCTAACGCTGAAATTGATAACGAATCAGGTCAGCCTGTAAGCAACGCTACTTATGCCAAGTATGAGGCTTATAAGAAGACTGCCGCATACAAGAACTCTAAAGAGGGTAAGCGTATTGCTGATGCTAAGGCAGCTCTAGCTGCTAAGAAGGCATTGCGTAAAAAGGGCGGCTGGGAAAACGCTAAGAAGAAGCTAGACAAGATGGTCAATGGCAAGTCTGGCATCCCAGCTTCACCAACTCGCTAATGCCTTACAAGTTCACTAAAAAGCAGGCTTACCACATGGTAGGCGGCAAGCGCGATTACCTGCCTAAAAAGCAGGCTATCGCTATTCAGCTCTCTAAGCTCCGCAAAGAGGGCAAAATACCGCCTAGAAAGGGCTAGAAATGCCGTCAGAAGCCGAATCAGAACAGCAGGAATGGGATTCCCTCAACGAGCGCCAGCAGGAGCTCGCTAAGGAGTATGCAGAGACTGCGCTAGAGTTTGGCATGTTTGACCAGACTTTGGGCGCTGACGGGGCTCACTATGCGCCTGCAGCTAAGAATCCGTTCAAGGCTGATGGTCTAATCTGCAAGAACTGCATCTTCTATAACGAAGAAAACTCGCAGTGCAAGATTGTTGCTGGCTACATTGAGCCGGAAGCTATTTGCAAGCTTTGGATTATTCCTGAGAACCAGTTAGCTGGAAACTCTAAGAAGGATCAGCTGAAGTCGCTTCTTCGTCAGACTGGTGGAGATCAGAAGGCTCGTCAAGCTCAGATTGATCAGCTGATGTCGGAGCTGGACTAACTACAAAGTTCTCTAGCACAACCTGCATGGTTGGGCATGGAGCAAGGATTACTTCGCCGGATAGCTCGCTGCAGCATAGGCAAACAATAGGTTCTGTTTCGCCTTCAATTGTGCCGTCTTGGTGTAGGTCTACTATGTTCTGCAGTGTTGAGTAAAGCATCGCTGAACCAGCTCGTAGCTGGTCTACAAGGCTCTGCATCTCATTTAGGCTCATTGGAATCTCGGTCATTTTTTTCCTTTATTCTGGGCTTTTAGCCAGTCGATCATTGCTTGTCGGTTGTATCGCTCGGTAGCTTGCTGAGCACCAATCTTTAGATTAGCAGGTGTATTCACGCGCTGCATCTTCATACCAGTTAGGAAGTTGATAAACTTCTGCTGGCGATCAGCTGGGGTGAGTGGGTTTCCGCCAGTTTCAGCATTCTTTTGTGGAGTGTAAGCACCGATACCTGCACCAAGCTGGCTAACAATTGGAAGTAACTGGTATAGGTAGTCATTACGACCCTGTGGAGTATCAGTTCCTGCAGGCTTATTAGTATCTAGGTTGTAGTTAGCAAACAAACCATAAGCAGTCTTACCAATAACATTGCCCATCTTGGCAACATTCATAAATTCTTGCTGACCAACACTAATCATGTTTTCTTCAAAACTCTTAGTTGGATCCCAAGTAAAGTTCCAGTTCTCCATGACATCTAGAGGCAGGATTGGTGGGCGAACTAGGGTTGGGTCAGCAGGGTTGAATGATGGCCCGTAAGCGCTCTTAGTTAGGTAGTCTGGCAGCATTTCTTTTTGCTGCTTACTCCAAGGCACTGCGGCGCTAATGTTGCCCATCTGGTTCTGCTTAGCGGTCTCATACTGAAGCTGTGGGTAAACGGTCATCCAGCGCCCATGATTCAAAGCCATGTCAATCATTGCTGAGTGAGCAACGCGAAGCCATGTGTAGTAGGTGAATAGTGGGCGCATTACCTTGCGTTCGCCAGAGGCTAGCGACTGAATGGTTGGGTGGGTAAGATGAATCTCTTTAGCCATAGCCGCAAACATTTCATCAGTGCTGCGCCATGAACGCTTAGCACCGACAGAGATAGCATGAGCTGCGCGAGGAACATTGCCGTAGAACACGCTCAAGTCACCAGCGGGCTTAGCTAGTCGGTTAGCTTGGAAGATAGCATGGTTAATGCTTTGGAATAGTGTCTTCTTTGCGCCAGTGGCATTGGAGGCATCAGATAGAACAGATTCAGTTAGTCCAGCAATTTCATCGTTGAAAATGTTGCTGATAGTGATTCCGCGAGCCTTGAATTCTTGAGTTAGGTCCTCAATGCTGATGTGTTGGATTTTGCCACCAATGTTGAAGCTCATGAAGCCCTTGTTCATGTCTTCGGCGCTGTTTAAGAACTTGCTTGACTTGTCATAGTTTTTGGCAACCATAGCAATTTCTTCTACAAGTTTGTTGCCTAGATACTCAGTCTTGAGGATCTCGTTAGCAATGTTTTTGGCAACTTTTGCTCCGGCTACCCAGTGCTCAACATTGCGAGTTCCATAAACAATAGCGATACCGTTGTCACCAACAATGTTGATGACATGGTGGCGTGGAGTAAAGATGGTTTGCTGTGCCTTTACCAAGCTCATAAGACCCATTACAGGCTTTAGCCACTGAGGGGAACCGCTAGCGATAGAGTTCCATTCTCGGTTTAGCGCACCGATCTGTGGAGCAATATCTGGGTGGAAGTAAGCTGCATTGTCACCTGTTGGGAAGTGAGCAGTTAGGTTGATTCCCTTAGTTTCGTTTACTGCCTTGACCTGCACCCAACCACGCTCAACAGCCTGCTTTGCAGTGAGCCCAAATGATTCATGACCAAAGTTTGCAACCAAAGAATCTGCCATTGCCTTTTCGGTTTTGGCATGCTGAACTGCCATACCAAAACGAGACAGAATAATGAATGGGTCTGAACCAGAGTCAATGAATGCTTGAGTTCGGTTAGCCCAGTCAGCGCCTTCAATGGTAGTTAGGTCGCCAACCCAAGCTGGCTTTGGTGCAAATGGTAGAGTCTCAAAATACTTCTTTAACTGGTCTTGGGTCATGCCCTTGACATCTGCAAAGCCAAGTTTGTCGCCAAGCCCGTAGTGGTTGAATGCATTTTGCAAAGCCTGAGTACTGAAGCCTTCTTCGGTCATTGCTTGGCGTACTGGCTGTAGGGCGTTGTTTAGGTTGCTAACCAAGTCGTGCATGATTGGGTCAGCAGCTTGATCCGGCATTGTCTGGGCAGCCCAGTGACCAAATGCGGTCATAAAGCCATCGCCTTCTAAGGCTCCCTTGTATTTCTTCTTCATCAAGTCAAGGGCATGCGACAAGCTAGAGTTCATCATCTGCTTGTTTGATTCAGCCATTGCCATGTATGGGGCAACATCAGCTTTTCCAGCGTTTGCATCTAGGCGGTTTGCTAGCTGAGATAGCCTTCCAGAGTTTATTGTGCCCGGAAGATTAGTAGCTTTTCTGCTTCGGTCATAGGTTGTGTAAACGCGAATAACCGAGTCGTTTAGCGGCTTGTCATAGAACTCTTGAATCGTGCGTAGCTGGGCAACATTGATGTCACCTTCAGCAGCTTTAGCAATGTCTGCAGCTGAGTCTAGAGTGTGCTTAGCGGCATCCTGCACAGCACCATCAGCAAGCTTCTTTCCGCGTGCCTGACGGACTGGCTCATCTTGCTCCCAGATCTGCTTCTGCTGAGCCTTAGTGGTCTTTCTAGGGCGCTTAGCAACTGTGTCTACAACTTCTCCGGCAAGGTTTGCAGTTCCATCTTGAAGGATGATTCTGTCCATATTCTGAGCTGCTGCAGTAGATGCTGCATGGTCAAACTGTGAGCTGTCTACCCAAGTCTGAGTGGCAACATCAAAGTGCTTGGTATCAATCCAGTTATTCCAAGCAGTCTCACGCGCTGCATCTAGCTTCTTCTGCAGGCTACGCTGCTTTGTAAGCCAAGTCTTTACTTCAGCCTTAGTGGTCAAAGTCAAGCGGTCAGCGAAGTGCTTCTCGTAGGCAAGCATTGTTTCAGTTAGCTTGTTTTGAGCTGCAGCCTTTGCTTCTGGCTTAGGGAATGGCAAACCTTCGCGACCCATTGGGGCTGCTGCTTCAGGGTTTTCGTGGCGGAACATAGTATTCATAAGGTCACGAATCTTGACGAATTCTTCTTTGGTAACTAGATCGCTACCAGTGATGTATTTCTCACCTTTTGCAGTGATGTCGCGAATCTTTCCGCCCTGCAGGTAAATCATGCTTAGAGCTTTGAGCATTGATTCTGCTACATCGCCGCGTGACTGCTTCAAAACATCGCTTGCATAGGCTAGCTTTGCAAATGATTCGCGAAGCAGAGTTAGGCGGTCAGCATTATTATCAATGTTCTTGTCGCGCAGGATACGCAGACCTTCAGCAAGATTATCCATGACATTGCTGTTCATAGTGTGTGCGATCTCCATGTTGCTTTCAATGTCAGCAAGAGCTCGCGTATTGTGAATCTGCTCTAGCTGGTCAAGGACTGCTGGCTTGTTGATCTCGTTGATAAGGGCTTCAGCGCGCTGCTCAGCGGTCTTAGCAAAAGCCTTTGACCAAACCTTTTGAGTCTCACCCTTCATCTTCAGGGTCTTTACTAGATCCTTTAGGTCAAGAACTGCTCCAGTCTGGCGAGCTTCAAGCAACTGGCGCACAGTGCTACCAAGGGCGATGGTAGAGAAGCTGTCTACTACTTCGCCTTCCTTGGTGATGATGCCTTCTCCGAATGGGAAGAAACTATCAATGAATGCCTTCTGACTGTTTTCGCCGGACTTGTAAAGAACTGATGAAACATCGCCAATGTGCAAGTAAACGAAGTGCTTGTTCTCTGCTTTACCTGCAGCTTGCTTTACCCACTTGTTATGAGTGAAACGGCTACCAAGAGTTGCGTAGACAACATCATCTGCAGCCTGCATCTGGCTGGATAGGTAAAGCATTTTTTCTTTGGCAGTAGTCAGCGCATCTTTTGCTGCTTTTTGACCCTTGGCATTAGCTACTCGCCAAGTCTTCTTAGCAACAATGGAACCGAATACCTTAGCTTCTAGAGACTGGTTAGTCTGTAGTCGCAGGGCAGCCTTAGTATCGCTCATGTAGGCTTTTTCAGTTGAGCGAATAGCAATGTCATTCAAACTGGAAACATGCTCAAGGTAATCTGGCGATGCCATGATTTCACGCATGTAGTCGAAGTTTGATTCAAACCCACGCGATAGTGAGTTGAAAACATCTGCCATGTCTGCAGCATTGGAATCCATTAGCTTTGCAACATGCTCAGCTGCAGCCTGTCGAGTCTTGGTCAAGACTTCTGGCATAGCTGGAATCTTGTTCATCAAGCGAGCATCAGCATAAGCTGCTACACCATCTGCAGCATGGATGCCTGTGGCGCTGAAGAATGTTTTCGCATTCATCATGTTCCAACGCTGCTCCATTGCTGCAATGGTGTTTACATTCCCCATTACAACGCTGCGAAGCATGTTGGTGTAGTCCTTGGCAGCAGCAGTTTCAGCCTGCTTTAGAACTGCGTTCTGTGGATCAATAGCCTTGACGATCTGCTCAAGCTTGTTCATCGGAATCTCATGACCAGACTGAAGACCGGAGATAAGCTCCTGCATCGAACCATATTTGGTTACTTGACCGCCAGATGCTGCTGGAATCTTTGCCAGCACAGCATCAATAACATCCTTGCTCGGAAGTTGCTTTACATTGAATGCACCTGCAGTCTTGAGTTGCTTAGCTGCATCTTCTCCAACTAGAGAAGTAATGCGCTTTAGAGCATCAGCAGATGATGCCTTTGCATCCGCGCGAACTAGCAAGCCCTTTAGCTGGTTAGCAACCTGCATCGCCATCTGTGGGTCAGCCTTAGTTAGCGCAGAGAAATTTCCACCATGCTTAGTCATTACTTCGCCAATGGTGCTGTAGCCGCTGCCATCGGTGAGACCGACTCGGCTCTTTAGCAATGATTCAGCAAGAATCTGGCGAGGCTTTGTCTGAGACTTTGAGAAGTTATCGATCAAAGTAAATGGGTTAGTTCCATCACCCTTGACTGCAGCATCAATGTTTGTGCGGATGCTTGGCTCAAGGTTACGCAAGAACTGATTCTCTGGGGAGTGAAGCTGAGAGATCAAGCCACGCACATTAGTAAGGATGCGCTCACTGCCGCGAGTGGTTCCCTCAGTAGTCTTGGCTATCTTGTTTACCTTGTTGAGAACGCTCTTGATTACCTTGATGTCAGTAGGTGTAGTAGTCTCAGCAATATTACGAAGTATTGGTGCTGTGTCAGCAACTGCTTTTTGCCCAGCAAAAACATTAGGGTTTGTTGGAGTAACCTGCTCAGCTACTGCTGAAGGCTTAGGAGCCTCTGTAGTTGAGTGGATGTAGTCTTTTCCGTAGTCTCCAGCTTTTGCCTGCTTAGCAAACTTTTCAATCAGCTTAGAAGTCTTCTTAGCTTCAAGAACTGATCCGGCAGCCTTGCCAAATGCGCTAAGGCTAGATGTAAGAACCTCATACTTTTTAGCAGCTTCACTACCAGCAGGAAGGTTTACAACTTCATAGTTGAGCTTGCCAGTTAGCTTCTTGTTTAGCTTTGCAAGTTGCTCAGTTCCCTTAGTGCTAGCTTCAGAAGCAGCAAGCATACTTGGAGTTACTGCAGCCTTCTTGGTATATCCACCAAGAGCATCGGTAGTCAAAGACTTGGCAGGAAGCTTGGCAGCTTCTTCAGCACCAATTCGCTTAGCAGCAACCTTTAGCGGAACTGCTCCCTTAGTTGCAAGCTTTGCCGCCTTGATTCCAACCTTGGTTCCAACAGTTGCAGCTTTAGCTCCACGAGCAATTACTCCAATGCCATCAGCATAAGTAAGTGGGTCAGTAACAATGTCTACGCCAAGAGCAAGGGCAGTATTTGCAAGACCTGCACTTGCGTTAGCTGCTTCTTGGGCAGTGATTGGTCCAAACTGAGAAGCACGACCACCTCTAGCAAACTGCTTTCCAGCTTTGCCTAAATTCTTTGCCTTCTGTTCTAGACCAAGTTGCTTGACAATTTCAGTGCCGGATACAACTGGCTTATCTTCCCAAAGGTTTTTAGCGTTTGCGACTCCGCCAGTGTAAGCGCCAAGGATGCCAAGGAAGTCACCTTTTTGAGCTTTTGTGATTGCCTGTGAAACAGTTCCAGCACTAAAAGCAGAAGATGTAAGCAGAGCCTTTAGTCCAGTCTGGACAAGGCTTACAGTAGTTTTTGATAGATCTTCTTGATCTTTAGCTGCCTGCTTAGCAGTAACTGCTCCAAACTGAGAAGCTCTGCCGCCTCTTACTACCTGACCGCCAGTTGCTTTTTTCTTAGGAACTGTTGCGCTATTGGTTCCATGATAAGTCCAAGTAGGAGACCCAGTTGGTTTTTTAGCAGCAGGCTTTTTTGCTGTTGATTTTGCTGAAGGGGATAGGTCTCCATATGGGCTAACTGCTTTTTGGGTAGCCGGAGTAGACGAAGCTCCACCACCATAAATATTGGGATCAAAAGCCAAGATTCACATCCTTTTTAGATGCTATAAGTTTACTAGACTGGCTACTTATAGTAGCCGTTGTTGATGTAATCCATTACTGGCTGAGTAAACTTGGAGCTCTTAGCGCCATAAACCTTATTCCACTGAGCAGCGATTTGAGCATTGCTTGGTTTCTTTATAGTTACCTTTGCTCCCGGAGCTACTGGAGGGTTCAGTTTTGCATAAACTGCGTCATAAGATTTTTGAACCATGTTTTGAATAGATTGAACATTTGCAGTAGTTCCGCCAGCATCAAGAATTTTTTGAGACCAACCAGTGTAGTTAGATGTGTATGTCTTTGGCTTTGGAGTCTTATTGCCCTTGCTCTTTGATGCAGTTACGCGGGCTTTAGCGGCAATCTTTGCAGCAGTAACTCGTGCTCCAGCACCCACTCCAGCAACATCAAGCGCATTCTGCGCCTTAGCCTTAGCAAGCAACTGCTCTTGAGTCATCTCAGCAGCAGATGCCTGAGCTCCAAGCTGAGCCTGAGCAACCTGAGACTGGGTTCCAGCAATGTCGCCATTGATCTGAGACAGTCGGTCTTCAAGCTGACGCTGAAGCTGAAGCAGGGCAGAGCTCTGCTGAGCATCATAGCCATACTGTGCATTTCGCACATTTTGCTGGTCTTGAGCAGACATAACCTGCTGAAGTGCATTCCAAGTGGTCTGGTATGCGTTTGCATCAGTGTTCGCTGCTGTTCCTGCCTGAGCAGAGAGCGAGTTAGTTGGGGCAGGCATATCTGCTCCGCCAAGTTCAGCTCCGGCTGTAGCAGCGCCCTGAGCACCTTGCTGAGTCTGAACATTCTGCAAAGCCATGCGCTGAGCTACAGCATCCTGCTGCTGCTGAATCGAAGTCGCATACTGCTGCTGAATCTTTGGAATGTCTGCTGCACGCACAGTGGACAAAGTTCCAAACAGGTTAGTGATATCAGCTTTGTTCTGACCGAAGCGGTCTTGAGCTGCAGTAGCCTGCGACTTTAGAAAATCAAGAACTGGGTTGTAGGCGGCTTGAATCGGATCTACTGCTGGAGTATCGGTTACTGTGCCAAAATCTCCGCCACTGCCACCGCTAGTATCAGTAGTCGCAGCAGTTGGAGCGCCAATAGCTTTGATAGCCTTCTGAACCTGAGCAGCCTGAGTTTTGCTTAGACCTGCAGTGCTGCCAGTAGCAAGATACTTGTTGATGGCATTAGCTGAATAAGATGTTGAAAGCTTTGAACCGTTAGCGGCTTTACCAACTGCTGCTGCGATCCATTCTGGGGTTGCTGTAATTCCTGCCATTATGCCACTCCGTAGGTTGCGAGCTTAGCAGCAAGTGCCTGCTGCAGAGCTTGGTTTCTGTATTGCTGACCGATAGTAGTTCCGGTCCAGTCTGTTCCAATAGCACCATAGTTGCTAAGGAAGTTTTGATTCAAAGTAGCAATCTGGTCTTTGATGTCAGTTTGCTGAGCGATCTGCTGAGCATTAGCTGCATCCTGTGCGCGGTAGTAAGCGCCATAAGCTCCACGCTGCATTCCGCGAGCTGCAAAGTTTCCAGCAAGCTGACGGCGCGACTGCTCAGCACCCTGCTCAATGTTTGTGTTCTGGCGATTGAGTCCAGTAGTCTCGTTCTGCATGTTAGCCAGAGCATTCGCGCGACCAACATTGAATGCGCTCTGACCCTGCAACATAGCCGACTGATAAACAGGGTCGTTTTCTAGGTTGTAAACAGCAGAGTTTGCTGGAGAAGTAGTTGTAGGCGTAGCTGGAGCAGCAGATGGAGCAGCAACACTAGGGGCTGCTGCTGGAGTATTTGGAACTACTAGGTTTCCACTAGTTGTATCTACTGCAGTAGTAGTGCTAGTTGGGGTTTGAGTAGCCCAAGTTGGAACAGCCATTTTACCTGTAGCAATACGGTCCGCCATCGCAGTATTCATAATAGCCATTAGTTCACGCCCCTAATCGCGGCTGGATTGGCGTAGGCTCCAACACTCATTGCTTTCATCTTTGCCAAGACAGCATTCTTGCGTGCCTTGATAGCTCGGTCTCGCTCTGCATATCCTGCTTTGTCTACTGGACCAACAGTAGGCGCTGAAGAAACCTGAGAATAAATCTTTGAACCAGCAGCATAGGGATTGAACGAAATGGTCTTGAGCGCAGAGCTTCTCTGAACTGCCATTAGTTTGCTCCCTTGGAAACCTTGGCTTTAGCACTGATCATTGGGATGATGCTAAAGAGCTGAACTGGTGATGTGGCAGCCGTTCCGTCACAGTCCAAGTATAGCTCAAAGTAGATGCGGCGGAAGCGTAGCCCTTGGTTTAGCTTCACTTCAGTTCGCAAAGGATAGGTGGTTGTGCCTAGTTCTACAACAGTTCCAATACCGCCTGATGGAGCTTTCAAGAAATCCCAAGTTCCAAAAACTGGATCTACTGGGCTATCTTTTGAAAGCTGATCCCAAGTGTAGAAGTTTGTTTCAAGTGAGTAATCTTTGGAAATTTCATCCCAAGTTACAACTGGCTGAGTAGCTGGCAGCGATACTGGGTAAACAATTGCCTTGATTGGTAGAGCAGATTGAACATCTGCGCCCCAGAAGAACAACCTTTTCCATTCGACTGGGCTGTCAAAGTCATAGATCTTGCTTTGAATAGTGCACTTGAAGCTCTCAGAACCATTAGTGCTTACTGCTTTATCCTCGATGCGCCACAAAGCGAAGTCCGATGCGCCCGGCACAACAGCTGCGTTGCCGGAGATACCGTAGTAGCGAGTCTCCTCAGTCTCCTCAGACTTGCGTGGAGCTTCAACAAAGTAGGCAGCGTTAGTAGTTGTCTCCCACTCTGACCAAGTTTCAGTGTCTAGGTTATAAGAGTAGGTAGCACCATTGTGCCAAACAAAGCATCTACGCCCAACAATGCTTACTGCATGCTGGAATCGGCTAGTGAATGAGCCGTAGGTCTCCATCTTCACGCGCTGAGCATTCAATGGATAGTAAAGCCAGTTCTGATACTTGTAGAGAATGCCACCAGTGAAAACAAAGTGGGCGTTTTCAAACTTCACTACTGAGCGTTTACTCTCAGCTCCGATGTCTTGCTGCATTGCCTGCATCGTTCCAAACGCAGGGTCATCGCCATAGGAGTATCGGTAGGTAGATTTGTTGCGGAACAAGACAACATCGTTGTAACCCTGCTCCATTGCGGTGATCCATTGACCGTCACCAGTGCCAATTTCTACATAGAAATAGTTTCCAGTGCCATCAGTCCAACTCCAGATGGAAGTTAGCTGACCAGACGGACCAAAAGTAGTGATGTCAGACCAGTAAAGCGTATTTGCTGTGCCAGTTCCCTGAACGCCATAGCCAAACAAGCGGTTTTGGAACAACTCGATGCCACCAAGGAAGGGCATAGTAGTTGAAGCAGTCCAAACACCAGCTTCCCAGTAGCCTCCGCGTTGAATTGTGCTGCAGAGAACAAGTTTGTTGTCGTATTGCGTGCAGTCTGATGCGCGAAAGGTAGCAACCTGCGTAAAAGCTTTGGTTACTAGGTTGTAAATCCAAGTTTTTGCAGTAGTTACTACAACTAGATAGCGATCTCCGGCAGCGGTTGTATAAGTGCCGATGATATCCATAGATTGTCCAGCTACAGGGGTAACTATTGGGGTGCTGCCGTTCTTCTCAACCCAGATTGGTGGGCGAGAAGTAAGTGCGCCAGTAGTAGTGAGCTCCATGTTGATGAGCATTGAAAGCTCATTATCTGCGATGGATGATTGATCCCAGTAGTTGTTTAGACCACCACTGAATTGCTTGAGAGATACGCTCCGTTGTCGAATAACATCAGACATTAGAAGTCCTGTGGATCAGGCATGATGCTGACATAGGAATCAGAGTTCGAGACTGCATCTTTCTGGCTAAGTCGGTCTAGACCATCGCGGAACTGGCGAGTTTTGACTGCTGCAGCTGAGTAGTTTTCATCTAGCTCAAGCGCCTGTGCTGTCACATAGTTCACTAGCTCGTTGAAGTAGCGGTCTGGGATAGACAAAATATCTGCAAAAGCAGTGATTGATGTTGGAACCTTGATGTATTCAAGCTTCAAGCCATTGGTAGAAGTAGTATCTGAGATTGGGTAGAAGCTGATTACTCCGGCGCGCTCCCACCAGACATCTGGGGTTGCTGACTTTACGATGCCTAGTGGGTCTTTAGTCTTGATGTATTCGCGAGCTTCTTGTGGACTAATCGCAGTGATTGGGTAGCCATTGATGTAGATAGCTTCAATGACTAGAACCTTGTCAGTAGGGAACGAGTAGTCCTGCTGATTGGCAACATAGTCGGTGATTTTTGTTGCTCGAAGAATGGGGTTGCTATTTACGATCTCTCGCTGACCATCATTGATCCAGCGAATGATTGCAGCATCGGCTACCTGCGCTCCAGAAGTATCACCGAACTGTGCACGAATGCGGTCTGCAACATCTGTTCCAGTATGAGTGAATTCTTCTGCTGGCATCTTACTTCCTTAGCGTCTGCCCGTTATGGGTCCATGTATGCTTCTTTGAAGCCATAGCGCTTTTCATCATGTCTTTCTTTTCCGCTAAGACTTCTTCTTCACGCTTCGCCTCGGTTAGCGCATAAGACATCTCAAGTAATTGTATCTTACTAACTTCCGAGTTTGGGTCGTGCATGTTGTTTCGCAAGAGCTCAGCAACTAAGCGATGATCGATCTCTGATTCAGCAACTGTGCGGATTAGGTAGTGCGGTAGGTCTAGGCGCTGTGGTCTGTCATAAAGACCATAAGGGCGTTCTGGGTTGAAGCCTTCCATACCTGAGTCCATACGAACTAGATGCACATTTGGGAAAACATCTTGGATTACCTGTGCGATTCGGCGGTGGTCATCGCGGTAGAGTCCGCCTATGCGAGAAAAGTCTAAGTATTCGGTCATGTATCTATTCTAATAAAAAACCGCCGGATCCCATGAGACGGCTGGGATCCGGCGGAGTTTTTTACGCTAAGGCTTATAGTTCCTTGATGTTGGTTAGCTTAGCGTGAGCGTTGCGGCGGTAGGTGCCAAGTTCCGAATACTGGAACAGGCGAGCCTGATACGCATCGGTTTCGCCAACGCGGTTCCACATCGAACCATCGCGGTCCATCCAAGCCCAGTCGCGCTTGCGGTTTAGCACAAGCTCGCTGCTCGATAGAGCATAAAGGGTGTTGCTTGGAGCTGCGTAGTCCGAAACGAACTTGATTGGCTTGCCCAGAGCTTCGAAGGTGAACGAACGCTGACCACCAGTTAGACCTGCGCCATTGGTGAACTGGCGCATGCCCTGAAGCAAGTTCCAGTAAGCGTTGTAAACACCCGGCGATGCTAGGAACACATCAACCTCGCCACCCTGCTTGTCTACCTTCTGAACCAAGTTGATCAAGTCAAGCTCGGTTAGGGTAGCAAGAGTTGGAGGGGTTCCAAGTGCGGTTACATAGGAAGACCATACTGGAGTGCTTGCAGGGTCAATGCCATGTAGCGAACCGCTAGCAGCAACGATCTTTCCAAGACCAGTGATTTCCTTGTTGTAGGAAGTCGTGCCGTTCGAGGAACGAACTAGGATGTCGCCAACTAGAACAGTTACCGAAGCCGAGAAGGTGATGGTCTTTGCAGTCTCGTTGATCGAAACGATAGTTACCTGCGAACCAACAACTGCACCAGCGCGGATGAAGGAGACGGTCATGTCTACATCAGCCCAAGTTACCTGATCGAAGGTGATGGTGGTTCCGGTAAGGGTTCCAGCAACAACAGTCGAAATGGTTCCAGTGCCGTCTCCGTAGATCTGGCGGTTGAAGTCGCGAGCAAGGTCCTTCTTCAAGCCCTTGATTTCAGCGTCTACAACATTGATGAACGCATTGTAGTTGTCAGCAGCCTGCTCAAAGAGCTGACCATCAACCTCAATAGCACCGTAAAGGTTCTTGAGGTATAGGCTTGCCTGCTTATACTTCTGTGCGCCAGCTGAAGGCAAGGTTTCGCGAACATCGCGAGCACCAATACCCTGATTACGACCAATGTGGGTGTCGAATCGAGCTTCCTTACCGTTCTGGGTAAGGTGTGCGGCACTGGACTCGATAAAGTCTAGTGCTGGGGTTTTGTCTCGGAGCTGCTCGTGAATGTCACCATAGACAAGCTTTAGAGCATCCGAGGCGAAAGTCAGAATTCCC
>Ga0228701_1000321_pt1 | contig 42690 bp, 41 predicted proteins | sample McNCre117_Aug_MG_2_FD_178017 | JGI IMG/M metagenome (GOLD analysis project Ga0228701, IMG submission 178017) | Freshwater microbial communities from McNutts Creek, Athens, Georgia, United States - 11-17_Aug_MG | ecosystem: Environmental > Aquatic > Freshwater > Creek | place: USA: Georgia... | reverse complement strand
CGCCGGGCGGACTCTTCGAAGACCTGGCCGAAACCGAAGAATCGTAACGACCATGCGCATCGATGTCGTGAGCATTTTTCCCGAGTTCTTTTCGGTGCTCGACGTCTCGCTGGTCGGTAAGGCCCGCCAGTCCGGGCTGGTTGACCTCGGCGTAACCGATCTGCGTGATTTCACCCACGACAGTCACCGCACGGTGGACGACACCCCGTACGGCGGGGGAGCCGGTATGGTGATGAAGCCGGAGCCCTGGGGCGAGGTAATTGATTCGCTCGTTGGCGAGGGTGACTCCGACGCAGTCTTGCTGGTGCCCAGCCCGGCCGGTGAGTTGTTCACCCAGAGCCTGGCCCGTGAGCTGGCCGACGAGAAGCACCTCATCTTTGCCTGTGGCCGTTACGAAGGCATCGACCAGCGCGTGAGTGACCATTACGCCACCCGGATGCGCGTGCGCTGGGTTTCGCTCGGCGACTACGTGCTCAACGGCGGTGAGGTCGCGGCCGTGGCGATGATCGAGGCGGTCACCAGGCTCATCCCGGGCATGGTCGGAAACCCGGCCTCGCTGCTTGAAGAAAGCCACGAAAACGGCCTGCTCGAGTACCCGAGTTACACCAAGCCTCAGCAATGGCGTGGGCTGGATGTGCCCGAGGTTCTGCTGTCGGGCAACCACGGCGCGATCGAGGCGTGGCGCACCCAGCAGAGCATCGAGCGCACTCGCGCCGTGCGTCCTGACCTGCTGGACGAGTAGCTCGCACGCGCGTTTTGCGCCGAGGGGCGCATCCGTGGCAAAATAGTGAAGTTGTCTGCAACGTGAACCCTGCTGCAGGGGGAAAGTTCGCCGCCGATCACCTGATCACCGCAGACGCCTTTGACTCAAACTAAAAACGTGTTCGACCTGCAGCGGATACAGATTGTGAATGACAAAATGCACATTCTCGACGCAGTAGATGCAGCGAGCCTTCGTTCCGACATTCCGGACTTTCGCACTGGTGACACCGTCAAGGTTCACGTAAACATCATCGAAGGTAACCGCTCGCGTGTTCAGGTCTTCCAGGGCGTCGTTATCGGCCGCTCGGGAGAAGGCGTTCGCGAGACCTTCACCGTTCGCAAGGTTTCGTTCCAGGTCGGCGTCGAGCGTACCTTCCCGGTGCACTCGCCAGTTCTCGACAAGATCGAGCTCGTCACCCGTGGTGACGTGCGTCGCGCCAAGCTTTACTACCTCCGCAACCTGCGTGGCAAGAAGGCGAAAATCAAAGAGCTTCGCGAGGTTTAGGCCCGCGAGTAACGCATCCGAATGTCCCGGTGAAAACTTCCCGGGACATTCGTGTTTTTCAGGGTTCTTTCACTCTTCGCTCTCATAAACTGAACACGACTTTTCGTACCCGCAACTGAGAGCTTTTCGTGACTGATACTTCGCCGATTGACCCGCACGAGGGCTCGTACGACCTGGTTTCGGGACGTCGCCGCGAAACGGATCGCAAGGGTAACAAGCGCCCACCGCGCACGCCGATGCAGTCGTTCTTGCTATTCGTTCGAGACGTGGTTGTCATTCTCGCGATCGCCATCGCAATTTCGTTCGTAGTGAAGACCTTCTTGATTCGCTCCTTTTTCATTCCTTCGGCATCAATGGAACAGACCTTGATGATTGACGATCGAGTTGTCGTCAACGAATTGGTGCCCGACGTGGTGCCGGTTCAACACGGCGACATCATCGTGTTCAAAGATCCGGGCGGATGGCTACCGGGCGCCACTCCAGCATCGAAGGGACCCATCGGTGACTCCGTGGATTGGCTCCTGTCGCTGGTTGGATTGGCCTCGCCCGATAACAACGAGCACTTGATTAAACGCGTCATCGGGCTTCCCGGGGACACTGTCGCTTGTTGTAACGCGCAGGGCATGCTCTCCATCAACGGAGTGGCCGTGAAGGAGCCGTACATCACCCTGCCCGAAGGTCAGGCGCGCGCATCCGCCGTTGATTTCAAGGTCACCGTGCCCGCCAATTCGCTGTGGGTGATGGGGGACAATCGTTACAACTCGGCCGATTCACGTTTCAACGTTGACAAGCCGGGCCACGGATTCGTGACGATGAATGATGTCGTTGGGCGCGCTTTTGTGATCACCTGGCCGGTGGCGAGGTGGAGCTGGTTGAGCAACTACTCCGACACGTTCGCTGACGTGCCGAGGGTCGCCGTAAACCCTGCGGCAAACACCACGCCGAGCGTCGCGGCGCGTTAGCGACTCGCCATGGTGGCTGAGCCAACCCTCGAAGTAGAGCGCGCTCTCTTCGCTGATGGTGTGCCATGTGTCATCGGCCTCGATGAAGTGGGGCGCGGCGCGCTGGCTGGGCCCGTCATGGTCGGAGCGTGTGCCATCTCGCCCTCGGCTACTGAATTTCCCCTTGGCTTGCGCGATTCGAAATTGCTCAGCGCGAAGCGTCGCATCGAACTCGACCCGCTGGTGCGCGAGTGGGGGATTATCGCGGTGGGTTCGGCCTCGGCGGCTGAAATCGATGAGCTGGGTATCAGTTGGTGTCTTGGGCTCGCCGGCAAGCGTGCTCTCGCTACGCTCTTCGAGCTCGGGGTTCCGGTCGGCACGGCGCACGCCTTGCTCGATGGTTCGCACGACTGGTTGTCGCCGGCTCTGGCATCTCCGATTCGGGTGACCACGCGAGTCAAGGCCGACCAAGATTGCGCGAGCGTTTCGGCTGCCTCGGTCGCGGCCAAGGTCGAGCGTGATGCGCTCATGACGGCTTTGGCCGTTGAGTTTGCCGATTACGGCTGGGATTCGAATAAGGGGTACGGCGCTGCGGTGCACATGGATGCCCTGAAGAGCGTGGGCGTGAGCATCCATCATCGGCGTACCTGGGTCAAGTCATAGACTGGAACAACCATGGATGAAGAAGAATTCGACGACTACGACCGCGAAGCCGAAGTGGCGCTCTACCGCGAGTATCGCGATGTCGTAGGGCAGTTCAAGTACGTGGTCGAGACCGAACGTCGGTTCTATCTGGCCAATGAAGTCTCGCTGACACGTGTTGATACCGACACGGATTTCTATTTTGAGCTCAACATGACGGACGTCTGGGTGTGGGATATTACCGCTCGGATCGCTTCGTTAAGAGCGTGCGCGTGCTGACTTTCAAAGACGTGAACGTCGAAGAGCTCGCTTCGAAGGACTTCGAACTGCCGAAAGAGCTCGAACTCAACGAGTAGGTTTCTCCCCAGGCTTGACTAGGGATTTCATGTTCACGTTCACGTGCGGCCAGCCCCCGGTTTGGATGTGATGCCTTCATTCTGAGCGCATGAATCAAGCAGGTGGAGACACACCGCGCGGGCGCTTGGGGCGCCGAGGTGAGAACATCGCTGCGGCTTTTCTGGCACGCGCTGGGTACGACATCATCGAGCGCAACTGGCGGTGCGCGCGAGGCGAGATCGACATCATTGCCCGGCGCGGGCGTGATCTTGTTTTCGTCGAAGTCAAGACGCGCTCAGGGATGGGGTACGGGCATCCGTTTGAGTCAATCACGGCGTGCAAGCTTGCTCGCTTGCGGCTTGTGTCGCGGGCGTGGTGCCTGGCGCATCCCGACATTCGTGGCACGAGTCGACTCGATGCAATCGCCGTCGTGCTGCCGCGAAACGAGCCGTACACCCTCGAGCATCTCATTGGGGTGGGTGCATGAGCATTGGTCGAACGCGCGCCGTAGCGCTCATCGGGCTGCGCGGCGTCATCGTTGAGGTCGAAGCGGATATCGCGTCAGGCCTGCCTAAATTTGCACTCGTGGGAATGCCCGATCGAGCCCTGGTTGAAGCGGCCGATCGGGTTCGATCGGGAATCGTCAATTCGGGATTCGCGATGCCGAATCAGCGGGTCACGGTCAGCTTGTCGCCCGCCTCGCTCCCCAAATCGGGTTCCGGCTTTGACCTCGCCGTCGCGATGGCGGCGCTGGCGGCATCGGGGGTCGTTTCTGGTGACGCGGTGGCCTCCGTCGTTCACATCGGTGAGCTGGCCCTCGATGGGCGACTGCGTCCCACCGCGGGGGTTTTGCCAGCTGTGCTTGCGGCTGCCCAGTCGGGTGCGCGTGCGGTGATTGTTCCCCATGCGAACCGCACAGAGGCGGCTTTAGTCGAGGGAATTGAGGTAATTTCCGCGGTTTCACTCGCCCACGTAGTGGCCTGGCATGGCACGGATTGTGAACTTCCCGAAGTTGATCCGATTGAACTCGCGGATGCGGGTAAATCTGAAATCGCCGGACTCCTCGACTTGAACGAAGTCGTGGGGCAGTCCGATGCGGTCGAAGCTCTGGTGGTGGCCGCCGCAGGTGGGCACCACATGTTCATGCTCGGACCACCCGGGGCGGGAAAGACCATGCTGGCCAGCCGGCTGCCGGGAATCCTTCCTGACCTCACGACCGAGCAAGCGCTTGAGGTGGCTTGTTCCCGTTCGCTAACCCCGGGGGAGCAGGTGTTCGAGTTGAGTGTGCGCCCGCCGTTTGAGGCACCTCATCACAGTGCGACCATCGCGGCACTAGTTGGGGGCGGGTCAGGCGTGATTCGCCCGGGTGCCGTCGCGCGCGCCTCCCACGGTGTGTTGTTTCTTGACGAGGCTCCCGAGTTCCATCGAGCCACGCTCGATGCGCTGCGTCAGCCCCTTGAATCGGGAACGATTGTGATTGCTCGTGCCGCGATGTCGGCCAGTTTTCCGGCACGATTCCAACTCATCCTGGCGGCCAACCCGTGTCCGTGCGGCAGATTCGGCTTGCCAGGTAATGAATGTGCGTGTCCGTCGCTCTCGCGACGACGATATCTTGAGCGGCTTTCCGGACCACTGCGAGATCGCATTGATATGACCATTCGACTTCCTCGCGTATCGCCCGCGCAGTGCACGGCATCCGGGGCTGCATCGGTGTCATCAGCAGAGGCGAAATCGCGTGTTGTTGCCGCACGTGCGCGAGCTGGTGAACGATGGCACAGTCACGGTTGGCAAACCAACTCGACCGTTCCAGGGTCGATATTGCGCGGTGGCCGCTGGCGTCTCGATGCGGCTCAGACCCGCGAACTCGACCGCGCGGTCAATCTGGGGCGTTTGAGCATGCGCGGCTACGACCGCGTCCTACGCCTCGCGTGGACCCTCGCTGACCTCGACTCACAACCCCGCCCCACCGGCGAACACATCGGTCGGGCCCTACAGCTTCGAGGAGGAGTGTTCGTATGACGGTATTCACAGACGAACTAATCGACCAGGCTCGCAGTGAGCTTGCGGGCATGTCGACATACGCCGGCCTTCCGCAGTCACGTGATGCTGTCACCGATGCGCTTGCGCGATCGGCATGGTCTGGAATTGGCGAGCCAGGTGACCGGGTGATGGGATGGCTGTGCGAGGTTCTCGGCCCAGTACTTGCCCTTGATGCCCTGCACAGCGCCGCAAACCCGGGCGAATTCTCGGCCGGTGTCATGGCTGCGAGCCTTGAGTTGGGCTTGTACTCTGATGACACCGAGGGCTTGGCCGTCGAACTACGCGAGGCGTATGACCGATGGTCGCCACGCATATCAGCACCGGAAGCACTCGCTCACATCCAACGAGCCCAGCGACTTGGAGCGCGCCTGGTGACGCCGAGTCATCCTGCGTGGCCTGACTCGCTGGCGCGGCTCGGGCATCACGCTCCAGTCGCGTTGTGGCTTCGCGGCGATGTGCGACACCTTGAGTCGTTGAACAGGTCCATTGCCATCGTGGGGGCACGAGCATCCACGGGGTACGGCGAACACGTGACCATGGAGCTCACTTCAGGGTTGGTTTCTTCAGGGTTTGCCATCGTTTCCGGTGGCGCGTATGGCATCGACGGCATGGCACACCGCGCCACCTTGGCTTCGAGCGGCACGACCGTTGCTGTTTTGGCCGGAGGTATTGATCGGCTCTACCCCAGTGGTCACGATGCCCTGCTCAATCGCGTCATTGAACAGGGATTGGTCCTTACAGAACTCCCGTGTGGTTTTGCTCCCACGAAGTGGCGCTTTTTGCAGCGCAACCGTTTGATTGCCGCGCTCAGCAATGCCACCGTGGTGGTCGAAGCCGGCTGGCGATCAGGCTCGCTTAACACGGCTCATCACGCGCTCGACATGGATATCCCGGTGGGTGCCGTGCCTGGACCGGTAACAAGTGCTTCGTCGAATGGGTGCCATCGTCTGCTCCGCGAAACCCCTGCGGTATGTGTGACGACAGCAAGTGAAATTGTGCAGCTTGCAACGGGAACGGGTAGTCAAGAGGAATTCGAGGGCGAAGATAGTCCGAACTTCATCCGGGTGAGTGATGCACTCTCGCGACGAACGGGTCGTTCGGTGTCTCAAGTCGCAACGATCACTGGTCTCGGTCTCAGTGATGTCACCTCCGTCTTGGGCATCTTGAGCTTGCGCGGCACGGTGAGGGAGAACGACGCGGGCTGGGTTCGCGTTTAGCCTGAAATCATGCAACTCGAGCGCGCAACCGAGGACTTCGTCGCGAGTCTCGAGTCTCAGCGTGGTTTCAGTGCGAATACCGCGCGGGCCTACCGCGTTGACCTCCGTCAATTCGTGGCGTTCGCGATGACCTGCGGAGTGGCGGAGTGCTCGGATGTGAGTCTCGAGGTCTTGCGCGACTGGCTCTGGAACCTGTCTGAGCAAGAAAAATCAAAAGCGTCCATCTCGCGTAAGGCCGCGTCGGCCCGCGCGTTCACTAAATGGATGCGCGCTACCGGGCTTATCGAATCTGACGCCGGAGCTCGCCTCAAGGCCCCGAAAACCGATGCAACGCTTCCTCGGGTAGTCGGCACCAGCGCACTTGACGAGATTTTTGATGGTCTTCATGCCGGTTGCGTCGATGGTGATCCCCAGGCACTGAGGGACTGCGCAATCATTGAGCTTCTCTATGCTTCGGGAATGCGTGTGTCTGAGCTTGTTGGCCTCGACATCGATGATCTCGACTACGAGCGCCGCACCGCGCTGGTGACGGGTAAGGGCAATAAGCAGCGCGTCGTCCCGTTCGGGCAGCCCGCAGCAGAAGCGCTTGCCGACTACGTGCGTCGTGGGCGTGGGAAGCTGCTGAGCGGCGCCACCCCCGCAGGTGCGCTGTTCCTCGGTGCTCGCGGCGGACGCATGAACGCCCGTTCGGTCTATCAGCTCGTCGCAACCCTGCTCGCAGACATCCCGGGGGCAGGTCCTTCCGGGCCGCACACTCTCAGGCACACCGCCGCGACCCACCTACTCGACGGCGGGGCAGACCTGCGCATCGTGCAAGAAATGCTGGGTCACGCGAGCCTCGGTACGACGCAGATCTACACCCACGTATCGATGGATCGCCTGACGAGCTCCTATAAGCAGGCTCACCCGCGCGCTTAGTCGATTCGCAAGGCACTCACCACGGCAACAGAACCGCGCGCGGTATCACTCCCAGCACCAAAAGGGGAGAGACGTACTCACCGCGCCAACGCACGCCCAGGTGCAGGCACGAGCAATGGGCTGAAGGCACGGCAACGCCGACGGGTGCCCCAGCGCTGACGAGTTCTCCTATACGAAGGTGCGTCTCAATCGCGTCAAAGCTCGCTGCCCATTCTGACCCAGGTGTATCGGGCACCAGCGTGAGAACGCCTCGGCCTGCCACCTGACCTGCAAAGCTCACGCGCGCATCCATGGGTGCGTAAATCAGTGACCCGGCGGGAGCGCGCAGGTCAATTCCGCGATGACCCGGGCCATACGCGCTCGCCGGTGCCTCAAACGAGCGAGCGATGACAACGGGGTGTACCGGCCACTGCCAGTTGGGCAACGCTGCAGCGGCGATACTCGCGGGCGAACACACGACGAGGTACAAAGTCAGCGCAAGCAAACACAAGGCTGAAAGACCCGAGTGCCACATTCGAGCGAGGGGGCCGGACTTTCTGCGTTGTACTTCGGGGCACGCCATCATGCCCGCAGTATCTGCCTACTTCTGAGCTGGCTCTTCGGATCCCCACTCGCGGTACAAAGCTTTCTCGCGATCGTGCCTGGGGAAAAAGAACCACACGATCGCGGCGCCCACAATAGATGCGAGTACTCCCGCAAAATACGCCCAGTTCGCGCCCGCCAAGAATGACTCCTTGACTGCCTGCACGACGGCGGCCTTGTATTCGGGGTACTGGCTGGCCAAATCCACGGCGCTACCGTACGACTTGGTCAGTGCAGAGCGAATGCTCGAGGTAATTTGCGACTGCACGTCGGCGGGCGCATCCGCAATTTTGGTTGCGACGGCAGCCGCATATCCGGCACCCAAAATCGCACCCATGATTGACTGCATCACAGCGCCACCGAGGTCGCGTTGCAGGTCACCGGTGCCCGAAGCCATACCGACTTTCTCCACTGGAACCGAGTCGGTAAGCGCGTGCGAGGAGGGCGTACCTGCGATTGCCACGCCTGTTCCCACGAGCGCATAGGCAATACCGATACTCGTGTAAGTGGAGTCGATGGCCCACACCGTGAGCATGATGACGAATCCGGCAATGCAGAACGCGAAACCCACCAGGAGCGTGATGCGCGAACCCCAGCGAATCACCATGCGGCTTGAATATGGCGCAACCAGCACCATAAAAATGGGACACGGCAGAATCGCCAGGCCGGCCAGGAAGGTCGAATAGCCGAGTACGTTCTGCAGGTACTGCATTCCCACGTACATCGCCCCCATCAATGAGCCGAACACGATTAAGCCGGATGCGGTGGCCACCCAGAAGGTTGGGCGCCTGGCAAATCGAAGATCAAACAGAGGGTACTTCGCCTTCGCTTGACGCCAGAAGAAGGCAACACCGCCAAGGAGTGTGAGGGCGATGGCCACTTGCAAGACTGGGCCCGCGGTGTCGAGCTCGGCGAAGTTGATGGCGATAACCAAGGCGCCAATAAAGATTGCCGACAAAATTCCGCCCGCGTGGTCGACGGGCTCGTCCCCCTCGTTTACGTGCGCGGGCACGTTCCAAATGACCAGCAGTAGAGCAGCGATACCGAACGGAATCGGAATCAGAAACGCCCAACCCCAGGGTGCAACCATGAGTGTCGCTCCAGCAAGCATGGGGGAGAGGGCCGAGAGTCCGGCGCCGAGTGCCGACCAGAGCGCGATTGCGCGCGTGCGCGAAGGGCCACTCCACAACGCAGTAATCAGGGCGAGGGTCGTCGGATAAGCCATACCGGCTGAGATGCCGCCGGTGAGCCGGGCAACCATAAGCATCTCGATCGAGCCAGAGAGGGCCGCCAAGATTGCGGTCGGGATGCCCAGCGACAGACCCAAAATGAGCATGCCTTTGCGTCCGTGGCGGTCGCCCAAAGCACCCAAATAGAGCACCGAAATGGCGAGTCCGAGCTCAAATCCCACCGAAACCAGGTTGAGGCCGGTCTGTGAGGCGTGCAGCTTGATGGCGATTTCGGGTAGTGCCACATTCGCAATCGACAGATTCATATTTGCGACGCCCGCGGCCAGAATAAGCGCCGCGAGAACGAGCCCGGCATTCTTGGGTTTGCGATCCAGCGGGGCGGTGGCGCTCGAAGTGCTCATGACTCGATTCTGGCCTATCCGCGAAGGCTGATACACTCGGAACGCACCCTTTCACGAGGGTGACTTCGCGTGTCCACCAGTGTGGAACACCCACCGGTCGGTGAGCAATCACCGCGGGTGTGAAACCGGACACTAGGGCGAGTCTCACCGAGATTCGCGACACAACCGCAAGTGGCGTTTCGCTGAGCAATCAGCGCGCGCCAAGAACAGGAGATGGCCATGGCCGTCGTAACTATTCGCCAGCTGCTCGACAGCGGCGTTCACTTTGGTCACCAGACCCGTCGTTGGAACCCGAAGGTCAAGCGTTTCGTGCTTGCCGAGCGTTCGGGCATCCACATCATCGACCTCCAGCAGTCGCTGTCGTACATCGACAAGGCTTACGAGTTCGTCAAGGAGACGGTTGCTCACGGTGGCACCATCCTCTTCGTAGGAACCAAGAAGCAGGCTCAAGAGTCGATCGTCAACGAGGCAACTCGTGTTGGTCAGCCTTACGTCGCTGAGCGCTGGCTCGGCGGTCTGCTCACCAACTTCTCGACCATCGGTGGTCGTCTGCAGACCATGAAGGAGCTCGAGCAGCTCGACTTCGAAGATCCTGCAAAGTCGGGCTTCACCAAGAAGGAGCTTCTGCTCAAGAAGCGCGAGCTTGACAAGCTGCACAAGAGCCTCGGTGGTATCCGAAACCTCACCAAGACCCCGAGCGCCATCTGGGTTGTTGACACCAAGAAAGAGCACCTCGCCATTGACGAGGCCAAGAAGCTTGGTATCCCCGTTGTCGGTATCCTCGACACCAACTGTGACCCCGACGAGCTCGCTTACCCGATTCCTGGTAACGACGACGCTATCCGCTCGGTCGGCCTGCTAACCAAGATCATTGCGGATGCTGTTGCCGAGGGTCTCATCGCTCGTCACCAGAAGCCAGAGCAAGGTGAAGAGGCATCGCCGCTGGCCGAGTGGGAGCGCGAGCTTCTCGAGGCAAGCCAGGCTGAAGCAGCTGTCGAGGCTGTTGCCGAAGCAGTAGCTGAGGCAGTTGTAGCCGAAGAGGTCGCTGAAGTTGTAGCTGAGGCTGTGGCCGAGGCTGTGGCCGAGGCTGCTGCTGAAAAGCCCGCTGCCAAGAAGCCTGCTACCAAGAAGGCTGCAGCGCCCAAGGCTGAAGCCGCAGACAAGTAATTTTTCATACCTAACTAGGAGATAGACACGAATGGCTAACTTCAGCCTCGAAGACGTCAAGACCCTGCGCGAGCGCCTCGGCACCGGCATGGTTGACACCAAAAATGCACTCGTTGAAGCCGATGGCGACATGGAGAAGGCAGTTGAGATTCTGCGCCTCAAGGGCGCAAAGGGCAACGCCAAGCGCGCTGACCGCTCGACCGCTGAGGGTCTTGTTGCTGCCGCTGAAAACGGCAAGAGCGCAACCATGATCGAGCTCGCTTGCGAGACCGACTTTGTTGCCAAGGGTGACAAGTTCATCGCTCTGGCCGACAAGGTACTCGCTGCAGTTGTTGCTGCTGGCGCCAAGACCATCGACGAGGCAAACGCTGCTCCCGTCGACGGTAAGACCGTTGCTGATGTCATCGCCGACGAGGCTGCCATCATCGGCGAGAAGATTGAGGTTCGTCGCATTGCTGTGATCGAGGCCGACAACTTCGCGATCTACCTGCACAAGACCAGCCAGGACCTCCCGCCCCAGGTGGGCGTTGTCGTGGGTTACTCGGGAACCGACGCCGAGACTGCTCGCAGCATCGCGCAGCACATCTCGTTCGCTGACCCGCAGTACCTGACCCGCGAAGACGTTCCGGCCAGCGAGGTTGAGAAGGAGCGCCAGATCGTTACCGAGATCAGCCGTAACGAGGGCAAGCCCGAGGCTCAGCTCGAGAAGATCGTTGAAGGTCGTCTCGGTGCTTACTTCAAGCAGGTTGCTCTGCTCGAGCAGGAGTACGCGCGCGACAACAAGTTCACCGTAGGCAAGGTTGTTGCCGACGCTGGACTGACCGTTGTGGGCTTCGCTCGCTTCAAGGTTGGCGCATAGTCGTCAGATCGCTTTCGAAGACCCGGCTCGCCTCAAAACGCGCCGGGTCTTCGGCGTTAAAGCGGATGCACGCGAGTAAGTTTGAACCAGCATCCGCCCGTGCCTATCTCAAAGAGGACTCATGAATCCGAAAACCCGCCGTCGAGTCCTTCTCAAGCTTTCGGGTGAGGCTTTCGGCGGTGGATCGCTCGGTGTCAACCCCGACGTGGTCAGCCAAATTGCTCAGGAAATCGCTGAAGCTTCGAAAACAGTCGAAATCGCTGTCGTCGTCGGCGGCGGTAACTTCTTCCGCGGTGCTGAGCTGTCGCAGCGCGGCATGGACCGCGCACGAGCCGACTACATGGGCATGTTGGGCACAGTCATGAACGCCCTGGCCTTGCAGGACTTTCTCGAGCAGGCAGGCGCCCAGCCGCGTGTTCAATCCGCCATCGCGATGGCTCAGGTAGCAGAGCCCTATTTGCCGCTCCGCGCTATCCGCCACCTCGAAAAAGGCCGCGTGGTTATCTTTGGCGCCGGCGCTGGTCTGCCGTTCTTCTCGACCGACACTGTCTCGGCCCAGCGCGCGCTCGAAATTCACTGTGACGAGGTGCTCGTCGCCAAGAACGGCGTCGACGGTGTGTACACGGCCGACCCTAAGAAAGATGCCAGCGCAGTCAAGCTCGACCAGGTCACCTTCCGCGAAGCCCTCGACAAGGGCCTCAAGGTCGTGGACTCGACGGCGTTCAGCCTGTGCATGGACAACAAGATGCCGATGCGCGTGTTCGGAATGGAGCCGGCAGGCAACATCACCAAGGCAATCACCGGCGCATCCATCGGCACCCTTGTCACCAACTAGACTTTTCGACAGAACTGATTGCCCCACCCAAGGAGTTTGCTGTGATTGCTGACGTGATAGCCGAAGCCGGCGAACGCATGGATAAGGCTGTGGAAGCCGCCAAAGAAGACTTCTCTTCCGTTCGTACTGGTCGCGCTAACCCAGCGCTGTTCCAGAAGATCATGGTGAGCTACTACGGCACTCCCACGCCGCTGGCGCAGCTTGCTTCGCTCAACGTTCCTGAGGCTCGCACTGTGATGGTCTCGCCCTTCGACAAGGGCGCCCTGCGCGACATCGAGCAGGCCATTCGTGACATGCCTAACCTGGGTGCGAACCCCACCAACGACGGCGCAACCATTCGCGTGACCCTGCCCGAGCTCACCGAGGAGCGCCGCAAAGAGTACGTCAAGATTGTTCGCGCGAAGGGCGAAGACGCCAAGATCGCGATTCGAAACATCCGTCGCAAGGCGAAAGATGATTTGGATGCGCTCAAGGGCGAAATCGGTGACGACGACCTCGCCCGTGGTGAAAAAGAGCTCGAGGCTGTGACCAAGGCTCACACCGACCAGATTGACGATGCGCTCAAGCGTAAAGAAACCGAACTTCTCGAAGTTTAGGTTCGGCTGTGTCTGACCAGGGGTCAAAACCACGCGGGGATAAGCACCCTCCCACTGGACAACTGCGCCTGCAGTATGAGCAGGCGCGTGCCGATTTCGAGAAGAACGTCGAGCAAGCTCGGGTCAACTTCGAAAAGACTGCCGAGCAAGCGCGCGTGCAGTTAGAAAAGAACGTTGAGCAGGCGCGCGCGCAGTTCGAAGATGTTCAGAACCGCATCCAGAAGCGCACCGGTCGTAATCTCCTAGGCGCCATCGCGGTGGGCCTTGTCTTGGGCGGAACGCTCCTTGGCTCGTTGCTGGTGGAGAAGCAGCTTTTTATCTTCTTCGCCATCTTCTTGCTCGGTATTGCGACCTTTGAGCTGTCTACTGCCATGCGTCATCGCCAGTGGTATGTGCCGAGGTATCTCTCGACCGCGGTTACCGCGCTCGTCGTGCCCATCGCTTATTACTACGGCATGGCTTACGCCTTCGTGGCCATCATGGGCGGCCTTGCGGTTATCTTCCTGTGGATGTTGATTCGCCTGACCTGGCGTCGCGCGATTCCCGGCGCCACCGTTGCATCATCGCTGGCGGCTTCGGCCTTCACGCAGGGATATGTGACTCTTTTGGGTGCTTTCACTGTCGCTCTTGTGGCTCAGCCCAACGGGCAATGGTGGACGATTGCGTTTCTCATTGTTGTGATCAGTGTCGATATCGGCGCTTACGCGAGCGGCATGCTCTTCGGTAAGCACCTGATGACACCGCGCATCAGCCCGAAAAAGACCTGGGAAGGATTCGCCGGAGCCGGTGTCATTGCATCAATCGCGGGTATCTTGGTGACCTGGCTGATGCTGCATGAGGTGTGGTGGGCTGGACTCATTCTTGGTTTGTCGCTGCTTCTCGTGGCTACCTGGGGTGATTTGGGGGAGTCATATCTCAAGCGCGTCATTGGCGTCAAAGACATGAGCAACTGGCTTGCGGGACACGGTGGCTATCTTGACCGAATCGATTCGATTTTGCCTTCGGGCGTCGTCGTGTACATCGTGTACACCGTGGTTCAGACCTTCCACTAGACCCGGCTGTAGCCACTTCATTTATTTGCCAGAATGAGATTATGAGTTTTCCCACTGCATCGCGAAAAGAGCCCGCTTACGACGCTGGTCAGGTGGATGCATTCATCGCCGAGGCGCGCGTTGCGTACGATCGTTACAACGCAGCGGCTCCGGCGTTGACCGCGGGTGATGTGCGCCGCGTGGCTTTTGACATTGCCAAACATGGCTACTCGACGGCGGCCGTTGACGCGGGTCTGGAGCGTCTCGAAGCAGCCTTGGCTGAGCTCGAGCGCGAACACATCGTCATGAACGAGGGGTGGGAGGGGCTGTCGCGTCGCTCTCGAAGCGAACTCGAAGCTCTGCGTGAGCGTCTGGCGCGCCCTGCTGCCAAGCGCTTTGCTCGTGTCAACATTTTTACGACCGGATATCGCGTCGCCGATGTCGATGCCTTCGTCGATGAGGCACTCGCCGGGCTCGACACATCATCCACGCTGCGCGCATCCTGGGTTCGCCAGGCCCTGTTCCGTTCGCAAAAGGGCGGATACAGCGAGAACGATGTTGATGTTGTTCTGGACCAGCTCATCTCAGCTCTTCTTGCTGCCGGTCAGGCCTAATTCACAGGTTTCTCGACCTTCAACTATGAGTTGAAAGTTTGCCCGGGTAAACTAGGTCCACCATGGGAAAACATCTTGCGGTAGCTACGCCACGAGCTGTGCGACCCGTCCCGACGGATCGGTCTGGCGCACGTGTGCGAAGCCGACTCCACTTCTCGCCCAGCGCTCCCGCGCTCTATGCGGCGGTATTTGCCGTGGTGCTCGGTGTCCTCATGGTTAATGCCATTGACCCATCTTCCGGTGCGGCCGCGTCGCCGATGTACTCAATCAATGAGGCAACGCGCGCGTTGAACAGCCAATCGCTCATGTCGGACGAATCAGTCAGCTCCGCTCACGAACGTGACGGTTTCCAGACCATTGCACGGCTTGCGCCCGCGGCCGGCATCCCCGACCCAGGCTCGGCCAAGGCAATCGCTTACGTGCTTGTGGCCAAGAAGGGCTGGAGCGGTAGCGAGTATGACTGTCTGGTCAGCTTGTGGGACAAAGAATCACACTGGAATGTGAATTCGCACAACTCAAGCAGCGGTGCTCACGGCATTCCGCAGGCGCTACCTGGAAGCAAGATGGCTTCGGTCGGTGCTGACTGGGCCACGAACCCGCGCACTCAAATCATTTGGGGTCTGGGCTACGTGCAAGGTCGCTACGGAACACCTTGTAAAGCGTGGGCACACTCCGAAGACGCTGGCTGGTACTAACCTAGGGTCATGGCTCGGCGACGCACTTCAAAACGCGATCAGCCCTATGAGCCACTAGATGTCGATCGGCTGACTTTCGGAGCCCGACGTTCGGAAAGTCGTCGAGATGGAATCTGGACCGTGCAGCCGATTTCTGCTGCCAGCGCTGTCAAGGTTTATGTGTGTCCCGGATGTCACGGCGACATCGAACCCGGTGTCGCCCATGTGGCAGCCTGGCGTCAGGACGGCATCCTGGGAGATCAAGCCGATATTGAGGCACGTCGACACTGGCATACGCACTGTTGGAAGTTGGGCTAATCCATCGTGACGGAAGAAATTAAGGGTTCCATTACGCTACCCGCGTTGCGCGAGGACATCACGCTTCTGACGCGGGACGGTCTGACGCTCGTGGGGGAGCTCGCTACGCCACTTTCTGGACGACCGAGCGCGACTTTGGTCTGTTTACATCCGTTGCCCACTGCAGGCGGATTTATGGATTCGCACATCATGCGCAAGGCCGCTGCACGCTTGCCCGCACTTGCCAACATTGCGGTGTTGCGGTTCAACACGCGCGGAACTTCGAGCCCACGCGGGCAGAGCCAGGGCGTCTTTGACGGTGGGAATGCTGAACGTTGGGACGTTGCGGCCGCTATGTCGTTCGTGCGTGAGCGCGACTTGCCAAACCCGTGGCTCCTGGGCTGGTCGTTTGGAACCGAACTCGCGCTGAAATACGGGCGCGAGCACCCGATTCGCGGGGCGATCCTGCTGTCACCCCCTTTGCACCGCGCCACAGCGGATGAAGTCGCCGGCTGGGCAGGCGAATCTCGGCGCTTGGTGGCGCTTATTCCAGAATTCGACGACTATCTGCAACCAGCCGAGGCGGCCGTGAGATTCTCAACCGTCCCCGAAATAGAACTCATCAACATTGCGGAGGGTAAGCACCTGTGGGTGGGCGAAAACCAGACGCGCAGGGTGCTCAACGAGATAGTTCGCGTTGTGAACCCCAGCGTGGGTGAATTACCCGTGGTCTGGCCGGGGCAAGCGCACGGGGCCTAGGCGACCGGTTTCTTGCGTGTCGTTCTCGCAGCAGTTGACTTGCTCGCGCGGGTGATGACAGTGCGGATTTCATCGAGGTGTTGGCTGAGGACAGCTCGCTGAGCGTCGATGCTTGTCAACTGATTCTGGGCATCAGCAAGAAGATCCCGCGCCTGCGCCTGAGCCTCACTAACAATGCGCGCGCTCTCTGCATTGGCGCGGGCGAGCATCTCGATTGCGTGGGAATCAACCGCGGACCGCAACTGTGTAAGGTCTCGCTCCGTTCGCGTCGTTAACTCTTCGGTTTCACGGGTGAGATCAAGTTTGCGGGCTTGAAGTGTTTGTACCTGGTGCTTGGCGTCGTCAACGTATTTTTGGGTGCTGACGCTAGCTTCAGCGTGCTTGACCAGCAGTTCACGCTCGAGCTCCTCGCGCGCCACCGCATCGTTCGCCCGCACCCTCAGCAGCTCCATAATCTCGTCCGAAATGGCCAAGGCGCCATCGTTTTCCAGCTGGGCGGCCGTGACAAGTCGCAGTTCGGCCATTTCCCGTTCAGCTTGTGCGAGGTCATGTTGGATGGAGCGAGCGGCGTCCGCGCGTTCCCGAGAAACTTCGGTCACCGCGTGTCGGTGCACATCGGTGGCCGCGTGCTGCGCGTTCTTAAGCGTTTCCAGCGCCCGGCGGTCGGTTTCACCGAGGATGTGTGACGCCTGCATTGTGGCTCGGGCCACTAGCTCATCGGCATCCGCCTTCGCGCGGTTCAGAATTGCATCGGCGAGTGCTTTGGTGGATTCCGCGCTACGCTCGCGTTCCCGATCGCCGGCCAATTTCAGGTTGTACGCGTCGGCCTTCGCCTGGGATACCAGCGCCATTGCCTGATCCTCGGCCGCGTTGACAGTGGCCATCAACTCTTTGCCCAGCCCGGAAAAAGTTGGTTGACCTACTTGTTCCAGCTGATCTGCGAGCATCGTGACGCGTTCAGTAAGTTCAGCCACGGCGAGGTTTTGTTTGTCCAGCTCTGTCTTGGCCAGCATGAGTTCGCGTCGCAGGCGACCGAGAGCCTTGTCCACCTCAGTGGTCTCGTAGCCTCGAAACACACGAGAGAAGGTGCCCTCTTCTATCGACATGACAAACGCTCCGAGAGCTCGGGGGACAGATAAACACCGTCAGTCTAGCGAGTTCAGCGCCGTCAAGAATTGTGTGAAAAGCCGACCGTGGAGCTGCTTCACAGGTCGAGTCCGGTATCTTTGACAAGGCTGATTTGTCGTTTCTAAGGAGCATGCGCTTGGTGCGTTTTCTTGTTGCCATTGGCACGTTGTGCGTGGCGGCGCTCCTGCTCATTGTGGGTCTGGTGTTCAAATTCACCGCGGGCGCTAATGACATTTCCATGACTGTTGCTACGAACTCGTCATCCGCTTACGCGGTGATCGATGCCGATGTGATGAAGCTGCACCCGGGTAATCAGGCTGTCTCAATTTCGACTCCGGGTCTCAACACGGTTGCTTATGGGGCGACCACGGATGTGTTGTCCTGGCTCGCTGGTTCGTCCTATGCTCACGTGACACTCGCGGATAATTCCAAGACCCCCAGCGTCACAGAGGTTTCTGCCGCTGAGAGTGCGTTGAGCGATCCCGCGGCCGCTGCTGCCGCTGACAAGCAGATTGTCTCGCCCGCAGGTTCCGATATGTGGCTCGGCGAGATGACTAATCCGCAGGGCGAAGCATCGCTTCAGATGCAATTGAGCTCCAACGAATCCATCATCGTGGCGACAGATGGTGTCAAGGCTCTCCCGAGTGAAATCGGCCTGAGCTGGCCGAAACCTAAGCCAACGTTCTTGTGGATGACGGACGACGTGCTCATCGTTGTCGGCGGTGTCATTCTTCTGGCGGGAATCCTGCTGTACCTGTGGTCACTCAACAAGCTGCGTGGCGGAAAGGGCCCCCGACGTCGCGGCCGGCTGCCTAAGGGTCCCAAGCCAAATATGCGCATTGGTCGCGGCCCGCGACAGGTGTTTGGTCCGGCCCAGGGCAGGCGTTCACTCGGCAAAACCACGCTCGTGACCGCGGGTGTAGCTGGCGCGCTCGCTCTCGGTTTGAGCGGCTGCTCGGGGTACCAAAACGGGCTTCAGAACGCCACGCCGACACCCACGGCTTCCGACGAAGTTACGCAGTCCGGGCCAGGCGCGGTGGTTACTTCGGAACAAGCATCGCTCATCATGGACAAAGTCGTCGCCGCAATGAAAACAGCGGATGAGCAAAATGACGTAAATCTCGCGCGCACGCGCATGACTGGTGCTGCCCTGGATGCTCGCGCGGCACGGTACGCGATGCGCAAGTCGAACAGCAAGATTTCCGCGTTGCCGGGAATTAACGCTCAGTCGATTCAGCTCTTGTTGCCCCAAGCCACCGAACTGTGGCCGCGTTCCGTGATGGCGATCGCTAAGGCAGATGCATCCTCGGAGAAAGGTCAAGAGCCACCTTCGGTTGCCGTCATTCTGACTCAGGACTCGCCACGCGCGAACTACAAGGTGGCCTACCTCACGAACTTGCAAGCGAAACAGCAAATTCCGCAGGTTGCTTCCATGACCGCAGGTGCTCCGCTCATCGCCTTGGATACAGCCCTGCTGGCAATCAGCCCCAACGTTCTCGCGGCCAAATACGGTGATGTCTTGACCTCTGGCGAGAAGAGCGCGTCCGCACGATACTTTGATGCGTCGAGTGATCAACTTAGGCCAGCACTTCTCAACGAGCGCAAACAACAACAGGGCAAAGACGTCAAATCTAGTTACAAGGATCTCGCTGGTGCGGCAACGCCAGTGGCATTTGCCACGATTGACGGTGGCGCGCTCGTCCTTGCCCAGGTCAATGAATTGGGCACTTTCACGCCTCTCAACAACAAGGATTTGAAGCTCACGGGTCAGCTCACCGCACTCGCCGGCGTTCAAATTTCGGCCCAGCCGACCGTAGCAACCTACGGTATGCAAGTGTTGTTCTACGTTCCTCCCGCGACTGACCAAGGCAAAGTGCGTTTGCTGGGGTATGTGGAGAACCTCATCGGTGTGAGCTTCAACAAATGAGCGCTGATTCCCACAACGCGGTAAGCGTTCCCAGTCTCATCGCACCCGCGAGCGACGAGACATTTGTCGGCTTTCTCGAATTGTCCCAATCGGTTCCGGTTGTGGTGGCTGTCGGGGCAGAAACCTCGCTCGAAGCCCGTGAGGTGACCTCGGCGCTCGAAAAGTTGATCACCGAGCGCGAGGGCGACATCGTTTTGGTTACGGTGGATGCCGCATCCTGCCCTGAGGTAGTTTCCGCCCTTCAGGTTCGGGTCATTCCCACTGTCGCGGCGCTCATCAATGGCCAACTCGCCCCACTGTTTGAGGGTGTTCAAGCGGAAACCACGATTCGCGAAATTTTGGCCAAGGTGCGTGCGGCAGCCGAACAAAATGGCGTGGTCGGGCGTGCTCAGGTCGCTGGCGATGGCGAGACAGAGAGCGAAGCTGAAGAGCCGCTCTCGCCTCTGCACCAAGAAGCCTTTGATGCAATCGAGCGGGCTGATTACCCGGCGGCGATCGACGCGTACAACCGAGCTTTGGCCGAGAACCCTGCCGACGTGATGGCCCAGGCCGGGCTTGCGCAGGTGCGCCTCATCAATCGCTTGCGAGGAAAGACGCTGGCGGACATCCGTGCCACCGCCGCAAATAACCCTGACAATATGGCTGCGGCACTCGATGTAGCTGACCTCGACCTCTCGGGAGGTCACGTGGAAGACGCCTGCGGTCGATTGCTCACGCTCTTCGTCAGCGCTGATGACGATTCCAAGAGGGAATTGCGGGAACGCCTGCTCGAGTACTTTCTCATTGTGGGCGACACCGATCCACGCGTGATCAGCGCTCGCACGCAGCTAGCAAACCTACTGTTTTAGCTCGCTGGTTTGTAAAGAAACAGCACACCCAGTGGGGGGAGTGTGACCGAGGCTACGGCCGGATGCTCACCCCAGCCACCCTCGTGTGCAGTAACCTGACCGAAGTTACCCACGCCACTGCCGCCAAAGTTCTCGGCATCCGAGTTGAATAGCTCGGTCCAGACGCCCGCGCTAGGCAGCGCAACCTGCACATTGTCGTGCGGATGTCCGGCGAAGTTGGCAACCACGGCAACAGCGTTTCCGGCATTGTCGTAACGCACGAATGACACGATTTGTCGTCCGTTGTCGGCACCGTCAATCCACTGGAATGCGGCTGGATCGCTGTCGCGCTGCCAGAGAGCCGGAGTATCGCGGTAAATCACGTTGAGCTGGCGCACCATGTTTTGCAGACCCTGGTGAACTGGCTGGTCGAGAATCCACCAGTCGAGGCCGCGCTCAGAGTTCCACTCCGAGGGCTGACCAAATTCTTGACCCATGAACAGTAGTTGCTTGCCGGGATGGCCCCACATAAACGCGAGATAGGCGCGCATATTGGCGAGCTTCTGCCAGTGGTCGCCCGGCATCTTGGCGAGCAGCGAGCCCTTGCCGTGCACGACCTCGTCGTGGCTGATCGGCAGGATGAAGTTCTCACTGAACGCGTACTGGAACGAGAAGGTGATGTCCCAGTGGTGCCAGGAGCGGTACATCGGGTCGGTGTGAATGTACTCGAGGCTGTCGTGCATCCAGCCCATGTTCCATTTGAAGCCGTAGCCGAGCCCACCACTTTCGGTCGGTGCGGTGACGCCGCCCCAACTCGTCGACTCTTCGGCGGCCATGATGACGCCCGGGTGGTGTTTGTAGACGGTGGCGTTTGTCTCTTGCATGAAGTTGATGGCTTCGAGGTTCTCGCGCCCACCAAACTGGTTGGGCAGCCACGCGCCGTCTTCGCGGCTGTAGTCGAGGTAGAGCATCGAGGCGACAGCATCGACGCGCAGGCCGTCGACGTGGAACTCCTCGATCCAATAGAGCGCGTTCGCAACCAGGAAGTTACGCACTTCGTTGCGACCGAAGTCGAAAATGTAGGTGCCCCAGTCTGGGTGCTCGCCACGGCGCGGGTCACCGTGTTCATAGAGCGGCTGACCGTCGAAGCGTGCCAGTGCCCACTCGTCTTTGGGGAAGTGGCCGGGCACCCAGTCGACCAGAACGCCAATTCCGGCCGCGTGTAGGCGGTCGATGAGGTACTTGAGGTCATCGGGGGAGCCGAACCGCGCGGTGGGGGCGTAGTACCCAGTTACCTGGTAGCCCCAGGACGGGCCATAGGGATGCTCGGCAAGGGGCATGAACTCCACGTGCGTGAATCCTAAGTGCTGCACGTGCCCGATCAGGTCGTCAGCGAGTTGGCGATAGGAGAGCCCAGGGCGCCACGAGCCAACGTGCAGCTCGTAGATGCTCATCGGTTCGGCGTGCGGATGCGCGGCGCGACGAGCTGCGAGCCAGTCACCGTCTGCCCACTCGTAGTGTGACGCGGCCACGATCGAGCCTGTGAGGGGCGGACACTCGGTCTGCCTGGCCATCGGGTCAGCCTTCTCGATCCACTGGCCGGCCTTGGTCAGAATGTTGAACTTGTAGATAGCACCCGGGTGCACTTCGGGAATGAATATCTCCCACACGCCCGAGCTGCCCAGCGAGCGCATGCCGTGGGCTTCGCCGTTCCAGTCGTTGAAGGTTCCGGTGACGCGCACCGCCTGGGCATTGGGTGCCCACACGCTGAAAGAGGTACCTGAAACGGTGCCGGTCGCGGTGGTGCGGTCGCGGTAGTGGGCGCCGAGAGCCTCCCAAAGGCGTTCGTGGCGCCCCTCGCGAATCAAATGCAGGTCGAGCTCGCCCACGGTGGGGGCAAAGCGATACGGGTCTTCAGCGAGCCATACCTGGCCGTCTTCGTAACGGGTTTCGAGCTGGTAATCAACGAAACCGAGAATGTGGGCACCCTGCCAGATGCCGTGCTCCACGTGTTCCAGGCCGATTCGTTGACCACCGGCGAGCACCGCCGTGACTTCGAGGGCGAGTGGGCGACGGGCGCGAATGACATAAACCGCCTCAGCGTGCCCTTCGGGCCACACCTCGTGCTGTCCGAGAACCGAGTGGGGGTCGTAATACGCGCCGTGCGCAACAGCCCACAGCACATCGCTGCCGGGTGTCGGTGCCTGCCAGGAGTCGGGAAGTGCCGCGGTCTTTTTGCGTCGCAGAGCCATTACTTGGTTCCTACCGAAATGATGTGAACCGGTGACACATACGGGTCAAGGCGCACGTAGTTGTTGTTTTGCCAGTCGAAAACCGCATCCGAAATCAATTCGTGCGCCTCAAAGCTGTCATCCCAGACCAGGCCCAGCTCAGGCATGTTGAGGTGCACCGTGGTTTCACGGGTGGCGTGCGGGTCGGTGTTCACCACGACGATGATGGTGTCGGCTACGCCGGTGGGGGAGAACTCGGCCGGCAGGTGCTTGCTGAAGCAGAGAATCGCGTCATCGTCGGTGGTGTGAAAACGAATATTGCGTAGCTGGTGCAACGCGGGGTGCTCGCGACGAATGGCGTTCAACTGGGTGATGAACGGCGCGAGCGAGTCACCTGACTTCTCGAGGCCGGCCCAGTCGCGATCTTTGTACTCGTACTTTTCGCTGTCGATGTTCTCTTCGGCGCCCGGACGCGCAACAGATTCATAGAGGTCGAAACCGGCGTACACGCCCCAGAGCGGAGCTGCCGTGGCAGCAACTGCCGCGCGAATGACAAACGCAGGGCGCCCGCCAAACTGCAGGTACTGGGTGAGAATGTCGGGGGTGTTCACAAACAGGTTGGGCCGCATGAAATCAGCGGTTTCGCTGCTCACCGACTGCAAGAACTCAGTGAGTTCCGCCTTGGTGTTGCGCCAGGTGAAGTACGAATACGACTGCTGAAAACCGATCTTGGCAAGCGTTTGCATCATCGCGGGGCGGGTGAATGCCTCCGCTAAGAAAATGACGTCAGGATGCTCGGCGTTAACCTGCTCGATGAGCCACTGCCAGAAGTTGACCGGCTTGGTGTGCGGGTTATCCACGCGGAAGATTTTCACGCCGTGCGAGATCCACAACTTGACCACGCGCAGCACCTCCGCGCGAATGCCCTCGGGATCGCGATCGAAGTTGATCGGATAGATGTCCTGGTACTTCTTGGGCGGGTTTTCGGCGTAGGCAATGGTTCCGTCGGGCAGCACGGTGAACCATTCGGGGTGGTCTTTCGCCCACGGGTGGTCAGGTGCAGCTTGAAGTGCGAGGTCCATCGCAATTTCGATGCCGAGCTTGTTGGCCGCCTTCACGAAGGCATCGAAGTCTTTCATCGTGCCCAGATCGGGGTGAATGGCATCGTGCCCGCCAGCGCTGGAGCCAATAGCCCAGGGCGACCCAGGGTCGTGCGGGCCGGGGGTCAGCGTGTTATTCGGGCCCTTGCGGTTTACCGTGCCGATTGGGTGAATCGGCGGCATGTAGAGCACGTCGAAGCCCATCGCGGCGACGCCGGCCAAACGTTTGGTGGCAGTTGCAAAGGTGCCCGATTGCCAGGACCCGTCTTTGTTCTTGACCGCGCCCTCGGAACGGGGGAAGAACTCGTACCAGCTCGCGACACCGGCGAGTGTGCGCTCCGCGCGCAGGGGGTACCTGGCGCTCAGGGTCGACAGGCTCGCGATCGGGCGGTCAACCAGAAGCGCTGCGATGTCAGCGCTGGTCGCGTCATAGAGCCGTGTCAGCGCATCCACGCTGGTATTTGTCAGGGCCTTGGCCGCAGCCGCCAGCGTTTTGCGATCGGCGGCCGAGCGCTTTTTTTCGACGGATGCACGGGCAAAAAGCTCTGCACCAAGCTGCATCATCAGCTCAACGTCGATGCCCGCCGCAACCTTGATCTCAGCGTTGTGCACCCAGGTTGCGTAATCGTCGGAATAGCCCTCGATGCGAAAGGAGTAGGTGCCCGCTTCGGTGATGACGACCTGTACGCCCCAGCGGTCGGATCCGCCACCCTGCGGAGCCATGTTGTAGCGCGTAGTTGTGCCCGAAGGCGAGGTGAGGTGCAGGGCAACTCCGACCTCGTCGTGACCCTCGCGAAACACGGTGCCGCCGAAGGGTACGATCTCGCCGACGAAGGCTTTTGGCGCCAAATCGGCCTCGTCAAGTCGCGGAGTTACGTCAACAATTGGAATTCGTCCCAGCGCGTTAGCCATACAACGAAACTAGCTCTTCGAAGTGGCTTTGAACAGCAGCAGGCTGGTCGGTCCAACCTTGATTGTTTCACCCGGTCGTAACACGCCAGGAATCTCGCGCGGGGAGGTGTTCGTACTGAACCACAGCGGTTCGTAGAAGGCCACATCGTCGTGTTTGGGAACAACCACATCAACCGGGGCTTCGACGCCGTGAACAATCAACAGGATGCGCGAACGCTCACCTTCCTCGGGCGTGCTCGCGGCCACATACTGCAGGGTTCGGTTGCTCGGGTCGTTCCAGGCTTCTTCAGTCATTTCTTGACCGAGTGCGTTGAACCAGTCCATTTGGCTGGCATCAGCAATGGTCTCGCCGAAACGACCAAACTTGAGCGGGCGCAAGGCGGGGAGTTCCTTGCGCAGGCCGATAAGGAGTTTGGTGGTCGCGTAAAGCTCCTCTTGCCAGGCGCTGAGCTCCCAGTTGACCCAGGTAAGCGGCGAGTCATGGCAGTAGGCGTTGTTATTGCCGTGCTGGGTGCGGCCGTGCTCATCGCCCGCAGTAATCATCGGCACACCGGCAGAAAGTAGCAGGGTGCCCATCAGGTTACGCATGGCGCGTCGACGAGTTTGCACGATGGTGCCTTCATCAGTCGGGCCTTCAGCCCCGTGATTGAACGAGCGATTGTCATTCGTGCCATCGCGGTTGTCTTCGCTGTTGCCGATGTTGTGCTTGTAGTTGTAGCTGGTCAGATCGGCCAGCGTGAAACCGTCGTGCGCGGTGACGAAGTTCACCGAAGCAATGGGTCCACGTTCTTCAGAGAAGGTGTTGGATGACCCCGAAAGACGCATCGCGAATCCACCGACGCCGGTGGGCGCAACACCGTGTTCGCGGGCGTGCGCCACATCGACCAGCCAGAAGTTGCGTACCCGGTCGCGGTATCGGTCGTTCCACTCCATCCAGCCCGGAGCAAAATTGCCGGTTTGCCAGCCGCCCATGCCGGTGTCCCACGGTTCGGCGATGAGCTTCACGTCAGACAGGAACGGGTCAGTGCGAATCTTGGAAAGCAGTGGGTGTTCGCGTTGGTACTCGTGGTTCTCGTCGCGCCCGAGTGTGACCGCGAGGTCGAAGCGGAATCCATCGACCTGCATATCGCGCGCCCAGTAGCGCAGGCTGTCGAGGATAAGCGTCTGAACCGCGGGCTGGGCGGTGTCCATGGAGTTGCCGCATCCGGTGACGTCGATGTAGTTGCCGTCAGCATCGTGGCGATAGTAGGTCGCGTTGTCGAGGCCTCGAAAGCTCGTGGTCGGGCCTTGCGGGCCTTCTTCGGCCGTGTGGTTGTAGACCACATCGAGAATGAGCTCGATGCCCGCTTCGTGAAGAGACTTGACCATCTGCTTGAACTCGTTAATCACGGCGGCGGGGCCGGCATCGCGCGATTCGCGCGTGGCGTACAGCGGCTCGGGGCAGAAGTAGTTGAGCGTGTTGTAGCCCCAGTAGTTGACCATGCCCTGCTGTTGCAGGTATTGCTCGTCGGCAAAGGTGTGAATCGGAAGCAGCTCGACGGCGGTGATACCCAAATCGCGCAGGTATCCGATCATGTTTTCGTGGCCGAGACCGGCGTACGTGCCGCGCAACTCGAGGGGGATGTCAGCGCGCTGCTTGGTGAGGCCGCGAATGTGTCCCTCGTAAATGATGCTCTCGTTACGTGAGGTGCCAGGCTTCGTGACGCCGCTCCAGTCGAACTCTTCTGAGACAACGACGGAGCGCCACGACGAGGGGGTGAGTTGTTCAATACCGCGGGCATATGGGTCGAGCAGAAGAAGCTCAGGGTTGAAGTGGTGCTCAGAGCCCTGCGGGCCCCAGGCTTGCAAGGCGTAGCGAGCGCCAGGAATCAAGTGACTCGACTTGCCTGACCACACTGAACCAGCGCCAGGTTTGAGATGAACGCGGTCAGCAATGTGCTCGGGGGAGGCCTCGTCGTAGACCACGAGGTCGATTCCGGTGGCGTGCGCCGAAAACACGCGAATCTCGCCCCGACCACGGGACAGAAATACCCCAAGATCCGTGGGAGAAGCCGAGACAGTCACCCTGCCTACACTAGTAAGAACTGCATTTCATATTTGTTAACTCAGCACGAAGACTTATGGCTATTTACCTCGACCACGCTGCATCCGCGCCTGTGCGTGCGGCGGCTCGCGATGCGTACGCGAGTGCGCTCGCCGTTGTCGGTAACCCCTCGTCGATTCACCGTGACGGTCAGGCCGCCAAGAATCTGCTTGAGGATGCGCGTGCCGTCGTAGCTGAGTCGTTGGGTTGTGACCCGATTGAGGTGGTTTTCACTTCCGGTGGCACTGAATCGGTCAACCTGGGCATCACGGGGCTGTTTCGCGCTCGCCGTGCTGCTGATCCCGCCCGTGTTCGCATTGTTGTACCCGAGGGCGAACATCACGCGACGATTGACACCGTGGAATGGCTCGAGAAGCACGAAGGCGCCGTCATCGACTGGGTCCCACTCGATTCGCTCGGGCGCATCTCAGTGGAGGCATGGACTTCCGCACTCGCGCGCGAGCCAGAAACCATCGCGGTCGCCACCTGTTTGTGGGCCAACAACGAAGTGGGAACTATTCAGCCGGTGACTGAACTGGCAGCGCTCGCCGAGCAGGCTGCCGTTCCTCTGCATGTAGACGCGGTTGCCATGTACGGTCACTACTGCTTTATGCATAGCGACGGCACGCAACTGATCGCTGGCAACATGGGTATCGTGCCAGGCATAACTGCCCTGAGCGTTGCCGGTCACAAGATCGGTTCCGTGCCTGGAATCGGTGCCTTGTTTGTAGCGCGAACGGCATCCCTCGAGCCCTTGCTGCACGGTGGCGGACAACAGCGTCAGCTTCGCTCAGGCACGCAGAACGCACCGGCCGCAGCGAGCATGGCAGCCGCCGTTTCGTCCGCCTTGAGCTTCAATGCCGTCACGATGTCAAGCTACGAGATGATGCGCATCGACGCGCAGGAGCGCATCCTGGCGAGTGTTGATGGTGTCACTGTCTCGGGTGATCAGGCACTTCGCTTGCCGAACAACCTCCACCTGGTGGTTGAGGGCGCCACCAGCGCCGACATGCTCTATTTGCTCGATGAAGCCGGGTTTTCGGTGTCTGCGGGTTCAGCCTGCCAAGCGGGTGTTGTGCGCCCATCGCACGTGCTTCTGGCGATGGGATACAGCGAAGCTCAGGCGTTGAGCACGCTACGGATCACATTCGGTCCGGAGACGGAGTTCGAGGACGTCGACGCCCTGGTGGATGCGCTGCCGGGAATCATCGCGAAAGCCCGCGCTGTCTCATCCCGCACTTAAACTTGTTACATGCGTGTTTTAGCAGCGATGAGTGGCGGGGTTGACTCCGCCGTTGCTGCCGCGCGCGCCGTCGAAGCAGGCCACGAGGTCGTAGGCGTTCACCTGGCACTCTCGCGCATGCCGGGAACCCTGCGCACGGGTTCGCGCGGATGCTGCACGATCGAAGACTCGATGGACGCCCAGCGTGCCGCCAACACACTCGGAATTCCTTACTACGTGTGGGATTTCAGCGAGAGATTCAAAGAAGACGTGGTCGATGATTTCATCGCTGAATACGAAGCAGGGCGCACGCCCAACCCGTGCATGCGCTGCAATGAGCGCATCAAGTTCGCTGCTCTGATGGAGAAGGCCCTAGCCCTCGGCTTCGACGCTGTCTGCACGGGGCATTACGCGGCGGTCGTGCCCGGCGCCGACGGCGAGCTCGAACTACACCGCGCTAACGCGTGGGCCAAGGATCAGTCTTACGTGCTGGGAGTGCTCACCTCAGAGCAGCTCAAGCACGCGATGTTTCCGCTCGCTGACACGCCTTCCAAGGCGGATGTTCGTGCCGAAGCCGAGCGCCGCGGCCTGTCCGTCGCTCAGAAGCCAGACAGCCACGACATCTGCTTCATTCCCGACGGTGACACCCGCGGCTGGCTGTCAGAGCGCTTGCCGGAGGTCCCTGGCCCCATCGTGGACGAGACCGGTGCCGTCATTGGTTCGCACGATGGCACGCACGGATTCACGGTCGGGCAGCGCAAGGGCTTGCACCTCGGTGTTCCGGCTGTAGATGGTCGCCCGCGCTTTGTGCTCGAAGTGAAGCCAGCCGAAAACACCGTTGTGGTCGGCCCGAAGGCACTCCTCGACATTGCTGAAATCGCGGGGGAGAAGTTCACCTGGTGCGGTTCCGCGCCGCTGTCGCCCGAGACTGCGTTTGACTGCGAAGTGCAGATTCGTGCGCACGCTGATCCTGTTCCCGCTGTTGCATTCGTTGCCGAGGGGGAGATTGTGGTGCGTCCGGCAACGCCACTCAACTCGGTGGCGACTGGTCAGACTGCCGTGATTTACGTGGGAACGCGCGTGCTTGGCCAGTTCACCATTTCGCGCACAGAATCGGCGGTACTCGCGTGAGCAACCTGCCCACCTTTGACGAGGCACTTGTCGAATCGCAAACGCTGACCGAGCGCATCCTGGATGCTCAGACGGCGTACTACGAGCGCAACGAGAGCATCATCTCGGACGCCGATTACGACGCTTTGATGCGTCGTCTCGAAGAGCTGGAGTCGGCCTACCCGCAGCTGCAGGGTCAAGATTCACCGACTTTGAGCGTTGGCGGCGCGGCGAACAGTACCTTCGCGCCGGTTACTCACGCCGAACGCATGATGAGCCTCGATAACGTGTTTAGCGAAGAGCAATTTATTGCCTGGGCGCAGCGTGTCTACAAGGATGCCGGTCGCGAGCCCGCGTTCTTGTGTGAACTCAAGATTGACGGCCTGGCCATCAATCTCCGCTACGAAAACGGTCTGTTGGTTTCGGCGGCGACCCGTGGTGACGGCGTGGTCGGCGAGGATGTAACCGCGAACGTCAAGACGATTGCGGGAATCCCGCATCGCCTGAGCGGCGAGGGCCATCCGGCTGTGGTCGAGGTGCGCGGCGAGATTTTCTTCCCGGTCGTTGCTTTCCGCAAGCTCAACGCGGAGCTTGCCGAGGAGGGTGAAAAAGTCTTCGCTAATCCGCGCAATGCCGCCAGTGGTTCGCTGCGCCAGAAAGACGCGGCCAAGACCGCCAAGCGTCCGTTGCGCATGCTGGTTCACGGCATCGGCGCCTGGGCGAACGTACCGGTCGCTTCGCAGTCGCAGGTCTACGAACTGCTCGCCAGTTGGGGTCTGCCCACCTCCGACCGCTATCGCGTGGTTGATTCGGCCGAGGCCGCCTACGCGTTCATCACCGAGATGGGCGAGACACGCGAGAGCGTCGAGCACGAGATCGACGGCATCGTCATCAAGGTCAACGAGATTGCCCTGCAGCGCGAACTGGGCGCCACTTCGCGCGCACCGCGTTGGGCGATTGCCTACAAATACCCACCCGAGCAGGTCAACACCAAGCTCGTCGACATTCGCGTCTCGGTGGGACGCACCGGTCGCGCCACACCCTATGCGGTGGTGGAGCCGGTCAAGGTCGCTGGTTCCACGGTCGAATTCGCCACTCTGCACAACCAAGACGTGGTCAAGGCCAAGGGTGTGCTCATCGGTGACACCATCGTGATTCGTAAGGCTGGCGACGTGATTCCCGAGGTGCTTGGGCCCGTTCTCGGTCTGCGTGACGGCTCAGAGCGGCCGTTCGTCATGCCCACGGGTTGCCCGGAGTGCGGTGCGACGCTGCGGCCAATGAGCGAAGACGATGTCGATCTGCGCTGTCCCAATGCACGCGGATGTCCCGCCCAGGTTCGTGGACGCGTCGAGCACATCGGCTCGCGTGGCGGTCTCGATATCGAGGGCCTCGGCGAAGTTGCCGCTGCCGCCTTGACCAACCACATCGATGGCCAAATCCCACCGCTCGAAACTGAAGCCAATCTCTTCGCGCTCACTCTCGACGACTTGCTTGCCGTGGAGTTCTTCCGCAATAAAGGCGGCAGCGCTTCGAAGGCTGCGCTGGAACTGCTGGCGAACCTCGAGATTGCGAAGACCAAGCCGCTCTGGCGCATCCTGGTGTCATTCAATATTCGCCACGTTGGGCCCGTCGCTGCTCGCGCCCTCGCTGACTACTTTGGCTCGGTGGACGCGATTCGCGCGGCCTCGCTCGACGAACTCGCTGCCGTTGATGGTGTCGGTGGGATCATCGCTGAATCGGTCACGAACTGGTTCACGGTCGATTGGCACGACGAGATTGTGCGCGAGTGGGCTGCGGGGGGAGTGCAACTAACTACGCCAGGTCACGCCGGCCCAGGAGCCGCGGCTGATATCGACGGCCCGTGTTCGGGTCTCACGATTGTGGCTACCGGATCCCTTGAAGGCTTCACTCGCGAAGGCGCGCAAGAAGCCATCATTGCTGCTGGTGGTAAGCCCGCCTCGAGCGTCTCGAAGAAGACTGACTTTGTGGCTGCTGGCCCGGGTGCTGGTTCCAAGCTCACCAAGGCAGAAGAACTCGGCATCCCGGTGCTCGACGCAGCCGCCTTCAAACGCTTGCTCGAAGGCGGCCCGTCAGCGATCTAGTTGCGTTTGAAGGCGCTAATCACCGCTGCGATCACCAACACGAGCGCAAAGAACGCGACCATGATTGAGAGGCCGAGAGCAATGAAGACTGGCTCGGTTACGTTGCACGTGATGGCTTCGCCATTCTGGTGACACTCAGTGAAGTTCATGCCTGTGGCGCCGAATATCGCCAGGGTTGCCAGGCCGACAAGTGTCATCACTACTAATGTGATTTTTCCAACGAGGGCGAATCCCCATTGAATCTTGATGGCGTCGCGTTCATCCCTCGGGGAGAGGGTTATGACTCGTTCGAGGGTCGTGCTGTTTGCTCGTCTCGCCAACAATGACAAGCCGAGGCCGACAGCTCCAACGGCAATAGCAATGGCCCCAGCCGCAAAAACGTTCAGAATGACAAGCTCGAGACCAATGAGCAAAATAGCGGTTGTGACAATGGTTGGCATGAGTGGCGTGCGCATGCGTGACTTAGTCGACATGAAAAACCTCTTCTACGGTTGTTGAAAAAAATCGGGCGATGTGAATGGCGAGCTCGAGCGACGGGTCATAGCGCTGAGTTTCGATGGCGTTGATGGTTTGGCGTGAGACGCCCAACTTCTCTGCCAGGTCACCCTGCGACAGCCCTAACTGAGCTCGAAGATCACGAAGTGTGCTCTGCATGTGTCAAGCATGCTTTACATGCAAGCTAATGTCAAACATGCTTTACATCACGGCGCGTTGACTGCGCTGACAGGCCGCCTTCAAGCGATAACTCGAAGGCGGCCTGTCAGCGGTTTAGGCGACTAGCTACTGCGACGGCGGCGAATGAGCGTCAAAGCTGCTCCGCCAAGGAGTAGTGCAAAGGCGAACGCGGGTGCGAATCCAAACGACTGCCCGGTGTTTGGCATTGATCCGCCACCGTTGCTTCCGCCTCCACCAGAGTTGTTTGCAGTCCAGTGCGCGTACAGGGTGATGTCGCTGGTTCCCGCGGGGGAGTACGGCGAGGTCAGTGCCGAGCCACCCGTGGCAGCGGGGAACCAACCGTCAAAGGTGTATCCGCTGCGCGTCGGAGCCGCCGGGAGAGTCAACGACCCGTCTGTATTGAAGGAGCCATCGGCTACAGATGAGCCACCGCCAGTGTTGAAAGTGACGGTGTGGCTGTTGGCGCTCCACTGCGCGTAAAGAGTCACGTCTGCACCAAACGAGTAATTGGCGCCCCCTGCATAGGCCGTTCCGGAACCGTTGGCCGCTGTGTTCCAGCCTGAGAAGCTATATCCGTTTCGGGAGAACGTGTTGGCGGATAGGGCCGTCGCGGCCGAAGCTGTCCGGGTGTAGTCATTTCCAGATCCGCCGGTTCCGTGGTTAAACGTGACGGTGTGGTTAGGCGCTGGAACTGGCGGAGCGAGCACGACGCCCCAGGCCCAGTTGGCATTGGAGTCGAGATAGACCATCGTTTGAGTCGGACTCAGTGAGGTGGTGATGGATAGAAGGTCACCATTGCCTCCGGTGTAGTAAATCGTGCCTGCGTCGTAAGTCATGCCGTTTGGGTAATTGGGGCTGAAGTAAAAATTGCCACCGTCGCTAAAGAAACTGGCTTGCTGAACTTCCCGCCAGCTCGGTGAGCTGGCCGATGTGTCGTAGAGGTAAAAGCTTCCGGGCCCCATGCCGTTGGTCGCCGACGCAATCACGAGGGTGCCTGAGGTGGTGAGTCCCAGTGCCGTTTGAGAGTTGTTGAAAACTGAGTTCGCCGCGAAAAGCGTTTCAGACCCGCCCGCAACTGGAGCGGACTTGATGCCGGTTGATTCCGTCCAGTACAGGTTTGAACCAACGACGCCGAGTCCCGAAGCTCCAGGAAGGATCGAAACTGGAGAAAACGGAGCGGTGTCGATTCGTGTGAGCGATCCTCCGATTGTAGGAACGCGGAAAACTCCCGAACCGGATGTCGTACCCAGGATGTACAGATTGCCGCCGTTTGCGGCGAGCGCTGAAATGGAGCTACCTATCGCGGTCGACGCAAAGTTCGCGAGCACCGTGGTGCGCGAGGTCCCATCGGAATAACTCTTCACAATGTTGCCCATGTATGCGTAGTAGAGGTAAGTGCCGTCGGTGGCGAGACCGGGGCCAAAGTCTGTGTTCAAGGTTGATGCGATGTCAACTGTGGGGGTCGTGCCGCCCGCGGCCAAGCCAAGTAATGAAGCGGTCGTTTGTGCCGGCGTACTGCCCAACCACGATAAGTTCACACCCGCCGGAGTTGCTTGCGACGGCACTGCGCTCGAGAGCACCAAACCTGCTGCAACGAATGTTGAGGTGACTAAACCAAGGATGCGGCGGAACATGTGTACTTCCCAATGTGTGCGATGTGAGTGTTCTCCTTCGACTCTAACCCCCATTATGAATATTCTTCAAAACACACACAGATAGTCTGGACACATGCCGTCAGCCGCCAGTGGACTCAAAACGCGACAAGCGCTGATCGACGTCGCACGGGGCTTCCTGGGCCAGGGCAACAGTGACGTGACTATTCAAGAAATCGCGCAAGCGGCCGATGTTTCCGTCGGGTCGGTCTACACGTACTTCAAGGACAAGCGAGCGCTTTTTGACGTTGCCGCGGCAGAGGCCCTGATGTCCACCACTCCTCGATTGCAGGAGGTCGTTGACGGCTTGGCTGATCCCGGCAAGGGATTTCTCGCCGCGATGCTCTTTGCGTGCCGTCGCCCGAGTTTTGATCCGGAAACAGCTCGCATCATCCTGACGGTAGGGCCCTTAGGTTTCGCGAGCTTCGACGAATACTTTGAAGGCCCGATCACCGCCATCAACGCGAGCATTGCAATGGGGCTTGCACACTGCGACGACGTTGAGGCTTTCGTGATTGCTGCTTCCGGGGCCTATCAAAACGTTCTTGCGCACATGTACGCCGGTACCGCATCTTACGAGCTTGGCGAACGCGTGCTGTGGGGTATGGCTCAGCAATTGGGTTATTCCCGAGAGGACTATGACGAGATCGTCGCCTATGTCGCATCCATTCCGGTGAACCCTGACGCCATCGGCTAATCGGTAGGCTAGAAGGCGCTATGTCTGACATTTCTGAAGAGCGAGTTCGCCACCTCGCTGGCCTTGCTCGCATCGACCTTTCCGACTCTGAAGTGAGCGCGTTGACCGCCGAATTGGTGCAAATTGTCGACGTCGTCGCTCAGGTGACCAGTGCCGTTGACGCCGAGACTCCGGCGACCAGTCACCCGATTCCGCTCACGAATGTGTACCGCGAAGACGTGGTCACCGACGACGTCTTGACCCAAGAGCAGGCCCTGTCTGGCGCTCCCGAGACCGACGGTACGCGTTTCGTGGTGTCCGCCATTCTGGGGGAGGAGCAGTAAATGTCTGACCTCATTCGCCACACCGCGGCCGAGCTGGCTGACGCACTCGCATCCGGCGCCACCACGAGTGTTGAAATTACGCAGGCGCACCTCGACCAAATCTCGGCTGTCGACACGGATGTTCACGCCTACCTGCACGTGAACCCCGAGCTTTCGCTTGCTGCAGCCAGCGCATCTGACGAGCGTCGTGCCGCGGGTAAGACGCTCGGCTCGCTCGACGGCGTTCCGGTCGCAATCAAAGACGTGCTCGTGACCAGCGACATGCCTTCCACCTCGGGTTCGAAGATTCTCGAAGGCTGGATGAGCCCCTATGACGCGACCCCCGTGCGCAAGCTTCGTGAAGCTGGACTCATTCCGCTGGGCAAGACCAACATGGACGAGTTCGCCATGGGCTCGTCGACTGAGCACTCGGCGTACGGTCCGACCCGCAACCCGTGGGATCTCACGCGCATCCCAGGTGGTTCTGGTGGTGGATCAGCCGCAGCGGTCGCCGCTTTCGAGGCGCCCTTCGCGCTCGGTTCAGACACGGGTGGATCGATTCGTCAGCCCGCTCACGTGACCGGAACCGTGGGGGTCAAGCCCACCTATGGTGGGGTCAGCCGTTACGGTGCTATCGCGCTGGCGAGCTCGCTCGACCAGATTGGCCCGTGCTCGCGCACCGTTCTCGACGCAGGTCTTTTGCACGACGTGATCAAGGGGCACGACCGTCACGACTCAACCTCGCTCACTGACAGCTGGCCGTCGTTCGCGGATGCTGCTCGTAACGCAAACCTCAAAGGCGTGCGCGTTGGTGTGATCAAGCAGCTCGAGGGCGAAGGCTTTCAAGCCGGCGTGATGAACCGCTTCCGCGAGTCGCTCGACCTGTTGGCTGCTAATGGCGCCGAGATCGTCGAGGTAGACCTACCGGCGATTGAGCACGCGGTTGCTGCCTACTACCTGATTCTCCCGGCTGAGGCATCGAGCAACTTGGCCAAGTTCGACTCGGTTCGCTTCGGCATGCGCGTGACACCAACCGGTGGTGGCACCGTGGAGCAGGTTATGAGCGCGACCCGCGACGCCGGATTCGGCGCTGAGGTGAAGCGCCGCATCATCCTTGGTACTTACGCACTTTCTGCGGGCTACTACGACGCTTACTACGGCAGTGCTCAGAAGGTGCGCACGCTGGTTCAGCAGGACTTCGCCAAGGCTTTTGCCGGTGTCGATGTGTTGGCCTCACCGACAGCACCCACCACGGCGTGGAAGCTCGGCGAACAGCTGGATGACCCGCTGGCGATGTGGCGCGGTGACGTGGCCACGATTCCGGCCAACCTCGCGGGCATCCCGGGCATCAGCATCCCGGTGGGTCTTGCTGACGAAGACGGCTTGCCGGTTGGTATTCAGTTCCTCGCGCCTGCCCGTGAGGATGCGCGCCTGTACAACATCGCCAGCGCCCTCGAATCGCTGCTCACCTCGAAGTGGGGTGGCTCGCTGCTGAGCCAAGCACCCGCTCTGAAGGGAGGCGCATCGTGAGCAAGGCCAAACTGATGGACTTCGACAAGGCGCTCGAGATCTACGAACCCGTTCTCGGTTTCGAAGTACATGTCGAGCTCAACACCAAGACCAAGATGTTCTCGTCCGCGCCGAACGAATTCGGTGGCGAGCCGAACACGCACACGACTCCGGTCTGCCTGGGCCTGCCCGGCTCGCTGCCGGTGGTCAACGAGCAGGCGATTCGCTACTCGATCAGCCTGGGCCTCGCGCTGGGTTGCTCGATTGCGCCGTCCAGCCGTTTCGCGCGTAAGAACTACTTCTACCCTGACCTGGCCAAGAACTACCAGATCTCACAGTACGACGAGCCCATCGCTTTTGAGGGTTCGCTTGAGATCGAACTGGCCGACGGCAAGCTCGTGACGATCCCCATCGAGCGCGCCCACATGGAAGAAGACGCCGGCAAGCTCACCCACGTCGGTGGCGCAACCGGCCGCATCCAGGGTGCTGAGTACTCGCTGGTTGACTACAACCGTGCCGGCGTCCCGCTCGTCGAGATCGTGACCAAGCCCATCTTTGGTGCCGAAGCGGATGCTCCCGAGCTGGCCAAGGCTTACGTCGCCGCCATTCGTGACATTGTCATCGCCCTGGGCATCTCCGATGCTCGCATGGAGCGCGGAAACCTACGTTGTGACGCCAACGTGTCGCTGCGCCCGCGCGGCCAGGAGAAGCTTGGTACCCGTACGGAGACGAAGAACGTCAATTCGCTGCGTTCAGTCGAGCGCGCGGTTCGCTACGAGATTCAGCGCCAGGCGCAGATCTTGAGCGAGGGTGGCACCATCATCCAGGAGACCCGTCACTGGCACGAAGACACCGGCACGACTTCTGCTGGTCGCCCCAAGTCAGATGCCGATGATTACCGCTATTTCCCTGAGCCCGACCTGCTTCCGGTCGAGCCCAGCGTCGAGCTCATTGAAGAGTTGCGTGCAGCGCTTCCTGAGCAGCCGGTTGAACGTCGTCGTCGCCTCAAGGCTGAGTGGGGTTTCACTGACCTGGAGTTCCAAGACGTGGTGAACTCTGGCCTGCTCAACGAGCTGGTTGCCACGGTTTCGGCGGGAGCATCACCGCAGGCTGCCCGCAAGTGGTGGACTGGTGAAATCGCCCGTCTCGCCAACGCAGCTGATGTTGACCCGAGTGCCCTCGTGACGCCCGAGCAGGTTGCCGAGGTTCAGGCTCTGGTTGACGAGGGCACCCTCACCGACCGTCTGGCACGTCAGGTGCTCGAAGCTGTCATCGCTGGCGAAGGCAGCCCGCGTGACATCGTTGAGGCTCAGGGGCTTGCTGTCGTAAGCGACGACGGTGCCTTGATCGCGGCTATCGACGAGGCTCTTTCCGCTCAGCCGGATGTTCTCGAAAAGATTCGCGAGGGCAAAGTGCAGGCCGCTGGCGCCGTTATTGGTGCGGTTATGAAGGCCATGGCCGGAACAGCGGATGCGGCGCGCGTACGAGAGCTCGTGCTCGAGCGTGCAACTGCGCAATAATTGAAACAAGAAATCTAAGGAGTAGTTGTGCGTGTTCTGCTGTTCATTGTGGCGTTCCTCACCTTCGTTGCCTCGTGGGGCTTCATGGCATGGGGTATCTCAGAAGCCAACGGTGGCGTCTACTACGGCACGACCACTGCAACTGAGGGACACAACCCGACTCTGGCGTTTGTTCTCTTCTTCATCTCGCTTCCGGTGTCGTTCCTCTGCATGTGGATCCCCAGCAAGATGCAGCGCGACTAAGGCGCTCTTAAACGAACGAAGAGCCCGTCACCATAACGGTGGCGGGCTCTTCGCATTCAACGGCTACTGTGCGGTGTAGCCGCCATCCACCAGGTGATAGCTTCCGGTAATGAAGCTAGCCCGGTCGGAAAGCAAGAAGCACACGAGTCCTGAGACCTCTTCGGGCTCACCGAGGCGACCGAGAGGATGCGCGCCCACAAGCTGTTCAAGCGCATCCGCGGGCATGTTGCTCAGCAGGGGAGTCTTGATGAAAGCGGGCCCGACCGAGTTCACGCGAATCTTGTCGGGGGCATGCTCAAGCGCAGCCTGCTTCGTGAGACCGACGACGGCGTGTTTGGCTGCCGTGTAGCCCGCCGGAACACCGAGCACACCGATGGTGCCAAGAATCGAGGCAATGTTCACGATTGAGCCGCCACCTGCAGCTTTCATCGCGGGGATCTGGTGACGAAGACCGTAGGCAACACCGTTGAGGTTTACGCGAATCATGCGGTCCCATTGGTCCATATCCATCTCGCCAATGAAGTTCGCGGGCTCACCGATGCCGGCGTTGTTGACGGCGAGAGTGAGCTTGCCGAATTCCTTGACCGTCGCGGCAACGGCAGCCTCGTGGTCGGCGAGCGAGGTGGTGTCGTGCCTAATCGCGATAGCGCGCCCACCAGCGGCAACGATTGAGTCGGCAACGGCTTGGGCCGTGGCAAGGTTGATGTCGGTGACGGCAACGGCTGCGCCGCCCTGAGCGAGTTCTCGAGCGAATGCTTCGCCCAGACCCTGGCCACCACCGGTGACGAGCGCGACGTGATTGTCGAACGAACCCATGAACACTCCTTCGTGTGGCTACTGGCTATTTAGCGGTACTGCGCGTCTGCCTGGGTAAAGGCATCCACGAATTCCAGCATGCTGTCTACGATCAGCTGCGGTTTGAGTTCAGGCGCACAAGCGGCGGCATCCTGTGCACTGCTGGTACCCGTCGTGACTAGGCCAGCCAAGGCGCCCGCCTTGCGTGCCATCGACGACTCGAGGTAGAGGTCATCGCCAATCACGAGAATCTCAGGAATAGGCGTGTCGAGGATGCGGCTGATGATGTTCATGGAGTGCTGCGAGGGCTTGCCCAGAATTTCGAAGTCGGTCTTCTCGGTAACAAAGAGTAGGCCTGCCGTGATGAAGCCAGACACGCCAACGTTCAGGCGGTCCTGTGAGGCAAAGGCGGGGGAGAAGCTCGTGCAGTACAGCTCTGCGCCGGCCAGAATTGCTTCGGCAGCAACCTGAATCTTCGCCTTGCCGAAGTCGGTGTCCCATCCGACGACCACGGCAGCAACCTCGGGCTTCGAGCCCTTGATTGCGGCATCGATGTCGACGAGATTCACGCCGCGCTTCACGAAGTCGTGCAGCATTCCCTCGCCGCCGAACACCATGACCGGCTTGTCGCCGTAAGTGTCTTTGATGACCTCTGCTGCCACGACAGCGGGGGTGAGAACGAGTTCGTCAGGCACGTTGATGCCCAGCTCGCGCAGGTGCTCAGCGATGGCGGCCGGTGTCTGTGCGGTTCCGTTGGTGTACACGCAGTACTTGCGGCCGCTGGACTTCATGTACTCGATCGCCTCGGCAGCGCCGTCGAGAATGCGTCCGCCAGCGCCGGCAGGTCCGTCAGAGATGACGAGGCAGCCGTCGATGTCGAACATCACGCCGTTGGTTGATGCGAGTGATTGCAGGAGTTCGTTTGAAGACATGTTGTTCACAAGTGTTTCTGCGCGATGCGCGTTAGGCCTCGTCGCGGCGCAGACGAATCTGAGCCCCGTCGAAGTCGACGTTGAGTTGTTTCCACTTCGGAAGTGCGTTTACTGCCTCAATAAAGGATGCAGCGCTGGTGGCTGAACCTGGTGCAGCGTTTCTCACTGGGCGAGAACCCCACGCGGGGGCCGGAGCCGCGTTGATTGCGATGTCGGCCTGGTCGGCGGGCAACACAATGCGCAGCAGGAGGTCTTCTTCGCTGAGCTTCGGGCCATTTGCGTCGCCGTATTCCTCGTGCAACTGTTCGAGGGTGCGCTCCACCTTGGGAACCGAGAGCTCGGCGGTACGTGGCATCGCGGCAACGCGCTCGAGAACCTCTGGCGCAATCGGGCCTTCGGGTGTGCCGAAGTGACCGAGCACGAACTTGAGCACCTCATCGGGGATGCGGCTGTAACGCTCTTGCCCGCTCTTCATCGAGAGCACGTTCATGAGTGCCTGGCTACCGACAAACTGGCTGAACGGCGTGACCATGATCGGGTAACCGAGGTCAGCGCGAACACGGCCGGCTTCTTCGATGACGAGTGGCAGAGCATCCGACATGCCGATCTCGGCAAGCTGACGCTTCATCGTGCCCATCATTCCGCCGGGAACCTGGTGAGTGTGGAACGAGAGGTCATACTCGGTGGGCGCACCGGGCTTGAGACCCTGCGCCTTGGCGAATTCGTGAAGCAGTTCACCGCCGCGCTTGACCGCGTCACGGTCGATGTCGACTTCGATGCCGAGGGCGTCGAGGTTCTCGAGCAGGTGCTCGATGCTCGGCTGTGCGGTGCCGTTCGAGAGCGGGCCCATGCCGGTGTGCAAGACGTCGATACCCAGCTCGGCAGCGACCAGGTAGAGGTGCGAAGCAGCACCGGTGGTGCAGTGGCTGTGTAGCTCGAAGGTCTTGTCACCCAGAGCTTCGCGCATCATCGGAACAAGTTCGCGCGTGCGCTCAGCAGTGAGCAGCCCACCCGGGTCTTTGAGATACACCGAGTCAATGTGCGGGCTCGCGGCATAGGCGGCCGTGGCCTGACGGTACTTCTCATCCGTGTGCACGGGGCTTTCGGTGAACACGACGCCAGCGAGAACCTGCGTGATGCCCTCCTCTTTAGCCCACTCGGCCACTTTGAGCGTCTGGTCGATGTCGTTCATCGGCTCGGCGATCATGAGTCGGCTCAGGCCGTGCTTCGCCATCACGCGAAGAGACATGCGGTACACCGACTCATCGGCCTTCTCCCACGACATGAAGCGCATACCGGTGGTGATGCACGACAGGTGCAAATTCGGGGCAGCGGCGCGCATGCGCGAGATGCGCTCCCACGGGTTTTCGCCGTGGAATTTGACTCCCATCGAGAGGTGCGTGGAGCTCGTGAAGTCGAGGGCGAACAGGCCCATTTCTTCGTAAATCGGGCCCATAGCTTCGACCATGCCGGTGGTGATTCCGGTGGCGGCCCACAGGCTCTGGTTGCCGTCCCGAACGCTCGTGTCGACAATCTTGATCGGCTTGCGACGAACGCGGGGAAGACCGCCGCTCACGCTGAGGTCATGTGCGGGCATTAGCTGAACTCCTTACGCTCTTCCCACACCGGGCCGAACCACGAGGTGGCTACTGGTCCGGTGGCGAAGTCGGGGTGGGAAAGCACAAACTCGTGCATGGGAAGTGTGGTCTTGAGACCTTCGATAGTCGTGTTGCGAGCTGCAGACAGAACGGCGGCAACGGCGGCTTCACGCGTGTCAGCACGCACGATGAGCTTGGCCATGAGGCTGTCGTAGAACGGCGGGAACTTGTAGCCCTCTTCGATTTGAGTATCGATTCGGATGCCCGGACCACGCGGCCACGACAGCTTCGAAATCACACCCGAGTTGGGCATGAAGTCTGCGTTCGGGTCTTCCGCGTTGATGCGCAGTTCAATTGCGGTGGCAGCCGGAACCGGGCCAACCTCGGGAAGTTCAGGGTCGAGCCCGAGTGCCAGGCGAAGCTGAGCGGCAACCAAGTCGACGCCGAAGGCTTCTTCAGTAACCGGATGCTCGACCTGAATCCGGGCGTTTACCTCGAGGAACAACACGTCTTCAGACTCCGTGTCCACGAGGAACTCGACAGTTCCTGCACCGCGATAGTTCAAGGCCTTGACCAGGCGACGCGAGGAATCGTGCAGAATCTGGCGGCGAGCATCCGTCAGGTTAGGAGCCGGGCACTCCTCGATGAGCTTCTGGTGACGACGCTGTACTGAGCAGTCGCGATCTCCAAAAATCCAGGCGCGACCGTAGCCATCACCGAACACTTGAACCTCTACGTGGCGGGCCTTGCCGTAGTAGCGCTCGATGTAGAGAGCACCGTTTCCGAAGGCTGCGACAGCTTCGGCAGCCGCCTGCGGGGCCAGCTCGGCAAGTTCGTCGGCGTTGTGAACGAGACGAATGCCTCGACCGCCACCACCGTGGATGGCTTTGATGAGAAGCGGGTAGCCGATGGTGTCACCGAGGTCGCGTACGTTGTCTACGTCATCAATCTCGATACCGGCAGCGACGGGAACGTTGGCGTCAATCGCAACCTGGCGGGCACTGCCCTTGTCGCCGACTGCGCGCAGGGTCTCGGGGCGGGGGCCAGCGAAAGCGATGCCTTCAGCCTCGAGAAGTTCGCACAGCTTGGGCTGCTCACTCAAGAAGCCGTAGCCCGGGTGCACGACAGAAGCGCCGGCCTGCATGGCCGCTTCAGCGACCTGTTCGGGGCGCAGGTACGACTGCGCTGCCGGAGCGGCACCAATGACGATGACGCGGTCAGCAGCGCGGGCGGCGGGCGAGTCTGCGTCAGCAGTGCTGGCAGCGAGAACGGGGGATGCGCCGATGCGGCGAGCGGCCGCGATGATACGCATCGCAATCTCGCCACGGTTGGCGACGAGAACGACTGGCTTCTCCGACATGGTCTAGGCGTTCGTGTTGATGATGACGAGCGGGGTTCCGAATTCGACCGGTTCCGCATCCGACACCAAGAACTCACCGAGTACACCGGCCTTGCCCGCAGCAATCGGGTTCATGAGCTTCATGATTTCGATAATGCCGATGGTGGTGTCTGCCTCGACGCGGTCACCAGGCTGAGCGAACTCAGGCGTTCCGGGAGCCGGGCGACGGTAGAACGTGCCGATCATGGGAGCGTCGATGGTCTCGCCAGCAGGCTTGGCTGCGGCAGGAGCGGCAGCGGGGGCCTCTGCTACAACCGATGCGGCAGCCGCAGGAGCAGGCGCTGCAACGGCTGCGACGGGTGCAGCAACTGCTGCGGCGGGCGCGGCAGCGAAGGCATCAGAGTTCGAGAGCTGCACGGA
>Ga0228701_1000320_pt1 | contig 42736 bp, 40 predicted proteins | sample McNCre117_Aug_MG_2_FD_178017 | JGI IMG/M metagenome (GOLD analysis project Ga0228701, IMG submission 178017) | Freshwater microbial communities from McNutts Creek, Athens, Georgia, United States - 11-17_Aug_MG | ecosystem: Environmental > Aquatic > Freshwater > Creek | place: USA: Georgia... | reverse complement strand
CGGGTGGGGTCGAGCTTGTCGATGAGCTGCTTCATGGTCTCGGGGGTCGTGGTCGGCCCGAGCTTCACACCAATGGGGTTACGAACGCGCGACATGAAATCAACGTGAGCACCATCAAGCTCGCGTGTGCGCTCGCCAATCCACAGGAAGTGCGAAGACGTGTCGTACGGTGTACCGGTTCGTGAATCGATACGCGTGAGCGGTCGCTCGTAGTCCATGAGCAGCGCCTCGTGCGACACGAAGAACTCCGTGCGACGAAGCGCCTCGAAGTCTGCGCCACAGGCGGACATGAAGGCGATCGCGCGGTCAATCTCGCTTGCAAGTTGCTCATATCGGGCGTTTGCTGGGTTGGATCGGAAACCCTTGTTCCAGTTGTGAACTTCGCGCAAATCGGCGAATCCGCCCTGCGTGAAGGCACGAATCAGATTCAGTGTCGAGGCACTCGTGTGGTAGCCCTGAAGCATGCGCTGAGGATCAGCACGACGTGATTCCGGCGTGAAGTCGAATCCATTGACGATGTCACCACGGTACGCGGGAAGGGTGACGTCACCGCGCGTCTCAGTGTCGCTCGAGCGTGGCTTGGCGAACTGCCCTGCCATGCGTCCCATCTTGACGACCGGCATCTGTGCTGCGTAGGTGAGAACGACAGCCATTTGCAGAACGGTCTTAACCCGGTTGCGAATTTGGTCGGCGTTCGCTCCCGCGAACGTCTCGGCACAGTCTCCGCCCTGGAGCAAGAACGCCTCTCCGCGTGCCGCGGCAGCAAGTCGTTCACGAAGCTGATCAACTTCACCCGCGAAGACCAGCGGCGGCAGAGTGGAGAGAGTCTGACTGACCAACTCGACCTCAGCCGCATCATCCCACTGTGGTTGCTGCTTGATGGGCAGCTGGCGCCAATAGTCGAGCCCCTCAAGTACCTCGGCACTTGCGTGGACAGTGGTCTCGGCAGAACTCACAGTGTGTCTCTTTCGTGGAATGTCGTACACGGGCGCCACCAGTGGCACCACGAAGACGTTTTAACGTCCCTCTAGCCTACCGAGTGGCGGCGACTGCTCGTGACTTCACACTCGATGCGTAGACGTCCTCGTACTCTTGGCCGCTCAGTGCAACGATCTCGTACATGATTTCGTCCGTGACCGCGCGAAGGATGAACCTGTCCCCTTCGAGACCAGCAAAACGACTGAAATCGAGGGGCTTGCCGACAATGATCCCCACGCGCCGGATGTGAGGCATGGTGCGCCCGAGCGGCATGACCTTCTCGGTGTCGATCATGGCGCAGGGAACGACCGGAACGCCTGCCTCGAGAATCATGCGAGCGACACCGGTACGACCGCGGTACAACTTGGCGTCGGGGCTGCGGGTTCCCTCTGGGTAGATGCCGAGCACGTCGCCGCGGGCGAGCACTTGCATACCTGTGTTGAGTGATGCCTCACTCGCCTTGCCACCGGAACGATCCATTGGCAACTGCCCAGTTCCGATAAAGAACATCTTGGTCAGCCACCCCTTAATACCCTTGCCGGTGAAGTACTCGCTTTTCGCGAGAAAGACCACACGACGATCGAGCATCAGCGGGAGAAAAATCGAGTCGACGAAAGAGAGGTGATTGCTCGCAACGATGACCGCACCGGTCTTGGGAAGGTTCTCTGAACCACTCACCCACGGGCGAAAAACTGCCTTGAGGAACGGCCCGAGCAGAATGTGCTTCATCAGCCAATAGAACACGTGGCCTCCTTCCCGCCTTGCCAGCCTATCGCCCGATGGCCCGGGTTGCGTCGGATTGGAGGCGCACCAGGTCCGCCGCGCCAATCACTCCCGCGTCGTTGAGCATCTGCGCCACTCGGAACTCTGCTTCGGGATGAAATCCAGCTGCTGGCATGTGCTTGAGGTAGGAGCGGCGAATCGGTTCAAGGAGATGCTCACCGGCGAGAGCGACGCCACCACCAAAGACAAAGACTTGAGGATCGAGAACTGCTGCCAGACTCGCGCAGGCACGACCGAGCCAGTCACCCAAAGTGGCGAGAGCCGCGAGCGCTCCCGGGTCAAGCGCCGCAAGCAGTTCTTTGAGCGAGTCGGCCGATACCTGACCATCGGCACCGCGAGCGGCTGCTAGCGCACCGCCGTTGACGGGGTCATCCGCTTGCTCATTGGCGAACCGAAGTAGCGCGCGACCGGAGCCATACTGTTCGATGCAACCATTTTGACCGCAGCCGCAGGGCAAGCCCCCGGCCTCGACGACTAGGTGTCCGATTTCGGCACCGGCACCGAAACCACCACGGAAAAGACGCCCGTCAGTCACGATTGCTCCGCCCACGCCCGTGCCGATCGTGAGCATGGTCATGTGGGTGAACATCTTGCCGGCCCCGTAGCGATACTCGGCCCACCCGGCCGCGTTGGCATCGTTGTCCACTACCACGGGGAGCTGGGTTCGTGCTTCGACTTTCGCTCGAAGTGGTTCGTTTCGCCAATTGATGTTCGGCGCGTAGTAGACCGTTGACTGCGCAGCATCGATGAACCCGGCGGCCGCGATGCCGATACCGGCGACGCTCTCACCGGCACTGAGCTCCAGTGACAGTTCGACAATTGCGTCTTCAAGCGCTTGGGCGTCCTGCGCCGGGGTGGGGACAACGCGACTACGGATGATGGCGCCATCCTCATTAACCAAGGCACCTGCCACCTTGGTTCCGCCCACATCGATACCGACTGAAAACACACCTACTCCGTAACGCTCGTTGCTCGATCCGCGCCGTCTCATATGCGCTTCAGAAAGGGATAAGTAGAGTGTACTCAAGACCCAAAGGAGTCATCGTGGACCAAAGCACCATGCCTGCCGTCGTACCTGCCGACCCTCGCGCGAATTGCACACAGCTACTCCTGGATCGGGTTGCCGAAACACCCAATCACGCCATCTTCGCGATTCCGCAGGGCGACGGCTGGCGCGATGTGACCACCACCGAGTTTTACGAGCAGGTGTACGCGCTGGCGAAGGGTTTCGTCGCTGCCGGAATTAAGCCCGGCGATCGCGTCGGTCTCATGTGTCGCACTCGCTATGAGTGGTCCCTCATCGATTTCGCGATGTGGTTCGCAGGCGGTGTTCTCGTTCCGATCTACGAAACGAGCGCACCGGATCAGATTCAGTGGATCGTGAGCGATTCAGAAGCAGTTGCAGTGATGTTCGAAACTGCAGAGATGCACGCCCGCTTCAACACCGTTCACGCCACAGTTCCACAGGTGCACACCACGTGGACCATCGAGGGAAACTCACTCGATCAGTTGGTTGAGATTGGTCGTGAAGTCGCAGACGACGAAATTGAGCGGCGACGTCAACTCGCCACGGGTAAAGACATCGCCACGCTCATTTACACGTCCGGATCAACTGGTCGCCCCAAAGGCTGCGTTCTCACGCACTCAAACTTCGTCGAACTCTGTCGTAACACGACTATCGCGCTCAGCGAAGTGATCAACACGCAAGCCTCCATGCTGCTGTTCATCACGACCGCGCACATCTTTGCTCGATTCATCAGTTTGCTCGCCGTTACCGGAGGCGTGCGAGTCGGTCATCAGCCTGATACGACGAAACTTCTCCCGGCCCTCCAGTCGTTCCAGCCCACGTTCTTACTTGCTGTGCCCCGCGTATTCGAAAAGGTCTACAACTCGGCGGAACAAAAAGCAGAAGCGGGCGGCAAGGGCAATATCTTCCGCGCGGCCGCACGTGCCGCGGTTGAGTACTCCAAGGCCGAAGACGCCGGACACATCCCACTGGGCCTGCGCCTCAAATTTGCGGTTCTGGATCGGCTAGTCCTCTCCAAGCTGCGCGCCGCCCTCGGAGGTCGCGTGAAGTACGCCGTCTCAGGGTCAGCACCGCTCGGCTCGCGCCTCGGACACTTTTACAAGGCTCTGCACGTCAAGGTGCTCGAAGGCTACGGATTGACGGAAACCACGGCGCCTGCAACGGTAAACCGACCAGAAAAGTTCAAAATCGGAACTGTTGGACCCGCGATGCCTGGGGTGGACATTCGGATTGCCGCCGACGGCGAAGTTCTGGTTCGAGGCATCAATGTCTTTGATGGCTACTGGAAAAACGACAAAGCCACCGCAGAAACCTTTGATGGTGACTGGTTCAAGACCGGTGACATCGGAAGCATCGACGAGGATGGCTACCTCACCATTACCGGCCGCAAAAAAGAACTCATCGTTACCGCGGGCGGCAAGAATGTCGCTCCGAGCTATCTCGAAGATCCGATTCGTTCTGATCCCCTCGTGGGCCAAGTGGTTGTCGTGGGCGACCAGAAACCGTACATCTCAGCCTTGGTCACCCTCGACAGCGAAATGCTCCCCGTGTGGTTGGCCAACAACAAACTCGACGCGGGAATGTCGCTCGCGGAAGCGGCTTCGAATCCAACGGTCGTCGCGCAAGTTCAAGCTGCCATCGATCGCGCTAATGCACGCGTGTCACGCGCCGAATCGATTCGCAAGTTTGTGATTTTGCCAATCGAGTTCACCGAAGCTTCGGGTCATCTCACGCCCAAGATGAGCATCAAGCGGGCAGTCATCATGAAAGACTTCGCCTCAGAAATTGAGAGTCTCTACGAGCACGAGGACCAGCCCGGCGATTAGCCCCGGCGGCTAGAACCAATCGGATTCGCGCACTTGCTTCATCGCTTCGCGCCGGCTGGCAGGCTCGAGGCGGCTGAGATACAGCATTCCTTCGAGATGGTCGGTCTCGTGTTGAAGTGCTTGTGCCATGAGTCCCGTGCCTTCAAGAGTAACCTCTGCGCCATCCAGATCTATTCCGACCGCTTTCGCGTAGGTGTGTCGCGGTGTCTTGAACCAGAGGCCAGGAACCGAGAGGCAGCCCTCGTCGACAAGCTCGACTTCTCCCCCGAGCTCGACAATCTGGGGGTTGAGAATGTATCCGATCTCGCCGTCCACGTTATAGCTGAACGCGCGTAGCCCTACTCCGATTTGAGTGGCGGCGACACCTGCCCGCCCGGGCAAGGCCACGGAGTCGAGTAAATCCTGCACGAGATGACGCACACCATCATCAATCGCACCAATCGGTTCGGTGGGTGTGGTTAGCACCGGATCTCCGAAAATGCGGATGGGTCGTTCAGTCACGAAGCAACTCTCGAGACCTAGGCGACACCTTCAACCACGAGTGCGGCGAGTTCACGCGCAGCTTCTCGGGTCAGAGGCTTGAGTTTGTCGAAGTCGATGTACGAACCGGTCGCGAGCTGAGCGTCGTAGGGAATGCGCACGATTCCGCGCACGCGCGAACGGAAGTGGGACTCAATCTCTGCCAGATTGACGAGCTGCGTTCCCTGAGTTGCTGTGTTGAGGGCGACGATTGAATTGCGCACGAGATGCTTGTAGCCGTTGGAGTCAAGCCACGTCAGTGTCTCGGCGGCCAACCGCGCTTCGTCGAACGAGCCGCCCGACACGATGACAAGTCCGTGAGCGCGGTCGAGGGTTGGCTTCATCACCGAGTGCACGATGCCTGTACCGCAGTCAGTGAGGGCGATGGAGTAGTAGCGCGCGACGAGTTCGGCGACGACGTTGTAGTCCTGCTCATTGAACGCTTCAGACAGATGTGGGTCAGTATCGGAGGCGACGACATCGAGGCGCGTTTTGTCGCGTGAGACGAATTCCGAGAAATCGGAGAATGAACGGATGCTTGCTGCCTTGAGCACCAGCTCACGAATCGTGCGGTCAGTGGTTCGCTTGAACCGCTCGGCGAGGGTTCCACGGTCGGGATTGGCATCGATTGCTACCACGCGGTCCTCACGAACGAGCGATAGCGCCATGCCCAACATGGTCGTCACAGTGGTCTTGCCAACACCCCCCTTGCGGGTGAGAACCGGGATGAACTTCGTTCCACCATCGAGTTTCTGACCGATGACGAGGTCGAGCGCCTTACGGGCACGAACCTCTTTCGAGTCACCCAGATTGATTGCGCCGAAGCTGACCTGGTAGACAAGGCGCCGCAGACCAGACTCAGGCGCTTCACGCTTCTTGGGGCCATCCAGGATGCGGTCGGGGGTGAGCATGTTCACATGCTCAGGGCCTGTGGGAGCATCACCGCGAATACGACCGCGACGGGTCGACACGGCGGCGTCGAGATCGTCCTCGTCGTCGACCGCAACCTCAGACTCGCCCACGGAAGCGGGAATCACGATTTCGCTCGTGACTGACGTGGTGTCGATTTGCAGGCCAGTCGCGGGAGCAAACAGCGCGTCTTTGATCTCCTCGAGAATAAGCACCTCGGGAGCGGGCTCGACCTCGGGGATTGCGGTCTCAACCGGAGCAGCAACGACCTCAGGCGTAGACGCGTCAGGTTCGACTGCCGGGGTGGATTTCACGTCGTCAACCACGGGTGCTTCAACCGTCGCTACAGGAGCTTTCTTGCGCGCAGGCGACGGCTTCTTTTTCGGTGCGGACACGATGATTTAACCCCTTGGTACGAATGGCTTGCGCCAGTCTACCGAGTTTGAGCGAGTGCCCACTAAAGCGGCGTGACCACTACCAGAAGGTCACCGGCTTCCACTTGCTGGGTTGCCCCTATGGCTAATCTCTCAACGCGACCGGTGATGGGCGACGTAATGGCAGCCTCCATCTTCATCGCCTCAATCGATGCCACGGGTTCGCCAGCGGCAACGGTCGCACCGACTTCCACCTTGAGCGAGACAACGCCACTGAACGGGGCCGGAACGTGTCCCGGCTGGCTCGGATCCGCCTTCTCGGCCGTACGCGTCTCAACCTTGATCGACTTGTCGCGAACGAAAACGGGCCGCAACTGACCATTCAGGGTCGTCATCACGGTGCGAATTCCCTTGTCATCAGCAGCACCGATGGCTTCGAGTTCGACGTAGAGACGAACACCCGGTGCAATTTCGATGACGTGTTCTTCGCCCTGCTCGAGACCGTAGAGGTACTCATCGGTCTTGAGCACCGACAAATCTCCATACTGGTCGCGCACACGCTCGAACATGCTGGTCGGCGCGGGGAACAACAGCCGATTGAGCGCCTGACGGCGCTGCGTGGCGGAACCGTTCAGGGCATCACGATCCGACTCCGAAAGCTCACCCACTTCGATGTTGACCGTGCGACCGGCAAGCACCTTCGAACGGAAGGGCTCAGGCCATCCTCCCGGCAAATCCCCGAGCTCTCCGGCCATGAAACCGACCACCGAATCAGGAATGTCGTACTTCTCGGGGTTCGCTTCAAAGTCCGCGGGATCCGCCTTGACTGCGGCAAGGTGCAGAGCGAGGTCGCCAACCACCTTGGACGACGGGGTGACCTTGGGAACGCGACCCAGGATGCGGTCAGCCGCCGCATACATGTTCTCGATGAGCTCGAAGTCGTTGGCGAGACCCAACGCGATGGCCTGCTGACGAAGGTTGGACAACTGGCCACCGGGAATCTCGTGGTGATACACACGTCCTGTTGGAGCGGGAAGCCCCGACTCGAAGGGACGATAGATGCGACGAACTGCTTCCCAATATGGTTCGAGATCAGACACGGCATCGAGACTCAGTTCAGTCGCTCGGTCGGTGTTGGCCAATGCGGCAACGAGCGACGAGGCCGAGGGTTGACTTGTCGTGCCGGAGAGCGGCGCGCTCGCAACGTCCACTGCGTCAGCCCCGGCCGACACAGCAGCCATAAGCGTCGCGAGTTGTCCGCCAGCGGTGTCGTGCGTGTGCACGTGCACCGGTAAGTCGAAGCGCGAACGCAAAGCCGTCACAAGTTTCGCGGCAGCGACCGGGCGCAAGAGTCCGGCCATGTCTTTGATAGCGAGGATGTGCGCTCCGGCATCCACAATCTGCTCGGCCAAGCGCAGGTAGTAGTCGAGGGTGTACAGGTTCTCACTCGGATCGAGCAAATTACCCGTGTAGCACAGGGCTCCCTCGGCAACAGCCGCGTTGGTGGCCAACACTGCTTCAATCGCGGGGCGCATCTGGTTGACATCGTTGAGCGCGTCAAAAATGCGGAAAATGTCAACGCCGGTGGCAGCAGCTTCACGCACAAAGGCGTCTGTCACTTCGGTGGGATAGGGCGTGTACCCGACCGTGTTACGACCACGAAGGAGCATTTGAATGGCAACATTCGGCAGTGCTTCGCGGAGTTTCGCCAATCGCTCCCACGGATCTTCGCCGAGGAATCGGAGTGCGACGTCGTAGGTGGCGCCACCCCAGGCTTCGACCGAGAGTAGCTCCGGGGTCATCCTCGCCACATAGGGCGCAACCTTGACCAAATCTTTGGTACGAACGCGCGTGGCCAGAAGTGACTGGTGCGCGTCGCGGAACGTGGTCTCAGTCACAGCGACCGCGGTCTGCTGACGAAGTGCTTGAGCGAATCCGACCGGACCGAGTTCGAGCAGTCGCTGGCGAGATCCCGCTGGCGCCGGTGTGCTGAGGTCGATGTGCGGGAGCTTGGATCCAGGATCCACCGCGCCCTGACGCGAACCGTTGGGCTTGTTGACCGTTACATCAGCGATCCAGTTGAGAACCTTCGTTGCACGGTCTTTACCTTCGCGGCCGCTCAGCAGGTAGGGACGCTCTTCAATGAAGGCGGTGCTGACATCGCCGTCGCGGAAGGATTCGTCATCAAGCACAGCTTGCAAGAACGGGATGTTCGTGGCCACGCCACGAATACGGAACTCGGCGAGCGAACGGCGGGCACGGGCGACGGCAGTCGTGAAGTCACGACCGCGACAGGTGAGTTTGGCCAGCATCGAATCGAAGTGAGGACTGATCTGGGCACCCGGGTTGATGGTTCCGCCATCGAGTCGGATTCCCGCGCCACCGGGCGAACGGTACGTCGTGATCTTGCCCGTGTCGGGTCGGAAGCCCTGGGCCGGGTCTTCGGTAGTGATGCGGCACTGCAGCGCGGCACCGTGCATGACGATGTTCGACTGGCTCAGCCCCATGTCGGCGAGCTTCTCCCCCGCCGCGATGCGCATCTGAGCCTGAACCAGGTCAACGTCGGTGATTTCTTCAGTCACCGTGTGTTCGACCTGGATGCGCGGGTTCATTTCAATGAACACGTGCTGACCCGCGCGATCGCCTGCGGTATCCAGAAGGAACTCCACGGTTCCAGCGTTCTCGTAGCCGATCGAGCGAGCGAAGGCCACGGCATCCCGGTACAGCGCCTGGCGAGTGGTCTCGTCAAGCCCCGGAGCCGGAGCAATCTCGATGACCTTTTGGTGGCGACGCTGAACGGAGCAGTCTCGCTCAAACAGGTGCACCGTTTCGCCTGAGGCATCCGCAAGGATCTGAACCTCAACGTGGCGCGGTCGCAGCACTGCCTGTTCAAGGAACATGCGGCCGTCGCCGAATGCGCTGGTAGCCTCACGCATTGCCTCTTCAAGAGCCCCACGCAAATCTTCACGACGCTCGACGCGACGCATACCTCGGCCGCCACCACCGGCAACCGCTTTGGCAAAAATCGGAAAGCCGATGGAATCGGCGGCTGCAAGTAGAACCTCGACGTCGTCAGTTGCAGGGCTCGATGCCAACACCGGAACACCCGCGGCGATGGCCTGCTCCTTGGCGGTTACTTTGTTACCGGCCTGCTCAAGCACGCGTGCCGGTGGTCCAATGAACGTAATGCCGTTCTCGGCCGCAGCGCGCGCAAGTTCGGGGTTCTCCGAGAGGAATCCGTATCCGGGGTAGATCGCATCGGCGCCCGAAAGCTTGGCGACGCGAATAATCTCTGCGACATCGAGATAAGCACGAACCGGGTGTCCTTCGACACCAATCTGGTACGCCTCGTCCGCCTTCTGACGGTGAAGTGAGGTTCGATCTTCATAGGGGAAAACCGCTACCGTCTTGGCACCGAGCTCATAAGCGGCTCGGAAAGCACGAATGGCGATTTCGCCACGATTCGCAACGAGAATCTTCTTAAACAAACAACAGGCCCTTCATATCGCCGCACTCGATTGAGGATTTCAACTCCTAGCCTACTGAAGGTAATCTCGTTCTCGTGCATGTACTTTCGGTGAGCTCCTTCAAGGGCGGCGTTGGCAAGACCACGGTGACCCTCGGACTCGCTTCGGCGGCCTTTTCAGCCGGTCTGCGTACGTTGGTTGTCGATCTCGATCCTCAGGCGGATGTCTCGACCGGTCTCGGTGTTCGCGCCGGTGGTGATGTGAGTGTCGCTGACGTGCTTGCTCACCCCAAGCTCAAGATTGTTCGCTCCGCGATTGTTCCGAGTGGCTGGACTGCCGCCAATCATGCCGCGATCGATGTCATGGTGGGAAACCCCAGTGCCCAGCACTTTGATGCGCCGCACCCTACGTCCCGTGAAATCTGGCGCCTCGAAGAAGCCCTAGCGACTATCGAGGCTGACTACGACCTCGTGCTCATCGACTGCCCACCGAGCTTCAATGCCCTCACGCGCACGGCGTGGGCGGCAAGCGACCGAGTACTGATTGTGACCGAGCCCGGCCTATTCTCGGTGGCTGCAGCCGATCGCGCGCTGCGCGCAATCGAAGAAGTTCGACGGGGCCTCAGTCCGCGCCTTCAACCCCTGGGCATCGTCATGAACCGCGTGCGTTCGCAATCACTCGAGCACCAGTTCCGCATCAAAGAGCTCAAAGACATGTTCGGCCCCTTGATTCTTAGCACTTACCTTCCAGAACGCACGTCGCTGCAGCAGGCACAGGGTGCTGCTCGTCCCGTGCACGCCTGGCCGGGAGATGCCGCACAAGAAATGGCGGGGCTCTTCGATGCGCTCCTCGACCGGGTGGTTCGCGCCGGTCGAATTATGCCTGGCTAACCAGTCTTGCGAACACGACGAGCTGCGAGCTCATCCATCGGGTCAATCTGCTCAGTCTCGAGCTCGACCAGGCTGGATTCAACCTCACGCAGAACCTTGCCGATTGCGATACCGAAAACGCCCTGACCGTTGCTGATGAGGTCAATGACCTCATCATCGGAAGTGCACAGGTACACACTGGCTCCATCGCTCATCAGTGTGGTTGTGGCGAGGTCGTAGATACCTGCCTCACGGAGCTGCTCAACTGCGTAGCGAATTTGCTGAAGTGAGATACCTGTATCGAGCAGTCGCTTGACCAGCTTGAGAACGAGGATGTCCTGGAAGCCGTATAGACGCTGCGAACCGGATCCCGAGGCGTCACGAACAGTTGGCACAACGAGTTCGGTGCGTGCCCAGTAGTCGAGCTGTCGGTAGGTGATGCCGGCGGCACGCGCGGCAATTGCCCCGCGGTAGCCCATCGAGTCATCACGCACGGGCAGACCATCGGTGAAGAGCAGTCCGAGATCGATCTGTTCGCGTTCGCGTTTGACTTCGCTCATCTGGCCACCTCCAATATCTAAGGTTCAACTACAAGTTGAAGCTTCACCAATCTAATGCCGCGCAGACAGCGTTGCGAGCAACTGGTTAATTTTCACCTCGGCGTGTCGCGCCACGGTGACCAACCAGCAAAATTCAGATTACGCCCTAGCTGAGCTGTTGCGAAATAACCGAACGCAACATGGCAGCGCGCACTACATCCACGTGTTCTGCCAGCTCACGAGCCTTCTCATTTGCCCGAGCTCGGGATGTGGCCGTGGGCTTTGCGAGTACGCCAACGAGTGAACGCTCAATGAGCGCAAACTCGCGCTCAGCCGCCGCCTTCAGCGTGCGCATGTGTCGTGGTTCGATACCGGCACGCTGGAGTTCCGCGAGCGCGGTCAAAGTTGCCAGGGCATCGTCGCCGTAGGAATCAGCGGCAACGATAAAGCCAGCGGATACAGCATCCTGCAGAAGGTTGGTCGTACACCCTGCGGCGGCGACAAGCTCATCGCGTGTGCGACGAGGCTTTGACCCGATCGTCACACCCTCGGCAATACCAGCAGCCAACGGAAGAGCCGAGGTTTCTCCTGACTCAATGGCGGCCAGGTGAGTGCCGATGACCTTCAGCGGAAGATAGAGATCGCGCTGCATCGTGAGAATCAATCGCACTCGATTGAGATCATCCGGCGAATACTTGCGATATCCCGACTCGGTACGCGCGGGAGTGACCAGACCCTCATCTTCAAGGAAGCGGAGCTTGGACTGAGCGAGATCGGGAAATTCTGGCAAAAGCTTGGCGCAGACCTGCCCGATACTCAGCAGTCCACGAGTTGAGGATGTGGCCTTTTCAGCGCTCATCGCGAATCACCGCCAACCACATCTCGGCGCGAAGCGTAGAAGGTGAGGTGGAACTTGCCTACGAGAACCTCACAGCCATCTTCGAGTGCAGCTCGGTCAACACGTTCCCCTTGAACGAACGTGCCGTTGAGCGAACCCAGGTCGTGCATTTCAAAGCCTTGAGCACTTCGGGTGAACTCGCAGTGCCGGCGCGACACAGTCACGTCATCGAGAAAGATTTCACAATTCGGGTGACGCCCGGCGACGGACACGTCATGGTCGAGCAAGAAGCGCGATCCCAAGCTGGGCCCGCGGCGCACGATGAGAAGTGCAGCACCCGAGGGAAGCGCTTCAATCGCTTCGCGCTCCTCGCTGGAAAGTTCAACCAATGAAGCGGCCGGATGCACCACGAGAGGACCAGTAAATGCTGAGGTGTCAGTCGCATTTGCGTCTGAAGCCGGCACTTTTTTGCCGTCATTCGCTGACATTTCCACCGCTGGTTTCCCTCCTCGTCACTTCACCCTATATGACTCCGGAGGCTAGTAGCATACGAGAAATTGAGGAAGGACTCCCATGGACGCGTTAATCTCCACAGTGTGGGTACTCGTGGGTATCTGTTTTGTCACGTGGCTGCTGTCAGTCATCACGAAAGACACCTCCTGGGTCGATCGCATTTGGTCTGTGATCCCCGTTGTCTACGTGTGGATCTTTGCCGCGTACGCGAATTTTGGCGACGCCCGGCTCAACGTGATCGCAGTCATGGTCACGCTGTGGGGCGCGCGATTGACCTTCAATTTCGCCCGCAAGGGTGGCTATCAACCCGGCGGTGAAGACTACCGCTGGGAGGTTCTGCGGGCCGGAATGTCACCGGCGGCGTACCAGGTGTTCAACATCTTCTTCATCGTGATCTTCCAAAACCTCGTGCTGTGGTTGATTACCCTTCCCGCATGGATCGTTCTGCTCAACCCGGGACCGTTCACAGGATGGGACCTCGTTCTCTCCGTGCTGTTCGTGGCTTTCCTCGCGTGGGAAACAATCGCCGATCAGCAACAGTGGAATTTTCACCAACGCAAGAAGGCCACAGTGGCCGCCGGCAAGATGCCCTCCGAGAATTTCTGCACCACTGGACTCTTCTCCGTGTCGCGCCACCCCAACTTCTTTGCCGAACAGTCGCAGTGGTGGACGCTGTTCTTCTTCAGCGTTGCCGCCACGGGTTCACTGCTGCAGTGGGTCGTCATTGGCCCCCTGTTGCTGACGTCCATCTTCATCGGATCGACGCGTTTTACCGAACAGATTTCGGTGTCGAAGTACCCCGAATATGCCGAGTATCAGAAGCGTGTAGCGCCGGTGGTTCCCTGGTTCCCCCGCCGACCCGAGGTCACGACCTCCGAGGTTTAGACACCGCGGATGTAGATGTCGTCAAGCGTCACGGGTTGAAGCTTGCGATTGTGCATCAGGTTTTCGATGTAATCGAAGCAGTGCGTGACCGGAGGAAAGTTGGCGTGTCCAATCACGATGTGCTCGCGAAGAAGCCATCGATGCGCCATCGTTCGAATCTGGGCGTCGGAGCATCGGCCGGCATCGCCAAATGATCCGTACCAGAGAACTGGGGTCGAATAGCCTTCGTTCGCTGCGATTCGCGCTACACGGCTATCAATGGCCCCGAACGGCGGACGAAAGTAGGGATGCCCGCTCACACCGAACGTGTTCTTGAGATAGCGTTCACATCCGCTGAGCTGATTGGCGACCTCGGCGTCAGAGCAGCGCGTCAGCCACTCGTGCGTTGTGGTGTGATTGGCCAGTTGGATGTGCCCGGATTCGACCAAGCGGCGTAATTGTTTCTTGTTGGCGTCCCAGGTGTCATACATGCTCGTGACGAAAAACGTCATGCGAAAACCGGTTCGTTCGACGAAGTCACAGTAGCCCTTGATGGTTTCGGCACTTGCACCGTCATCGACGGTGAGGGCAACGAGGCCACGATTGCCTGGGATCGACGAGATTTCCCCCGAGGGAACTCGTACGCGGTCGAGGCGTGGGACCGAGAATCGTCCACGGTACGTCTGCGCCTGAGGTATCACCGTAGGAAGAGGGCGCCCGTCTGGAAGCGCGAGGTTGTGATTCACCGCGGCGCCCTCGGCACCGAGTCCAGAGACAAGTGCGTCCAGCGGATTCACGCTGTTGCGTCCGAGTGCGATACCGGCAGCTGTTCCGCCCGCTGCAAGCAAAACGCCACTCGCAATCGAGGTGAGGAACATCCGTCGGTCCATGCTGGCAGTTTATGCCCGCACCCGCCCTAACATGGGCATGTGAACGCCTTCTGCGCATTATCGAATCGTGTCATCCTCGTCACCGGAGCGGGGAGCGGACTTGGCCGCGGTATCGCGACAGTTCTCGCGGGTGCCGGCGCAACCGTGGTCGTCAACGACATCGTCGCCGAGCGTGTGGGTGAGACCGTGCAGAATCTCACCGAGATGGGTCTGCGTGCCATCTCAGGCCTCGCCGATGCGTCTGAGGAGACAGCAATCGAGGACTTGTTCGCCAGAATTGAATCTCAAGGACTGAACGTCGACACGCTTGTCTTCTGCGCAACGCCCGCGCAGCGCTCGGTCCCGCTTGACGAGGAATCGTGGGACTACAACGAACGCATGTTGAATATCTTTGTGAAGTCTCCCCTACTACTCACTCAGCGCGCCCTCCCTCAGATGAAAGCGAGAAGTTTCGGGCGCATCGTGAACATCACGAGCGAGGTGTTTGAGACGAGCGAGCCGGGTTCCAGCGCTTATGTCGCGGCGAAGGGCGCTCAGATCGGCTGGTCTCGCAGCGCCGCAAAAGAACTGGCCCCCTTCGGAATCACCGTCAACACCGTTGCACCAGGCTTCATCCCGGTTGAACGTCACCGCGATCTTCCACAGCATGTCTTCGATGACTACTTGGCCACGGTGCCGGCCGGACGCTGGGGCACTCCAGAAGAGATCGGATCCGCTGTGCGGTACCTCGTCAGCGGCGAAGCAGCATTCGTCAACGGGCAAACCCTCATAGTGAACGGCGGGCGCACACCACACTAGGTGCACGCCCGCCGCACCCGCCGCAAGCGACGGTTTTTTTGGGGGGGTCTAGCCAGCCACGGGAATCCACAAACGGTTGGACTTCTGGGACTTGGTCTTGTAGTCGGTGGCGCTTACGGTCTCGACGACGTTGATGCGCTTACCCGCATCATCGGCAGAGACCACGTAGCTGGTGCCTGTCGCCCCGTCGATCGCGACGCCGTCACGTTGCCACTGGTAGCTGATGGATTGGGGTGCCGGCGTATAAATTCCGGCCGACACTGTCAGCGTGGATCCAATCGTGGTGCTACCGGAAATGGTGACATCCTGAAGCTCCTCAAATCGCGAAAGCTCAGCGACGGTGATGCGGTTGGAAGCGCTGGGCTTGGCCACGTATCCGGCCTTGACCGCCTTCTCCATAACCGAGATCTTGCGACCGGCCTGCTCGTTCGTAATCGTGAACGATGTACCCGTTGCACCCGCGATCGCGTGACCGCCGGCAAACCACTGGTACGTCACACTGTCGGGCGTTTGATTCCAGACCGCAGGCGTGCTCACGGTGAGCACTTGACCGACGGCGCCGGTTCCCGCAATCACGGGAGCAGTCGTTGCTGACATGCGATTGACAGACTGGGAGACACCTTCGCCCCAACCGCGACCACGGTTTTCGTGGGCACTGGCGATCGTGCTGGCTCCAAAAATAGAGAGCGCGATGGCGCCGGTTGCTACTGAAGCGGTGACGATGCGACCGGTTCGCGAGTCTAAAATTCGGGAAATCATGGTTCTACTCCTTGGGGGATGTTCGGCGATCAATCACGCCGATGAGCCCAGAGTATGTTGGTCGAATCGCGCACAAAAGGCACTTGTGTGGTTGTTGCCGGAGTCTTTACCGTGTCTTGGATGACCGCTCGACGCGCCCTGAAAAAACTAGTCGTCGACCGCCGCGAGCTGACCACACGCGCCGTCAATATCCTTGCCACGCGTGTCACGGATGGTGGTCGGGATCCCGGCATCTTCAAGCGTTTGCACGAAGGTTCGTTGAACCGAACGCTCGGATGCCGTCCAAATTGATCCCGGTGTCGGATTGAGCGGGATGGGATTGACATGAACCCAACCGCGACCGCGCGCATTGAGCTTGTCGGCGAGCAGCTGCGCGCGCCAAGCATGGTCGTTCATGTCTTTTATCAGGGCGTACTCGATGGATACTCGACGGCCGGTCTTGTCAAAGTAGGCGCGCGCCGCGTCGAGGGCCTCATCCACTTTCCATCGTGAGTTAACGGGAATCAGCTCGTCGCGTAGCTGGTCGTCCGGTGCGTGAAGGGAGAGCGCAAAGGTGAGCGGCAGGTCTTCGGCCGCAAGTTTTTCAATACCGGGCACGAGACCCACGGTCGAAACCGTGATGTGGCGGGCGGACATGCCCAGACCGTCGGGTTGCGGGGCGAGCATGGTTCGGACGGCCTTCATGAGTCGCGTGTAATTGGCCAGCGGCTCCCCCATGCCCATGAAGACGATGTTGCTGACCCGGTCGGGCGTGTTGTCATCGTGCCGTTTGCCACCAAGCTCGCCTTCAACCACCAAGCGATTCGCCTGCACCACCTGATCCACGATTTCGGCAGCGGACATGTTACGCGTCAGCCCAGCTTGACCCGTTGCGCAGAACGGGCAGTTCATGCCGCACCCTGCCTGCGATGAGACACAGAGTGTGATGCGTCCGGGGTAGCGCATGAGCACCGACTCGACTAGGGCGCCGTCGAACAATCGCCACAAAATCTTGATCGTGTCGCCGTTATCCGTCTTGAGGCGCTTCACCTCGGTGAGCAGTGGCGGCAAAACCCTCGCGACAAGCTCCTCGCGACCCGTCGCAGGAAGGTCGGTCATATCTGCCGCGTTCGAGGTGTAGTGAGTGAAGTAGTGGGTCGCGATCTGTTTTGCTCGAAATGCGGGCAAGCCAAGCTCGGAGATGAAGTCTTTGCGCTCGGCAGGAGTCAGGTCAGCTAAGTGCTTCGGCGGTTGACTGCGGCGCGGGGATGTGAACTCGAGCAGGGGACGCCCGTCGGCATCGACCTTTTGCTTCCAGCCCTCGGTTGCCGGGCGAACCTGGCGCACATCGCCCATCGTCGATTCCGGCTTGTCAGTCATACCGTCAACGATACCGGCGAGCGCTAGTCATCTGAGCCGAGCGTGATTCCGCGGATGAGGCTGCGTTGGAAGAGGGCGAACACGATAAGGGACGGAATTGCACCCAGGATGCTGGCTGCTGCGAGCGCGGTCGTTGCAGGTCCACCAAATTGCCCATGGTTGAGCGATGCCACGGCAATGGGGACGGTCATGTTCTCGTAATCAGGCAAGAGCAGGAGCGTCAGAAGGTAATCGTTCCAGTTCGCGACGAAGAGAAGCAGAGCGACCGTGAGTAGCGACGGCCGCATCATCGGAATCACAATGTTGACGATGGTTTGCCAGCGACTGGCACCGTCGATCTGAGCGGCCTCAATGACATGCATCGGAAAGTGCCCCATGATGTTGCCCAGAAGGAAGGTGGCGAAGGCAGCGCCGATAAATCCGAGCGGCAAAATCAAGAAAGCGATGTTGCCGTACATGTGCACCATCTTGGCCACGAGGAAAATCGGAAACGCGAATGCCTCCTGAGGCATGAGGAACACGACGACACAGGTAGCCAGAACAAAAGTTCGCCACTTGTGCTTGCCGATCGAGATAGCGTACGAAATGAAGAACGCCATCACCATGCTCACGATGAGCGCGCCACCACTGACGATGACCGAATTGAGCACCTTGGACGGAAAGTCCATGTATATCCAGCTACCGATGTAGTTGGAGAAGGTCAGTTCGGCTGGCGGTGCGAGAACACTCGTGAACTTGTACTCATCCTCTGTTTTCAACGTTGCGTTGATGGTGAGGAGGAGGGGAACGACCCACACCAGTGCAAGCGCGCCCAACAACCAGGCGGCGACCGAACGAGGCAGACGTGAGGCGAACTTGTTCATCGCTGACCTCGCTCGGTGGGAGTGCGTCGAACAAACACCGCGGCGATAACCGACACCGTGACACCGATAATCACGGCGAGCAGAGTTGTCACCGCTGAGCCCATTCCGATTGATCCCCCGCCGAAGAAGAGGTCGACACCAAAGCTTGCCGCCGCCTGAGTGCTCCCCCGAGGACCTCCGTAAGTGATGTAGGCGATGGGTGCAAACACCTTGATGCCGCCGACCACAGTGATGAGGGTGACTACGAGAATCTCGGGACGTAATGCCGGCAGCGTGAGATTGATAAATCGCTGCCACCAATTTGCGCCATCGACCTGCGCCGCCTCAATGGCAGAGACATCGACTCGGGCGAGTCCGGCGAGGAATATGACAAAACCGAAACCGAGCTGCAGCCAGATCATGATCCCGGTGAGACTCGCCAATGCCGGGATGGGCACATTGAGCCAGTCCACGGTGAGCTGATTCGCCCCGAGGTTCTTCAGCAATTGATTGAGCAGTCCATCCTGGCTCAGAATCCAACCCCAAATGGTGCCTGAAATGGCGATGGGGATAACCTGCGGCAGGTAGAGCCCTGCGCGAACCCAGGGCAAAAATAGCGCACCGATTCGACCACGGAAAGCGTCGTACACCGCAGCCGCGAGAAAGACACCGAGCACGGTCGGAATGATGGCCATGGGAATGACGTAGTACAGCGAGTGAAGTACCGACTCCCAAAAGATGTCCCAGGTGAAAAGGTCGGCGTAGTTCTTGAGCCCAATCCACTTCGCCCGACCGAACCCGGGATATTTCATAAAGCTGAGCACGATGTTCCACACGAGCATCGTGACGATGAAGGCAGCCAGGATGAAGAAACTGGGATAGAGAAATCCGCCATAACCAGACTTACGGCGGGTACGCCGAACATCCTTGGTCGTCTCAGTCACGAGAGCCACGCTACCCGAACAACGGGCAGTTAGTTCTGACAGTTAGGGCAGGCGAACCGGGTGAGTGCCGGCGAGCTGCTCGACGACGCGGATTACCTGATGGCTGTATCCGTACTCGTTGTCGTACCAGACGTACACAACCGCGTGGTTGCCCGTGGCGATAGTCGCAAGACCGTCAACGATGCCGGCGCGACGCGAACCGAGGAAGTCGGTCGAGACCACTTCGGGCGACTCAACGTAGTCAATCTGCTGACGCAGACCCGAGAACAGCGAAGCGTCGCGGAGGTGGTTGTTGAGGCTCTCGCGGTCCACCTCTTTGTCGAAGGTGAGGTTGAGAATCGCCATCGACACGTCAGGCGTGGGAACGCGAATGGCGTTACCGGTCAGCTTGCCCTCGAGCTCAGGAAGAGCCTTTGACACAGCCTTGGCGGCACCGGTTTCGGTGATCACCATGTTGAGTGCTGCCGAGCGACCGCGACGGTCACCCTTGTGGAAGTTGTCGATGAGGTTCTGGTCATTCGTGTACGAGTGAACGGTCTCGACGTGACCGTATTGGATGCCGTACTGGTCGTTGAGTACCTTGAGCACCGGAGTGATGGCGTTGGTGGTGCACGACGCTGCCGTCACGATGGTGTCATCCGCGGTAATCGTGTCGTGGTTGATGCCGTACACGACGTTCTTGAGTGGACTCTTGCCGGGCGCGGTGAGAAGAACCTTCTTGACGCCCTTCGACTTGAGGTGTTGGCTCAGTCCGGGCTCGTCGCGCCACTTACCGGTGTTGTCGACGACGATGGCGTCGCTGATGCCGTAGGCGGTGTAGTCGATGGTGGATGGGTCGTTCGCGTAGATGACCTGAATCGGCTGGTCGTTAGCGATGAGGAGCTTCTTGTCATCGTCGATGGTAATGGTGCCGTTGAACGGGCCGTGAACCGAGTCACGGCGCAACAGGCTCGCGCGCTTGACCAGGTCATTCGAGCTACCCTCACGCACGACGATCGCACGCAGACGCGGGCCGCGGCCATTCTCAGACTGCTCGAGCAGGATGCGAGCCAGCAGACGACCGATACGTCCAAAGCCGTAGAGAACGACGTCGGCCGTATCCGAATCTGAGGCAGCATGACCCTGGCCGGCAACGGGCGCCAGAACTGCTGCTGCTGCCTGCGCCAGCGATGACCCATCGCTCTTGGCGCGCCATGCGGCGATTGAGGCTCCGACGTCAAGGCTGGCCTGACCCGGGTTGAGCGCCTTGACGGCGAGCAGAAACTCGAGCGTCTGTGCCGGGTCGAGCTCTTCGCCGCCGGCGTGACGGGCGAAACGGTGCGCCTTGACGACACCTTGCGCCGAGAGGTTCATGAGACGGCGACCGTGAACGTGCGAAACGATGCCGTTCTCGCGGTAGAGCGAACCCACAACGGGGATGATTTGCTCTGCAATTTCGAGACGGCTTTGGTGATTAGCTGCGGATGACGTAGCCATGGTTCTCCTCAACGAGATAGTGACTGTGCGCACTGCCCAGGGCCGTCTCTTCCTGAGTAAGGCTCAACGCGACGTTAGTCAGCCTAGCGAAAGCACTCGCGATTAGGGGGTTGGCTTCTTCCGTCGACGCGAAATGGCCATCATCTCGATTTTCTGCCGTGTCAGGGGACGAGGCAGTGGACCCTCGCTGTTGCATCGCGCTGATCACAAAGTCGCCACTCGGAAACAACACGGATGCCACGAACGGCCAAGGCGTCTCCGCTGGCGTTGTATCGATCCGCAATCGACGATTCAATGTCGAAGCTGAGCGACGGGTCGCCAGTTCCTTCGTGGTACAGGCGGATGCGCCAAATAACCATGTCGGCGAAGTGTGTTGAGCACCCGGCAGGGGTCACGCGAACCGAAGTTGTCATGACGGCGACTCTACGAACATCGCCTGACATTCCTGATGTATTCCAGACTTCGTTCAGGGGTTGCCCAGAGGATTCGCAGGCGTGTCGGGCGAGCAGTATTTGCCTTTGGTCTCAAGTTGGCGCTTGAGAGACTGCAGGAACATGGGCCCTCAACTAGGCTCGAACCACACATTGGGGGAAATAATGGATGACGCCTTCGAAATCATCGCCGACGAGAACGGAATCGCACTTATCGGTGACGGTAAGGCTATCGACCGCTTTCTCTCATCTAACGGATGCCCGGCAACGTCGATGGATCTCGCTCGATTCAGTAAGTCAAACATCGCAACCGGAACCTCCCTGGCACTCAAGGGTGGCGAAGCCATTGCAACGTCCGGTAGATGGGTAAAGCTCACAGCAGAGTCAGCAAAACTCTTCAAGCACTCGCAGCTTATGCAGGGTTCCGCGAAAGGTATCGTTCGCGGACAAGCCATGAATGGTGCCAAGTTCGGCAAACACCTCGAGATCATCAAATCCAGCGGACACCTGCTGACGAACCCGGCAATCCTCGCTGGAGTCGGCGGAATCATGGCCCAATACGCCATGCAGCAGGCCATGGACGAGATCATGGACTATCTGGCAGTCATCGACAAAAAAGTTGACTCGATCATCCGCAGTCAAAAAGATGCCGCGATCGCGGAACTCATCGGCGTCGGCTTCGTCGTAGATGAGGCCTACGCACTCCGCAATCAGGTTTCTCGAGTCTCTGACATCACGTGGTCGAAGGTTCAGAACACAACTTTCATGATTGCAAAAACCCAGGCTTACGCGCTCCGACAGCTCGACGGAATCGCCAACCGCCTTGAGCGCGAAAAGAGCCTGCCCGAGCTCGACGAACTAATGCGCGAATCGAAAGTTGAAGTCGAAGAATGGCTCGCCGTTTTAGCTCGCTGTTTCCAGTTACAAGATGCCGTTTCGGTCCTCGAACTTGATCGAGTGTTCGACTCCTCCCCTGACGAGCTCGATAACCACCGCGAAGCACTTCGAATCTCAAGGGATGCCAGACAGACACTCATTGCTGACACCACCCGCCCACTGCTGGATCGAATGGATGCCGTCGCAGAACACGCGAACAAGAAGGTGCTTCTGCATCCACTCGCGTCAAAAACAGTTGTCGCTTCAAGCAATGACGTAGCTCACGATGTCGTTCATTTTCACACAGTCCTGGGCATTGAGCAAAACCACGAAGATCTGGATGCTCGCAAATGGGGCGACGCGGCGAACGAGCTCAAAGACAAAGTCGTCGACACAGGCGCGGCGGGAGTCGACGTCGTCGCGCGGGCGGGCGCCGAGTCCCTCGAACAAGCAAAAGCAACCACGCAGAAGGTCGCGAAGAACCTTGGCAATCTCAAGGATCGCGTGCTTAAGAGGAAGTCCGACGACTAAGGCCGGATTTGTCCCACGATGTCGGGCTGCGCCCCTCGGCTCCCGATTGCGACCTGTCGAAGCGGTGCTTCGACCTAGCAATCGCTCGAACCTGCGGGGGCCCGCCTGTCAGACCGTGAGTAATAAAAAATCCCACCGCTATGGGTGGGATTTCTTATTACGTCGGGCTGACAGGATTTGAACCTGCGACCCCTTGACCCCCAGTCAAGTGCGCTACCAAGCTGCGCTACAGCCCGATCGCCATCCCGCAAGCGAGACAACTTGTCCATCATACCGTGATGGAGCGGAGCACTTTACGCGCGCTGCGAGCGCCCGGCTTGAGCCTTCCGCACCACGCGCACCGTGAGCGGAATGAGAAACATGATGAAGAGAGCGAACAAGCCAATCTGCGGCACAAGCACGCCAACCATAAACGCAATGAACAGGTATCCCGCCGAAATGGCGTCACCCAGAATGCGCGTATGAGCCTTGTCATGGTCATGCTCTAGCTCGGGACGGCGAAGAATATGGCGATTCATCAACAGTTGGAAGACAGCGATGAGGAGCATCGTTCCGATGTAGAAAGCAACAGCGAGTGAGTCGTGGCTGTTGCCCTTGACGATGAGCGCGGTGGGCACGGGCATGACAACAATGCCGACGATCCAGACGAAGTTGAGCACGATCAACGTGGTGTCGAACTTGTCGATACGGCGAAACAATCGGTGGTGCTCAAGCCAGAAATTTGCGATGACCGCGAAGCTCAAGAGAAACATGAGCAGTTGCGGCATTACTTGGCGAATGAAGGTATCTGCATCGTTGCGGGTGACGTGGGCAGCGGCGTCCACCACGGGCAGAATGAGCAGCGTTGCCGCGATAGCGACGACAGCATCGGTGAAGTTGACGAGCCTGTCGTAGCCCTTGAACTCAATCATGCGATGCCCCCAACAGAATTTAGGCGGATGCGGAACCGATGATGGCGTCGACGTCGATCTCGACGAGCATGTCTGGCGCTGCGAGCGCCCCGACCTCAACGGCCGTAGTTGCGGGGCGAATCGCGCTGAAGATCTCTCCGTGCACCTTGCCGACGGCATCAAAGTCAGCCATGTTCGTGAGGTAAATACGGGTACGAACGACGTCGCCGAAAGTAGCCCCGGCCTCAGTGAGCGCCACCTCCACACGACGGAAAATCTCGCGAGTCTGTTCTGCGGCGTCGGTTCCACCAATGGCACCTCCGGGAGCACCCGAGGTGGTTCCAGCGATGAAGAGGAAGTCACCCGCCTTCACTGCGCGCGAGTAGCCGACAACGGGCTCGTAAGCAGAACCGGACGAGATGAGGGTGCGGGGGTACGAAGTCATGAAATAAGGCTAGCGGTCAGGCGGGGTTCGTTTGACGCCGTACACTTGAGATATCGAGCTCGCAGGGTTGCGTCGCTCGCGTCGAGCAATAGCTCCCTCACCAATAACTTTTGGTTGACACTTTTTCTTCGGCGAACGGATGTGCCACCTGGCACCTTCGCCATTTTCTATCCACGATTTGCGTGACTTCTTTCGGGTTGCCACGTATCGGGACAGACTTTTTCGAATCACGGTATTTTCATGTCTGAACAGACTTTTTGCACGCTTGGCGTGCCCGCCCCCATGATTGCGGTCCTCGCAAAGCAAGGCATCACCTCCCCATTCCCCATTCAGGTAGACACACTGCCCGACACGCTCGCGGGACGCGACGTTCTCGGCCGTGGCAAGACCGGATCGGGCAAGACACTCGCCTTTTCCATCCCGATGGTGGCGCGCTTGTCCGCGCCCCTTGCCGGGGGCAAGCGCAAAGCGGGCCGACCTCTCGGTCTCGTGCTCGCACCCACACGCGAGCTTGCAACCCAGATCGCGGCAACACTCGAACCCCTCGCCGACGCCTACAACCTTCGCGTGACGACGATCTTCGGTGGCGTCTCGCAAAACCGCCAGGTGGCTGCGCTGCGTGACGGCGTCGACATCGTCGTCGCCACCCCCGGCCGTCTCGAAGACCTGATGAAGCAGAACCTGCTCTTTCTCGATGCGATCGAAATCACCATCTTGGATGAAGCCGACCACATGGCCGACTTGGGCTTCCTGCCTGTTGTCACCCGCATCCTGAAAGCGACCCCGGCCGGCGGACAGCGCCTGCTGTTCAGCGCGACACTCGACAACGGAGTGGACAAGCTCGTGAAGCAGTTCCTTGTGAACGAGAAGCTTCACTCGGTCGACGAGGCAAACTCCCCCGTCGCCGCGATGACTCACCACGTTTTTGAGACGGCAACGCCAAACACGAAGAAGGACCTCGTTCGCGCACTTGCATCGGGAACTGGGCGACGCATCCTCTTTATGCGCACCAAGCACCATGCCAAGAAGCTCGCGCGTGAACTCACCATGCAGGGAATCCCTGCCGTAGATCTGCACGGTAACCTCTCGCAGCCGCAGCGTGATCGCAACCTTGAGGCGTTCGCATCAGGACGAGTCAAGGTTCTCGTGGCGACCGACGTTGCCGCCCGAGGCGTTCACGTTGACGATGTCGAACTGGTCATTCACGTGGATCCCCCGATGGAACACAAAGCGTACCTGCACCGATCCGGCCGCACCGCTCGCGCTGGTAGCGAAGGTGACGTCGTCACAATCTGTCTTCCGACCCAACAGAAGGACCTAGCGGCACTCTTGAAAAAGGCGAGCATCGCTGTTATTCCGATTGCTGTTACGCCCTCTTCGCCCGAAGTCACCGCCCTCATCGGTGAGGTGGCGGCGTATGTGAAGCCTGCCCCCAAGGAGGCAAAGCCACAGGCAACCGGACAATCACAGGGGGCCAACGCTCAGCGCAAACGCGCCGCACGTGAAGCCCGCCAGGGAGGCAGCGCGCGTCAGGGCGGAGCCTCGCGTCAGGGCGGAGCCTCGCGTCAGAACGCCGGGGAACGCAGTGGCGCGAGCGCACGCCCGCAGAGCCGCCGCGGCGAGGCTACAAAGCCTCGATCTGCGAACGCAGGGCAGGCCACGCGGAGGCAAACGCAGGGTGGAGCTCGAGCGACTCGACCTCGCTAAGCGCGACCCAGCGTAACGCGAGCGATTCGAAGTCGCCAACGACGGGTTCAAAGTACTCGTGTGCCTCAACGGCCACCGTCGTATAAGACCAGAAACCAAGATCGAATACGGATTCGAAGAGTTCGGTCACTGCGTGTGGCGGGACTCCGGCTTCTTCATCTGCCTCGCGGAGTGCTGCTGCCAGTGCGGTCTCGTTTTCACGCCGCGCTCCCCCGGGCAGAGCCCAGGTGCCGCCATTGTGCGACCACTCCGCGCGGTGCTGCAACAGCACGCCCGCCTCGCGGTGCCAGCAGAGCAAACCTGCCGCACCGAAGCGACCCCAGTACTTCGTACCGTCCGGCCCGAATACCCAGGCATCACCCGGATCACGCTCGTGCGCCGGTGGCAAGTGTGGTGGCACCGAGGAACGCGCACGTTCGCGGCGCTCGTCCTCATTGTTGCCAGACATGGCTATCGCTGGCGCTTCTCGCGGATGCGCATGTTGAGGTTAATCGGCGACCCCTCAAAGCCCCAGATCTCACGCAAGCGGCGAATGATGTAGCGACGGTATGCCGGGTCGAGGAATCCGGTCGTGAAGAGAACAAATGTCGGCGGGCGCGTTGTGGCCTGCGTTCCGAACAGAATACGGGGCTGCTTTCCTCCGCGAACGGGGTGCGGATGTGCGGCGACGAGTTCGGCAAGGAACGCGTTGAACTTACCGGTCGGAATACGGGTATCCCACGAGTCAAGTGCCAGCTCGAGCGCCGGTACCAGCTTTTCGAGGTGACGACCCGTGCGGGCGGAAATGTTGACGCGCGGAGCCCACGCTACGTGTGCAAGATCCTGCTCGATTTCACGCTCGAGGTAGCGACGACGGTCATCGTCGAGCAAATCCCACTTGTTGAACGCGAGAACGAGGGCGCGACCCGATTCGAGTACCAGGTCGATGATGCGAACATCCTGCTCACTGATCGGTTCGGTGACATCGATGAGCACGACGGCAACCTCGGCCTTTTCCAGCGCGGCGCTCGTGCGCAGCGTTGCATAGAAGTCAGCACCCTGTTGCAGGTGAACGCGGCGGCGAATACCGGCGGTGTCAACGAAGGTCCACACCTTGCCGCGAATTTCAATCTGCTGGTCGACCGGGTCACGGGTAGTTCCAGCAAGCTCGTTCACGACGACACGCTCTTCGCCGGCAGCCTTGTTGAGCAGGCTCGACTTGCCGACATTCGGGCGACCGAGCAGGGCCACGCGACGCGGGCCACCAACTTCTTGCTTGGCAACCGCAGAGATCGCGGGCAGCTTGCCAATGACGAGGTCGAGCAGGTCAGCGACACCGCGACCGTGAAGGGCCGAGACCGGGTAGGGCTCGCCGAGACCAAGCGACCACAGGGATGCAATGTTCGGCTCTTGGCGCGCGTCATCAACCTTGTTGGCCACGAGGTATACGGGGATCTTGGTCTTGCGAAGCATACGAACAACACGCTCATCGGTTGCCGTCGCGCCCACATTGGCATCGACAACGAAAAGAACTGCATCGGCGAGGTCGATGGCAACTTCGGCCTGCGCGGCGACTGAAGCGTCAATGCCCTTGGCGTCGGGTTCCCATCCACCCGTGTCAACGAGGGTGAATCGACGCTCGTTCCATTCGCCCTTGTACGAGACACGATCACGCGTTACGCCGGGAACGTCTTCAACGACGGCCTCGCGACGGCCGAGAATACGATTCACCAGGGCCGACTTGCCCACGTTAGGACGACCCACCACGGCCAGGACCGGCAGAGCCGGCAGGTACGTGATTTCGTCCGGGTGCTCGGTGACAGCCTCAAGAACTTCGAAGTCTTCTTCGTCGAGCTCGTAGTCATCGAGACCAGCGCGCAGCGAGGTCGCTCGCGCTACCGCGAGGTCGTCGTCAAGAGAATCCATCTGATCGACAAGGTTGTCGTCTTCAAATTCGTAATCGTCGTCAAACGCATCGTCGGGTTGCTTAGCCACGGGCGCCCCTTTCTTCGTTGACGAGCGAAACGATGCGCTCGACAGTTTGTTCAAAATTCAAATCCGTTGAATCCACGGTAACAACGCCTTCGGCGGCCTGCATAAACTCAGAGACCTTTGCGTCGGCCGCATCCCGCTTCGTAATCGCCGACTGCGTCTCGGCGGCATTCTGAGTTGGCAGCTCAAGCGAGCGGCGGGCAGCACGAGCTTCTTCGCTCGCGGTAAGCAGGATGCGCACCGGCGCATCCGCGGCAACCACAGTCGTAATGTCCCGACCTTCGGCGATGATTCCCGGAACCGACTGCGCGAGGAGTGCCCGAAACTTTGCGTTGAGGTGCGCCCGCACCTCGGGCACGCGCGCGACGTAGCTCACGACAGAGCTCACACGCGGCTCGCGAATCGCCTCGGTGATGTCGTCATCACCCACACGCACGAAGAACTCGTCGGGGTCTGTGCCCGTTTGGTAGTCGAACGAGCCCAGGGATTCAATCACGGCCTCGACCGAGTGATAGTCGACACCACGGTTGAGTGCGTGCCACGCGACGGCGCGGTAGGCGGCCCCGGTGTCGAGGTACTTGAATCCCAAGGCGCGCGCAGCAGCCTTGCTCACGCTCGACTTGCCGCTGCCTGCTGGCCCGTCGAGGGCGACGACGAAGTTGTTCACTGGTGCACCCGCCAACCTCGAGCATCCAGTTCAGAAACGGCACGCGCTACAACCTCAGGCAAGACAGTGAACTCGACGAGGCCCATCTGCGCTCCTTCGACGTGCTCGAGGCGCATATCTTCGAGGTTGATACCGAGCTCGCCAACCTCGGTGAGAAGGCGAGCAATTTGACCCGGCTTGTCGTCCACGAGAACGGTGATGGACGCGTAGGTGCGTTTGCTACCGTGCTTGCCCGGCAGTCGCGAAACCCCCGAGTTGCCGGCAGCGAGTTCGGTCATGATGGTCGTGCGCGCACCGGCAGCGTCAACATCCGTCAACGCCTGAATCATGGCGTCGAGATCACCGCGGAATGATTCGAGAACACCTACTACGTTCTCTGCATTGGCACTGAGAATTTGGATCCACAGTTCGGGAGCGCTGGCGGCGATACGTGTCGTATCACGAACACCCTGCCCAGCAAGGCTGATGGCATTATCGGATGCACTTTCGAGCTGCTTAGCGAGCAAGGAAGAAATGACTTGAGGAACGTGGGAAACGAGTGCGACTGCAGCGTCGTGCTCGTCCGGGCCCATTTCAATGACTACTGCGCCAAGGTCTGCAGCGAGGTCCTCGACCAAAGAAAGAGCCCAGGCGGGAGTCTCTTCATCACGACAAATAACCCAAGGACGTCCGACGAAGAGATCACCCTGTGCAGAAATCGCTCCCCCTTTCTCGCGACCGGCGAGAGGGTGAGAACCGATGTAGTTGGTCAGGTCAACGCCGCGGGCGACGAGGTCGTTGAAAATCTCGAGTTTGACGCTCGCCACGTCCGTGACCACGGCGTCGGGAAAGTCGGCGAGTTCGCGGGCGATGACATCCGCGGTGACATCCGGTGGTGCACAGACAACGATCACGCGGGGGTCGTCATCCGCACGCGCCAGACGTCCGGCGCCAAGGTCAACAGCAAGCTTGAGGGTCGTCGGCGACGAGCCGGCAAGCACCACGTCCACGCCCTGTGAGGTGAGCGCGAGACCGATGCTCGAACCGAGCAGACCGGCGCCAACAACGCGAACCGTGCCGCTAAGGCGCACAGCATTGGCAGATTGAGCCATGGGGCACCCCTCGCGATTGAAAACGACTATTCGGTCGCCTCGCGCGCAAGCGTCAATAGCTGACCACGCTCTAGTTTACTGAGGTCGCGCATCTGCCCGAGGGCAAGCGTGCCGAGATGAAGCGGGCCAAACTGGCGACGAACCAGTTCGAGCACGGGATGCCCGACATGTTTGAGCATGCGACGCACGATGCGGTTGCGCCCGGAGTGCAGCGTAATTTCAACCAGCGAGCTGTTGTCTTTCGCCGACGACGAAAGTACGCGCGCCTTGTCAGCCTTGATGTCGCCATCGCCCAGGGTCACTCCCTGTGTGAGCTGAGTCAGCGTTCGGGGCTCGACTTTGCCCCGCACCTTGGCGATGTAGGTCTTCTGAACGCCAAATTTGGGATGTGCAAGCACGTTTGCAATTTCCCCGTCGTTGGTGAGAACCAAGAGACCAGAGGTATCGGCGTCGAGGCGCCCCACGTAGAACAGGCGCTCTTCGAACTGGTCGGTGTACTGCGAGAGATCGGGGCGCCCCTGGTCATCGGCGAGCGTCGACACCACGCCCGTGGGCTTGTTGAGCATGATGTACCGCTTCGAGACGTCGAGCACGACGGCCTGACCGTCTACGGAGACCTTGTCTGTCTCGGGGTCGATGCGCGTCCCCAATTCGGACACGATGGAACCGTTGACGCTCACCCGACCGGCAGCAATGAGGTCTTCAGCCACGCGTCGGGAAGCTACGCCCGCCGCAGAGAGGACCTTTTGCAGGCGAACCCCGTCGGGGCTCTCCGCTTCGGGACTACTTGGCTGAGTCGACATCGAAGCCCTCGGTGCCATCCGGCAGCAATGGTGAGATGAGCGGAAGTTCTTCAAGGCTATTCACACCGAGCTGCGTGAGGAGCAGGTCGGTCGTGCCGTAGAGAATGGCGCCGGTTTCAGATTCGGTGCTGACCTCGGTGATGAGTCCTCGACTCACGAGTGTGCGCACGACGGTGTCAACGTTGACCGCACGAATCTGGGCGATTTGCGGACGGCTGATGGGCTGCTTATAAGCGACCACCGCAAGTGTCTCGAGGGCCGCCTGCGAGAGCTTGGTGGGGTTCTGCGTCAGCACAAAGTCGCCGACGACATCGTCGAATTCAGCACGAACGTAAATGCGCCAGCCGCCCCCAACTTCACGCAGCTCAAATCCGCGACGTACTCCCCCGCGCTCACCGTCATAGTCGGCGACGAGCTCTGCCAGGCCTTCTTTGATGTCTTTCACGGGGACACCCAGGGCGGTGCCGAGCGAGACGATTGACTGAGGCTCGTCGGCCACCATAAGAATCGCCTCGAGTGCGCGTGCAACGTTATCGGTCATAGTCGGCTCCCAGGTTGGCAAGTTTTTCGTCCGTCCAGTTTTCGGCGGTCCACGTGATGGTCAGATCGCCGAGCGGTTCTTCTTGGTCAAAGCTGATTGCCGCGTGACGATAGAGCTCGAGCACGGCCAAGAAGCGGGCAACAATCACGCCCGTCGTACCCGAGGCATCCGCGATGAGCTCCCGGAAGGTCATCGGCTTACCCGCGCGCAGTTTGGTCACCACAGCCGCCGCTTGTTCCCGGATGCTGACCAGCGGTGCGTGCAGGTGATCAAGACCCACAACCGGGATCTCTTTGGGCGTGAGCGCGAGAAGCGCGATAGCGGCGAAGTCTTCGGCGCTCGTGCTCCAGATGAGCTCGGGAACTTTCGCGCGGTACTTATCCTCAAGGCGAACCGTGCGGGCGTGGCGTGTTGACTCGGCATCGAGGTGCTCGCTGAACCACAACGCCACCTCTTTGAACGCCCGGTACTGCAGAAGGCGCGCGAAGAGCAGGTCCCGCGCCTCAAAGGCCGCGGCGTCTTCAGCATCGACGAGCTCGCCCTGTGGAAGCAATCCCGCCACTTTGAGGTCGAGGAGCGTTGCGGCTACCACCAAGAATTCGGTGGCCTGCTCCAGTTCCTCGTGTGGATCGAGACTCTTGACGTACTTGATGAACTCGTTCGTGACCACGCTGAGCGAAATCTCGGTGATGTCCATTTCGTGCTTCGCGATGAGCGACAGCAGAAGGTCGAACGGTCCATCGAATTCGCCGACGGCAAGGCGAAAACCACTCGCCTCTTCTGCCTCGGGCACAAGCTCGAGCGACTGTTCAGTCACGAAAAATCCTCAGCGAACTAAGCGACGGCGCCGCGGGCAATCAGCTCACGCGCGACCGTGCGGTAGGCCTCAGCCGCAGCATGACTGGGTGCGTACTGAATGAGCGGCAGACCCTCTTTCGACGCATCCGGGAACTTGACCGTGCGCGGAATGACGGTTTCAAGAACATCATCGCCGAGGTTGGCAACGAGCTCGTCAACAACCTCGCGCGAGTGAAGCAGACGCGAGTCGAACATGGTGGCCAGGATGCCGTCTAGCTTGAGCGCGGGGTTGAGGCCACGGTCACGAACACGATCCATGATGTCGAAGAGAAGAGCGACACCACGCATGGCGAAGTACTCGCACTCGAGCGGAATGAGAACGCCGTGAGCGGCGGTGAGCGCGTTCACCGTGAGCAGACCGAGCGAGGGCTGACAGTCGATGATAATGACGTCGTAGTCATCTTTCACCTTCTTGAGGATGCCGGCCAGAATGTGCTCACGACCGACCTCGTTGACGAGGTTCATTTCGGCCGCCGACAGGTCGAGGTTAGCCGGGATGACGTCAAGGCCGTCGACTGAGGTGTGCTTGATAGCGGCGTACGGGTCTTTCTCTTTACCCATCAGCAGGGTGTAGATCGTCGGGCCCTCGTGCGAGTGCACACCAAGACCCGTGGAGAGGGCGCCCTGGGGGTCGAAGTCAACGGCGAGCACCTTGCGACCGTACTCAGCGAGCGACGCCGCGAGGTTGATCGTGGTGGTGGTTTTACCCACACCACCCTTTTGGTTGCTCATCGCGATGATGCGCGCGGGACCGTGCTGTTTGAGCCTGGCGGGTACGGGAAATTCGCGTTCTGGGCGTCCGGTCGGACCAATCTTTTGCCCCCGGCGATAGGTTGGCGTCGCCATTGCTCATCCTCGTTTCGTACACACGCTCACGCGCTGGTCTCTTGTGAATTCTGATGCAAGCTTATTGGTTTTTTGAGCGCGCACGAGGGTGAGCGAGGCGATAACTTTCGCGCAGAGTGTCAGCGGTCACGAGCGTGTAAATCTGCGTCGTCGCGACCGAGGAGTGACCCAGCAACTCTTGGACCACGCGCACGTCAGCACCGCCCGCCAAGAGGTGCGTCGCGAAGCTGTGCCGAAAGGTGTGAGGCGATACGTGAGCAGTGAGATGTGCCTTTTCCGCAGCCGATTGGATGATCAACCAGGCGCCTTGCCGCGAGAGACGCTGCCCGCGCGGGCCGAGAAATAGGGCGGGCGTTGACTTGCCGCGCGTTGAAAACTCAGGTCGTACACGAGTCAGGTATGCCTCGATGGCTTGTTGCGCGTACGAGCCGAGCGGCACGATGCGCTGCTTGCCACCTTTGCCACGCACGCGCACGAGTCCGGTGGCATCCGTCACATCGTCAACGTTGAGGCCGACGGCCTCAGAAACTCGTGCACCGGTGGCGTAAAGAAATTCGAGGAACGCACGATTGCGTAGCGCTACCGGGTCATCGCCCGAAACCGCCCCGAGAAGCGCGGTCATTTGCTCGACAGAAATTGCCTTGGGTAGACGCTTGGCCTCTTTCGGGCGGTGCACGTCGACGCTTGCGTCGACAGCGACAGCTTCCTCATCAAGCAGAAATCGATGGAATCCGCGAATTGAACTCAGAATGCGGTTCTGACTCGAGGCGGTTTTCGGGCTTTCCCCCTCAGCGAGCGAGCCAATGTAGTCGCCGATCATGGCCGGGGTCACGTCTGCGCACTCGTCGACGCCTCGGCCGTGAAGCCACGCGACATAGGCGGTGAGGTCGCGCCGATATGCGAGTTGTGTGTTTCCCGATAGACCGCGTTCAATCGCCACAAACCGCAGGTATTTGGCCAACCAGCGGTCGACGCTGGTGAGCGGCGTCGTCATCGGTCGTCGCGCCACTGGAGTTGTGGCCAGGGCGCATCAGCCGGACGAACCGTCGCCCAGTTGCGACTGCGCGCAAATTCTGCGCTGAGCATGGCAATGGTGAAGATTGAGTTTCCGACGGCCCCCGAAGTCACCGCGGTCAATGCTTCATCGAGCGTTACCCAGCGCAATTCCATGTCACTCTCTTCAGCCTCGCGTGGATGCGGAGCATCCGTGGGGTGAAGTGAGCGCGCAAGATAAACGCGGATGAGCTCATCACTGCCGCCCGGACTCGTCGCGTAGTCGGCCAAAACGTGCCACTCGTCCGCGCGCAGGTCAACCTCTTCGGCGAGTTCACGCTGAGCACACAGCAGCGGGTCTTCGCCTGCAATATCGAGCAGTCCGGCAGGGATCTCCCACTCACGCAAACGAACAGGGTGACGATACTGCTTGATCACCAGCACGCGCTCGTGCTCATCCATCACGAGCACTGCAACGGCACCGGTGTGCCTCACGTAGTCGCGCGTTATAGTGCCTTGCCCGTAGGCAACCTCGTCTTGGAACACATCCCACACGCGTCCGTCGTAACGACGCGTGCTCGAGATCACCTCAAGCGCGACCGGCTCATCGCGCAGGGGCGACGAATCCGGGCGCGGTTCGGTCATGAATTAGGCCTCGGGAATGTCGAAGATGCGGCTGGCCTGCTGACGTGCAAGCGAGGCCGCTACGAGACCGGCGAAGAGCGGGTGCGCGTGGTTCGGACGCGACCGAAGCTCGGGGTGGGCCTGCGTGGCGATGTAGAACGGGTGCACGTCGGTCGGAAGCTCGACGAATTCGACGAGATGACCGTCGGGCGAGGTTCCCGAGAAGACGAGTCCAGCAGCACCGATTTCATCGCGGTACTTGTTGTTCACTTCGTAGCGGTGACGGTGACGCTCTTCGATTGAGTTCGACTCGTAGAGCGAAGCGGCGAGCGTGCCTGCGCCAAGTGCGGCGGTGTACATACCCAAACGCATGGTTCCACCCATGTCACCGGAGTTGATGATGTCCACCTGCTCGGCCATCGTGGCGATCACCGGAACTGGGGTTTCGGGGTCGAATTCGGTCGAGGATGCACCAGCGAGGTTCGCCTTGTTGCGTGCGTACTCGATGACCATGCACTGCAAACCGAGGCAGAGTCCAAGCGTGGGAACACCGTTCTCGCGAGCGAACGTCAGCGCACCGAGCTTGCCCTCGATGCCACGGATTCCGAATCCGCCAGGAACACAAATTCCGTCTACGTCTGCCAGTGCTTGGGCGGCACCGTCCGGGGTCTCGCAATCATCCGATGGAATCCACTTGATGGAGACCTTGGTCTGGTGGGCAAAACCACCCGCGCGAAGCGCTTCGGTGACTGACAGGTAAGCGTCGGGAAGATCAATGTACTTTCCGACGAGACCGATTGTGACCTCGTGTGCCGGCTCGTGAACGGCCTTAAGTAGGTCAGTCCAGTGGCCCCAGTCGACGGGGCCGCACGCAAGATTGAGCTCTTCGACGATGAAGGAGTCGAGACCCTGAGTGTGCAACATGGTTGGGATGTCGTAAATGCTGGGAACGTCGACCGCGTTGACCACGGCGCGCTCATCCACGTCACACATCAGCGCAATCTTGCGCTTGTTACTCTCGGTGACCGGACGGTCGGAGCGCAGAACGAGTGCATCGGGCTGGATACCAATCGAGCGCAGTGCGGCAACCGAGTGCTGCGTGGGCTTGGTCTTCTGCTCACCCGATGCGCCCATAAATGGCACGAGCGAAACGTGAACGAAGAACACATTGCGCCGTCCGAGTTCGTGACGTACCTGGCGCGCCGACTCAAGGAACGGCTGGCTTTCAATGTCACCGACTGTGCCACCGATTTCGGTGATGATGACGTCCGGCTTCGGGTTGTCTTCGGCCTGAAGGCGCATGCGGCGCTTGATCTCGTTGGTGATGTGCGGGATGACCTGCACAGTGTCACCGAGATACTCGCCGCGACGTTCTTTGGCAATGACCTGCGAGTAAATCTGACCAGTCGTGACGTTGGCGGCCTCGGACAGGTTGATGTTGAGGAAGCGCTCGTAGTGTCCGATGTCGAGGTCCGTTTCGGCACCGTCGTCAGTGACGAAGACCTCACCGTGTTGGAACGGGTTCATCGTGCCCGGGTCGACGTTGAGGTACGGGTCGAGCTTTTGCATCACGACGCGGAGTCCGCGAGCGGTGAGCAGATTGCCCAGCGACGCTGCGGTCAGACCCTTACCGAGGGAGGAAACCACACCACCCGTGACGAAAATGTGCTTGGTGACGGTTGTTCCCGATGAGTCTTCCACGGGATTTCACTCTACCGGTTTGTGGCAGCGAGTTCTAACAATTCTCGCGCGTGGGCGAGTCCAGAGTCGGAATCACTGAGGCCTGACAGGAGACGGGCCATTTCTTGCTCACGATCAGCACCCTCGAGTCGAACCACACTGCTGAGGGTGACCTCCCCCGAAGTGTCCTTGAGAACGCGCAGGTGATTATTGGCAAAGGCTGCAACCTGTGCGAGGTGCGTGACCACGATTACCTGCGCAGTTTGTGCCAGACGAGCAAGGCGACGACCGATTTCGATGGCGGCCGCGCCACCAACTCCCGCATCCACCTCGTCAAAAACATAGGTCGGCACCGTATCGGCACTCGCCACAACCACCTCAAGAGCGAGCATGATGCGCGAGAGCTCGCCGCCAGACGCCCCCTTGGCGATCGGTCGAGGCTCGGCACCAGGGTGTGGGCGCAGAAGGAATGCGACCGAGTCAAGCCCGTGCAATGACGGCTCCTCATGAGCAGTGACGTGAACCACGAGGTGCGCGTCGGGCATAGCGAGCGCGGCAAGTTCCGCCGTGACGGCGTTGGACAGGTCGGCCGCTACGGCGACACGCTTGGCGTGAAGGTCAAGGGCAAGGGCCGTCACGATGCGTTCCTGCTCGGCAACGCGATGGTGCAGGTCGTCAATGCGATCGCTATCGGAATCAAGTTCGAGCAGACGCATCGATGATTGCTGGGCGAACGTGAGCACGTCGTTGAGTGTCGGTCCAAACTTGCGCATCAGTGTGTTCAGATCTGCGCGTCGGCCTTGAATGAGATCGAGATCTCGCTCGCCATCTCCCTCGAGCGAGGCGAGGTGGCTTGACAGAGCGTGAGCGGCATCGGCGAGACGCACGCCTGCGTCAGCAATCTCAGCAGCGAGGTCGGCCAACACTGCATCCACCGGCGCCACTTTATCGAGCGCACGCCGAGCGGCATCAACCAATCCCAGCACGTCAACGGCATCGGTTTCCGACGACAACGCTTCGTGCGCCACCGCGGTGGCGTGCCTGAGGCTTTCCGAGTTGGTGAGGCGCTCAGCCAAGGTCGCAAGTTCCACGTCCTCGTTCACCTGTGGCGCCAGCGCTTCAATTTCTGCGACGGAAGTGCGGAGCTCTTCAGCCTCGCGCAATCGTGCATCCCGCGCATCCGTCAGCTCGGTGAGCTGAGTCGCGTCGGCCCGCCACTGGCGGAAAGCGTGTTGATAATTGGAAAGCTCCTCAGCGAATGCGGCACCCGCAAAGCGATCGAGAGCTTCGCGTTGCGCCACTGCAGAACGCAGACGAATCTGTTCCGCTTGACCATGGACGGCAACCAGAGCATCGCCGAGACCAGCGAGTACACTCACCGGAGTCGAGCGTCCGCCAACGATCGCCCGCGAGCGACCCTCAGTGGAGACAGAACGAACGAGGATGAGCTCCCCCTCCTCGATCTGTCCGCCAGCGTCGTCGACGAGGTCGCCAACCGCGTGTTCATCAGCAAGGAGCCAACGACCCTCGACTTCGGCCGCTTCAGCGCCGGAACGAACGGTGGCCGATTCGGCGCGCTCTCCCCGCAACAGGCCGAGCGCTGTCACGACCATGGTCTTGCCGGCTCCGGTTTCGCCGGTAATCGCGGTGAACCCTGCCCCGAGGGGTAGGGAAGCGTCAGCAATCACTCCAAGATTGCGAATACGAATTTCTTCGATCACGAACGACCAGGCCCCCGCCATCCGTCGACAGGAAGATCGAACTTGGAGACCAGTCGGTCGGTGAAGGTCGAGGTGCGGAGGCTCGCGAGGCGAACCGACACGGGCGACCTCTTGACCACCACACGTGCACCGGCAGGTAGATCGAAACTACGTCGACCGTCGCACCACAGGATGCCCGACGCATCAGCGCGATCCACGAGCTCGACCGCCATCACGGAATCCGGGCCTACGACGAGCGGTCGCGCAAACAGCGCATGAGCTGAAATCGGAACGAAGACCATCGCTTCGACGCTTGGCCAGACGATCGGGCCGCCCGCGGAGAACGCATAGGCGGTCGACCCCGTGGGCGTCGCCATCACCACCCCGTCACAGCTGAAACTGGACAGTGGGCGACGGTCCACTTCGACTACGACTTCAAGAATGCGGCTTCGGCTAGCCTTCTCGACCGTTGCCTCGTTGATGGCCCACGTTTCGAAAGCAACTTGGTCGCCTATCTTGACGCGCACGGATAGGGTGAATCGTTCTTCGACGTCGTATTCCTGAGCGATGACCCGCTCGATCGCGTCGGTCAAACCGTTCTTCTCAGATTCAGCGAGGAATCCCACATGTCCCAGGTTCACTCCGATGAGGGGCACACTACTGCCGCGAACGAGCTCGGCTGCGCGAAGAATCGTGCCATCGCCGCCGAGTACCACAGCAGACTCGATGGTGTCGAGGGCAACGTCACGATCGAGCAGAACGACTGAGCTTAAATCGGGAGCGACCACCAGAATGTCGTCGAGCTCCCCGTCGCGAAGCACCGGCTGAACCGATGCTGCTGTGAGCTGGCGACAGACCTCGATCACGGCATCGCGTGAAGCATCGTGGCCGGCATGGGACAGCACGAGAATGCGACGATTCTGATGCTCCACGTTAGCCTCCGGCAAGTTTGTGAACGGTGTCCCTCCATTGTGACGGATTCTCGCCACCGTGCGCGCGCAACCAGACAACGTACTCGTGATTTCCGGCCCCACCAAGAATTGGGGAGGAAATCAAACCACTTACGCCAAGTCCATAGTCCCAGGCGTGCCAGAGCACGGTGTTGATGGCATCCTCGCGCAGCGACGGGTTAGTCACAATGCCCTCTTTGACGCCGGTTCGCCCCACTTCGAACTGGGGTTTGATGAGCAGCACGTAGTCGGCGGTTGCTGACGCTGTCGCGATCAGTGCAGGGATCACCTGAGTAAGCGAAATAAACGAGAGATCAGCCACGACCAAGTCAGGCAGGTATTCACGCTTGAGCAGCCCATTGAGATTCTCGCGCGTGAGGTAACGCGCGTTGACGCCCTCAATAATGCTCACCCGTTCGTCACCGCGGAGTTTGGGCGAAATCTGGGCGCGACCAACATCGAGTGCCACCACGTGGGCGGCGCCTCGCTCGAGTAGCACCTGCGTAAAACCGCCGGTGGATGCTCCCACGTCGAGCGCGAGTCGACCGCCAACGGGAACGGCGAACGCATCCAGCGCGGCTATCAGCTTGTGGGCAGCGCGCGACACGTAGTGGTCGAGCCCCTCGATTTCGAGCACAGCCAGCTCAGACACCTTGTGGGCGGGCTTAATGCACGGTTTTCCGTCAACACGCACAACCCCCTTTTCAATGAGTTCGTGTGCGTGGGTGCGCGAACGCGCGAGTCCCCGAGCCGCGAGCGCGGCATCCAATCGTTGCTCGGTCAGTGCGAGCTCCGCGAGGAATTAGGCACCGGTGCTGATGTCATCGCTCTCAAGACGTCGGCGAAGCTCGTCATACAGTGTCGCGTAACCCTCGGCCCGCTGGTCGAGTGGCTGCGACTCCACTAATGCGAGTCCAGAGACGAGTTCACCACTACTGGTGGGTGCCGTCGTTTCTTCCATGAAAACCAAAATACCCCACGGATGCGCGTGAGATAGTCAATCACCTGGCGACACATTATTTTGCTAGCCGAACGCCCTGCCGCTGGTTAGGGTGACGCCATGAAAACGACCGCGCCGTACTGGACGAAGCGTTCATCTCGCGCCGTCGTAAACCCCTGGCTCGTGAGCTGGACGGTTCTGTTCTGGTTATTCGCGTTTGCGATTGGCGTGTTAGCCATCGTGGTTGGTGAGTTCTTCGCGCAATCGCTTGGGGCTAATCACCTGAACGCAAGCGCGCAATCATTAGCCTTCTTTTGGATCGGCGTCGTACCGATGCTGATGTGGACGGCGGTCATCAAGTACCTTCACACGCGCACTTTCGCTTCCGACGAAGCAATGGCTAACCGCGAGGTGATTCATGCGCTGTACTTCGCTATGCCGCCGCTCCTCATCGTGGCCTGCCAACCAATTTTTGCCCACACCATGCTCGCGACAAACAACATCGCGGCCACGGCGGTTCCGCTGGGAGCGGCGTTCGTGACCTTTGCCGGGTGGTTCGCACTCGGTGAGCTGAATGTACTCGCGAACGCGAGCGCGGCACAGCCTAGATATATAGGTGCTCGGGCACGTTAAACCCGAAAATGGCCTTGCCGCTATTCCAAATGGCGGCGCAGGCTGCACGGAGTGTGTCGAGTTCCGACTCGCCTTCGCGATCGATGATCAGATCGGTCATACCATCTGATGCCACAGCGAGGGATACGCGCGCGCGACCGACTGTGACCTCGCCCTTCTTGCCGACGAGAGTCGCCGGGTACGGCATGTGCAGCTCGCGCAAATCTCCGAGGATGAAATCAGGACGCGAGTCGGCAGGTGCAGCAAGAAGTTGCTTGGCCCGGTCAATGCCGGTGAGCACCAGCGCTGACTTCATTCCCGCCCGATTGGCTCCCATGATGTCCGTGTCCAAACGGTCACCGATGAACAGTGCCGACTGTGCCCCGAAACGCTTGTTTGCCTCCTCGAAGATGGGAAGCTCGGGCTTGCCCGCCACCTGCGGCAGTCGTCCTGTCGCGAGGTGCACGGCCGACACGAGGGTGCCGTTACCCGGTGCAACACCACGCTCAACCGGAATGGTCCAGTCCATGTTGGTTGCAATCCACGGGATGCCATCGGGATGCGCGTCACTGCGCGCGTTGAGCGCAAAAGAGGCCTCGGCGAGGTTCTTCCACCCCACGTGTGGAGCGAACCCTTGAATGACGGCAGCCGGGTTATCGAGCGCCGAGTCCGTGACGGTAAAACCGTTCTTTTGCACTTCGTTGACGAGACCTTCACCGCCGACAACGAGAATCGACGAGCCCTGCGGTGCCGCATCGCGAAGCATTCCCATCGCCGCCTGGGGGCTCGTGACGACATCGGCCGTTTCAAGCTGGAGGCCGAGTTCGCGTAGGTGGTGTGCTACCTGCTCGTCGGTACGGCTGGCGTTGTTCGTGATGTAGCCGACCCGCACCGTTTCGTGGGCGCGATTGAGCGACTCAACGGCATGTGCGATTGCATTGGGGCCGGCGTAGACCACGCCATCGAGGTCTGCCAGTACAGCATCAACACCATCAAGCGGTGTCGCAGTGGATGCTTTGCCGAACAGGCTCACTGCTCGTCCTCGGCCGCGGTATCCGCGATCGGCTCTTGATCCTCGGGCAGGTTGAGCTCGTCGAAATCAGCGCCATCATCCTCGGGATACTCGATGAGAATCGTCTGGTCCTCAAACTCTTCGGCCGTGCCGTAGGTCTCGTCCAATGCCGCCTGCGCCACGTCAGCGCGTTGACGCCAGGTTGCTGCTTCTTTGGTGCGTCCAAGTTCCTCGAGAACCTCGGCGAAGGCCCAGAACAGCGAGGGGCTGTAACTGAAGGCGGTGTTGGGGTCGAGTTGCGGAATCTCGAGCTCGGCGAGTGCCATGTCGGCCTGGCCGAGGTCAAGCCGGGCGCCCGACATAGCGATGGCGAGCGTTGCCGCCGCGGCATCAGAAAGCTTCGTGCGGTCGACGGAGCGCCCGAGCTCGAGCGCCTTTTCAGGACGTTCGAGTCCTCGTTCACTGTCAACAATGAGTGCGATCTGCTCGTTCGAACCGCTGATGCGGTTGAAGGTGCGAAGTTCGCGCAACGCCAGAGCAAAATCGCCCGTAGCGTAGGCGGCGACACCGGCGGCTTCTCGAACGCAGGCCAGTCGTCCGCCACGACGAACCGCCGATTGCGCGTGTGACAAGGCCTTCGCGGGATCCTCGTCGATATATCGCGCCGCCATCACGAGGTGTGATCCGACAAACTCGGCGTTCTCTTCAGTGAGAGCCTTGAGCTCGTTAAACGCTTGGCGATCAAGCATTTTGAGCAGAACATCGTCGTCGATGGGTAAATCTTCGTGTTCGGCGCGCACCGGTCGCAGTGCGCGGGCGCGCAACTGCTCTTCAGTTAGTTCGGGACGAGCCTCGCGAGGCATGCGCTCGCCCGTGTTGCGGTCACGCTGCGGAGCCGGACGATCGCCATACTCCTTGCGTGGGCCACGTGGGCGCTCACCATCACGCGGCTTGTATTCGCGCCGCTCGCCGTCACGTGGGGGTCGGCGATCTCCACCTTCACGAGGCTTCCACTCGCGCCGCTCACCATCACGGGGAGCTCGGCGGTCGCCACCCTCACGAGGCTTCCACTCACGACGCTCACCATCACGGGGAGCTCGGCGGTCGCCACCCTCACGAGGCTTCCACTCACGACGCTCACCATCGCGCTTCTCACCATCACGAGCAGGGCGACGCTCGCCGCCCTCGCGAGGCTTCCACTCGCGCTTCTCCGCGTCACGCGGAGTGCGACGCTCACCATCACGCTGAGGGCGTCCACCTTCTCGGGGCGCGCCCTTCGCGGGGCCACGATTTCCTCCTGGCTTGCGGGGTCCACCGGAACGCGGACGGTCTGAACCCTGTCCGTTACCTGCGCCGCCGCGGGGCGTATTGCGATCTGCCATGAAGAAATCCTCTGTTGAAATGTGACGTTAATGCAAAATGGCCACCCAGAATCTGGGTGGCCATTTTGTAAATTAAGTCCGGCGGTGTCCTACTCTCCCACAGGGTCCCCCCTGCAGTACCATCGGCGCTGAGAGTCTTAGCTTCCGGGTTCGGAATGTAACCGGGCGTTTCCCTCTCGCTATGGCCGCCGAAACACTATTGATGTATCAAAGTGAAACGAACGCTTTATTAGCGCTGGTTCTCGACCGTACATCGAGAACCACTCAGTGGACGCGAACATCAGGCCACACAACCCAGCCTTACAACGAGTTGTGTGTAGTGATAATCAAATTGTTGGCTTATTAGTACCGGTCAGCTCCATGGGTCGTTAGTCCCCACTTCCACATCCGGCCTATCAACGCAGTAATCTGGCTGCGAGCCTCTCCCCCAAAGGGATGGAAATCTCATCTTGAAGCTGGCTTCCCGCTTAGATGCTTTCAGCGGTTATCCATTCCCAACGTAGCTAATCAGCGGTGCTCCTGGCGGAACAACTGACACACCAGAGGTTGGTCCATCTCGGTCCTCTCGTACTAAAGATAGATCTTCTCAAATTTCCTGCGCGCGCAGAGGAT
>Ga0228701_1000319_pt1 | contig 42739 bp, 38 predicted proteins | sample McNCre117_Aug_MG_2_FD_178017 | JGI IMG/M metagenome (GOLD analysis project Ga0228701, IMG submission 178017) | Freshwater microbial communities from McNutts Creek, Athens, Georgia, United States - 11-17_Aug_MG | ecosystem: Environmental > Aquatic > Freshwater > Creek | place: USA: Georgia... | reverse complement strand
AATGAGTTCACGCTTTCCGACAGAGAAGCACTTTTAGACCTCCAATCCTTTTTGGCCCGCGCAAAGCGCCTAGATCCAGAGGGAATGGTTCGCCTTCGTGCGTTCGGTGAAATTTTGGCAGCCTATGTTGCGCCAATCTTTGCAGGAAATTTGATGGAGAAAGGTCCAACAGTCTTGGGGCTTCGAACCAGTGAGCTGAAGTCAAATGCCGAAGTCGATTCGGTGGTTTCTATAGTCGCTGTTCTAGATCGTTTGGCTGCACTTGCAGCTAACGGAGAAAACTGGAAGGGCGACTATCGAATTACTCTTCCTGAATCTGGTCGTGCAGCCTGGGCTGGCGTCCAGCCGCCTAGGACGGGCTGGGAACTAATTGATGAAGTCAATGAGACTGTTCTAACGCAGGTTGCCAAGGATGGAATTGCCGAGGTCGCCGATTCAATTCCAGAATCTGTTGGTGGTCCGATCGCAGCGCGAATTCGAGGCGAAATTTGGGGTAGAGCCATGCAGTTCGACTCGAACATTCCAACCGGTGCTGCCTTCGTTGCGGCGGGTCTTGGTTTTCTTACCGAAAACGAGTCGGTACCCATTTACGAAACTCAAGGGTGGGTTAGACTCAGCCCTATGAACGGCCATGTACTGGCCAAGGTGGCACAGTCGCTCTAGTGACCCATGTTGTTTATTAGCGAAATCGCTGCCCGCTCGAGATAGTCCCAGAGCATCGCTTGGTCGAGCGGTGGCAGTTGCAGGCTATCTAAGGCAATTCGCATGTGCTTTAGCCAAGCGTCTTTTGCGGCGGGAGTTATGTCGAAAACATTGTGGCGCATTCGAAGTCTCGGATGTCCGCGAAGTTCCGAATAGGTGTTTGGGCCTCCCCAGTACTGTTCCAGGAACATTGTGAGACGTTCTCTGGCACCTTCCATATCATCGGCTGGATACATCGGCTTGAGAAGTGGATCTGTGGCAACACCTTCATAAAACCTGGCAACTAGCTTCTCAAAAGTTTCTCGACCACCGAGTTGCTCGTAAAGTGCATCGTTCATTTAGCGCTTAACGTTCACAACGATGCCGCTGCTCGACAGTGGGAGCTTTGCCTTCTTTACGCTAGCGGCCAGTTCATCGCGAAGGGCACGGCTGAAGCCATCAGTGGCTTTCGGGTCCAGCTGCTGAACCAGGCGAATAACCAAGGCGTCGCCGCTAAACGATTGGATTCCCCAGGTCTCTGCGGTTCCAAGTAGTAGCGGGCTTAGTTCTGATGATTTTCCAACCTTGTCGGCTGCTGCCAACAAGACCGTTTTGGCCTTTTCAACGTCTACGTCCGGGTCGAAAGAGACATCGATGATTACTCGGTTGAACCCCTGTGATTGATTTCCAACGCGGCTAATCTCACCATTTCTGATGAACCAAAGTGTTCCGTGGACGTCGCGTACCTGGGTTACTCGCAAACCAACTGCTTCGATCGAACCCTTAACATCGCCCAGGTCAACCACGTCGCCAACGCCGTACTGGTCCTCGAAAACGATGAAGAGCCCACTAATTAGGTCGCGAACCAGTGACTGGGCACCAAAACCAACCGCAGCGCCCAGGATTCCGGCACCGGCAATTAGAGCACCAACCTGGACACCGAGTTCGTTGAGAACCATGGTCAGCGTAATTAGCGCGATACCCCAGGTGATGAAGTTATCTAGAACCGAGCCAATGGTTTTTGTTCGTTGTACAACTCTTGCCTTTGCCAGGGGAGATTCGAGTTCGCTCTTGTTTCGAGCGTCCTTTCTAACTCCGCTGACAACGCCTTTGACTACACGCTTCACGGAAAGAAGCAGCAGCCCTCTTCCGATCACAGCTACCAAAAGGATTAGAAAGATGTGAATCGGGGTTTGGTAGGTTGACCAAAATTCGGTAAACCAAGTTGTGTTCATTGTGCCTCCTAGCGGTCAGCCTTCTGCGCGGTTAGTGCTCTCTCAACGTTGGCGAGGTTCTCAACAACAATTCGCTTCATCGCAGGACGAGCGTTCACATCTTCTCGAGCCAGGAATTCCTTAGTTCTAGCAACAAGCTTCTCGTTTCCTAGCGGAGTTGGGTATAACAACTCAATTAGGTACTCGGCAATCTTGAAGGTTCGGTTATCCCAAGCGCTTACGACCATGTCGAAGTACTTGTCAATGTAACCCTCCAGCAGCGCCATGTCGAAGCCCATGGTGAAACCAAGTGCTCCCCACTCTAGGAGAGTGTTGGAAAGCTCTAGGTCATTTTGTAGTCGCTCCCAAACCTGTGCCTTGCTTGCTGCATCTGGAAGCGCAGATTCTGCGTGGAAAGCGAACTTTTGGCCGTTTGCCGTGTTGTCCTTGGCTAGTTCTGCCTGAAGTTCGTCCTTGGTGGTGGCGCCGGCGGTTGCTAAGCCAACAAGGAGCTCCCAGCGTAGGTCCTGCTCCACCTTCAGCCCATCGAGCTGAGTCTTGCCTTCAAGAATGTCTCTAAGCACCTTAACCAGTTCTTGGTTGTTAGCGAACTTGGCCATGAAGCGCACGAACATCAACTGAGCATCAGAACCTGGTGCAGCGTTTTGCGCAAGCGCCCAAAGTGCGTGTCCGGTCTTGTGAATCTGCGCTGAAACGGTTTCCGGCGCAACGTAGTAGCTGGTTACGGTAACCAGCTGGCGTAGTAGTGTCTGAAGTGCTGACCCCTGAGTCTCGGCACCAATATTGTTCAGAATAAGGTCTACGTACTCGCGTGCTGGCGTCTCGCCGTCACGGGTGGCATCCCAAGCTGCCATCCAAACAAGGGTGCGAGCAAGAGAGTCATCGAACTTGTCCAGGTTGTTCATGGCGAACTTCCAAGATGCATCATCCAAGCGGATCTTCGCGTACGCGAGGTCGTCGTCGTTTAGAAGAATCAGGTCAGGGCGTTTCATTCCGACAAATTCCGCAACAACAGTGCAGTTGCCAGCGACGTCAAGTTCGCGACGGTCGGTGCGAATCAACTTGCCGTCAACGAGGTTGTAGAAACCAACGGCCATACGGTGATCACGGATGGTTGGGTACTCTGCAATCGCCGACTGGCAGATCTCAAACTTGGAGATTACAGCATCGGAATCAACCTCAATGTCGAGTTCGAGCTTATTCACACCCGCGGTCTCAAGCCACTGCTTTGACCATTCCTTTAGGTCTCGGCCAGACGCCTTCTCAAGTTCAACCAATAGGTCGTTTAGAACGGCATTTCCGAATGCGTGCTTCCTAAAGTACTCGGCAACACCGGCGCTAAATGCCTCACGGCCAACCCAGGCGGCAAGCTGTTTCAGTACCGAAGCTCCCTTGGCATAGGTGATGCCATCGAAGTTGATCATGACGTCTTCTAGGTCGCGAATTTCAGCAACGATTGGGTGGGTAGTTGGCAACTGGTCGGCACGATAAGCCCAGGCCTTTTCGCCGGATGCGAAGGTGGTCCACCCTTCTGTCCATTCGGTGGCTTCGGCAACCGCCAAGGTAGACGTGTATTCGGCGAAGGACTCGTTCAACCATAGGTCGTTCCACCAGCGCATGGTTACAAGGTCACCAAACCACATGTGAGCTAGTTCGTGAAGCACGGTAACCACACGACGTTCCTGAATGGCCTCAGAAGCAGCGCCGCGGAATACGTAGATCTCGTTGTAGGTAACAGCTCCTGCGTTTTCCATGGCACCCGCGTTGTAGTCGGGAGTCATGATCTGGTCATACTTCTCGAACGGGTATGGAGTGTTGAAGGTCTTCTCGAAGAATTCAAAGCCTTTACGGGTGATATCGAATAGGTAGTCGTGGTCTAAGTACTGCTTCAGGGAAGCGCGGCAGTAGAAGCCAAGAGGAACGGTCTTACCAGAAGAAGATACCAACGACGAGGTTTCACCAACGTAAGGTCCAGCAATCATCGCTGTTATGTAGCTAGACATGCGCTGAGTTGGCTCAAACTCCCATACCGACTTCTCATTGCCAATCGAAACCGGGGTAGGAGTGGTCTGGTTAGAGATCACAGTCCAACGAGAAGGTGCAGTAACAATGAATTGGAAGGTAGCCTTCAGATCAGGCTGCTCGAATACCGAATAAACGCGGCGGCTGTCTGGGACTTCAAACTGCGAGTAGAGGTAAACCTCGCCATCGGCAGGGTCAACAAATCGGTGCAGACCTTCACCGGTGTTCATGTAAAACATGTCTGCGTCAACGATTAGTTCGTTCTTGGCAGCAAGATTAGGGACCTGAATGCGAGAACCGTCGGCTAACGAAACATCCAACGATTCACCGTTCAAAGTGATTGAGTGAACTTTCGACGTAATTGCATCAATAAAGGTGGAAGCCCCTACCGAAGCGCTATCGAATCGCACAGTGGTTCGAGAACGGAATGTGGTTTCCGAAGAGGTCAAGTCGAGCTCAATTCGGTAAGACTCAACGTTGAGTAAGTCGGCTCGAGCGGCAGCTTCAATGCGAGTTAGGTTTTCGCCAGGCATAAGTAATGTCCTATTCATCCAATAATGGGTTCTCCACTAGCCTAGACACTATGCGCATCCACATCGCCACCGACCACGCGGGTCTAGATCTTTCTCATTTCCTTATCGAGGAACTAAAGAAAGACGGCCATACCGTTTTCGATCACGGACCAGACCACTACGACGCGTTGGATGACTACCCAGGATTTTGCATCAATGCTGCGCTCGCGGTGGTTGCCGACCAAAAAGCCGAGGTAGAGGCTCTTGGAATTGTTCTAGGTGGCTCCGGAAACGGCGAACAAATCGCAGCTAACAAGGTTGAAGGCATCCGCGCAGCCTTGGTTTGGAACGAATCGACAGCAAAACTTGCCCGCGAACACAACGACGCCAACGTGGTTGCCGTGGGAGCTCGCCAACACACCCAAGAAGAAGTTCTAAGCCTCATTAAGCTGTTCATTGCCGAACCTTTTAGCAACGACGAACGCCACGTTCGCCGAATCAAGAAGATTGGTATTTACGAAACCAGCGGAGAAGTTCAGCTCTAATTGCCTGAGGGTCACACAGTCCATCGAATAGCAAACAGTTTCAACGAGCTGTTTGCAGGCAAACCCCTAACCATCGATTCACCTCAAGGCCGCTTTTCCGCGAGCGCCAAACTCATATCCGGGCAAAAACTCATCAAAGCACGAGCCATCGGCAAGCAGATGTTCCTCGACTTTGAAAACGGAAGAACACTGCGCATCCACCTCGGTATCTACGGTAAATGGCGTTTCAACCAGCTGGAAAACGAAGAACTCCCAGAGGTCCAGGGCCAGGTTCGTGCCCGCTTTTATACCAACAAAGATATGGCAGACCTTCGAGGTCCAACGATCTGCGAACTTATCGAACCACTCGAAATGGAAGTCCTCGAAAAGAGACTCGGCCCAGACCCTCTAAATCCAGACGATGGTAGTGAATTCAAGAGATTTCAAAGCAACGTTCAAAAGTCGAAGATTGCAATTGGCTTGCTTCTAATGAACCAAGACATCATTGCGGGCATTGGAAACGTCTATCGAGCAGAAATTCTCTACCGGGCCAAAATCAACCCACACAAGCCTGGAAATGAACTGACGCAGAAACAGGTCAAAGAACTTTGGAAGGATTCTGTCTACTTACTTCAACTTGGAGTGAAGCACGGAGTAATGCTTACTCGCGACGGATACCTTGATGAAGATCCCGGCAAACCAGAACGTCATCACGTTTACAAGCGCACGGGGGAGCCATGCCGCAAATGTGGAACCCACATCGTTCTAGAGGTCATGGCTGGGCGGAAGCTTTATTTCTGTCCTAAATGTCAGATTTAGTCGTTGGGGAAGTCGTCAGGATATTTCTTGAAGTAGGTTTCGAACATCTTGTATCCGTTATAAAAAAGTATCGGTATTGCCATGAATAGAGTCACGAATATGACAGCGATGTAATTCCCGACATTCTTTCCTGTGGAGTCCTGAAACATCAAAGCAAATATCACAACAACTGCAACCAATAGATGTCCCATGAATCCATAGTTTGTCCAATAAACCCTTGGTTCTTCTCTGCGTAGGGTTTTGTTGATCTTTTTTGTGAGTGCTTCTCGTTCTTTTGACCGATAACGAGCGTCATTATTCGAAAGGAATTTCAAGATTTGGTCTCTGCTTGGCACTCAAACCCCCAAACCTCCCAATTTGGAGCGGATGACGGGAATCGAACCCGCACCATCAGTTTGGAAGACTGAGGCTCTACCATTGAGCTACATCCGCAAGTATTTTCTTTCGAAAACGAACTTACTTCTCTATCTTATGGGATAGAGTTACTTAGGTTGTTTTGTTCTGCAAAAAATTCGAAGCAACACCGGGATGTGGCGCAATTTGGTAGCGCACCTGTTTTGGGTACAGGGGGCTGCAGGTTCAAATCCTGTCATCCCGACCATTGGTCGAAGTCCGGTCACGGTCCCTTTCGGGACCTCTATTTGGAGAAACATCTGTGAAGACAACTGTCGAACGTATCAACCCAACTCGAGTAAAGGTTGCCGTTGCAGCAACTCCAGAAGAACTAAAGCCTTCGATCGAACACGCTTACGAGCACATCGCTGCCGAAGTAAACATCCCTGGTTTCCGTAAGGGTAAAGTTCCACCAGCGATTCTTGACAAGCGAGTTGGTCGCGGTGCTGTTCTGGCTCACGCAATCAACGATGGCCTTGGTTCGCTATTCCAGCAGGCAATGCTTCAGGAGAACCTTCGTCCGCTAGGTCAGCCTGAAGTTGAAGTTACCAAGACTCCTGATGAGGCTACTTTCGAGGGTGACCTAGAGTTCACCATGGAGATTGAGGTTCGCCCAGAGTTCAAACTTCCTAAGTACGACGGTCTAAAGATTGAAGTTTCTGAGGTAAAGGTTGCTCCAATCGAGATCGATCAGGAACTAGACAAGCTTCGTAGCCGTTTCGGTGCTCTAAAGACCGTTGAGCGTGCTGCTAAGAAGGGCGACTTCGTTTCGATCGACCTTCAGGCATCGGTTGATGGCAAGGAAGTGGACAACGCTTCGAACATTTCTTACGAAATTGGTGCCGGCAACCTGGTTGACGGTATCGATGAGGCGCTAGACACGCTTACTGCCGGTGAAACCACCACTTTCAAGTCGAATCTTGTTGGTGGCGAGCACGCAGGTAAGTCTTCAGAAATCACCGTAAAGCTTCTTTCGGTGAAGGAGCGCGAGCTTCCAGAGATCAACGACGACTTTGCCAAGCTTTACAGCGAGTTTGACTCGGTTGAAGAACTAAAGGCTGGTCTAGAGAAGCAGGTTGCTGCTACCAAGACCTACGAGCAGGGCATTGAGGCTCGCAACCTTCTGCTAGAGAAGCTTGTTGAAGAAGCCAAGGTTCCTGTTTCTGAGAAGCTAATCGAGCAAGAAGTTCACCGCCACCTAGAGGGCGAGGGTCGTCTAGAGGACGCTGCTCACCGTGCAGAAGTTACCAACGACTCGAACCGTGAGTTCCAGACCCAGATGATTCTTGACCAGATCGCAGAAGACGAGAAGGTTCAGCCGGCTGAAAACGAAATCATCGACTACTTAGCAGTTACGGCTCAGCAGTACGGAATGGAACTCGGCGAGTTCATCAAGATCATCGAACAGAATGGCCAGATTCCTTCGTTCGTATCTGAAGTTGCACGTCGTAAGGCTTTGGCAGTCGCACTTTCGAAGTGTTCGGTAGTGGACAAGAAGGGCAATGCGGTTGACCTAACCACCTTCATCGGTTCGGCAGCGTCGCAGGAAGACTCGCACGAGGGTCACGACCACGACTAAGTTTCAATAGCAAAAACCCCGAGTTTTTACTCGGGGTTTTTGCCTTAAGCGAACAGCGCCACAATTCGTCGTAGTTGTTGGTTATCGTTTAGTAGCAGCAACCTAAGGAGAGCCAATTGGCAGATGGATTTGAGCGCAACAGCGCCTTTGAACGCTTACTGAAAGACCGAATCGTTTGGTTGGGTAGTGAAGTTCGCGACGACAACGCAAACGAGATTTGCGCAAAGATTTTGTTGCTAGCCGCCGAGGATTCGACCAAGGATATCTTCCTCTACATCAACTCACCTGGTGGTTCGATTACAGCTGGTATGGCAATCTACGACACCATGCAGTACGTTCCTAACGACATCGTTACCGTTGGTATCGGTATGTGTGCATCGATGGGCCAGTTCCTACTTTCATCAGGTACCAAGGGCAAGCGTTATGCAACTCCTAACACCAGAGTCCTGTTGCACCAGCCACACGGTGGCTTCGGTGGAACAGCTTCTGATATCCAAACTCAGGCCGAACTAATTCTTTCTATGAAGAAGCAGTTGGCTGCCATTACCGCGGAGCAGACCGGAAAGACCGTTGAGCAGATCATGCAAGACGGCGACCGTGATCGTTGGTTCACCGCCGACGAAGCTTTGGCTTACGGATTCATCGACCACATTCAAAAGCACGCCGAGGGTTCAACCGGCGTTGGAACTAAGTAAAGGCATCTAATGAATTCAGAATTTCTAAACCCTCAGAGCCGTTACATTCTTCCTAGCTTCACCGAGCGCACCAGCTATGGTTACCGCGAGCAGAACCCATACAACAAGCTTTTCGAAGATCGAATCATCTTCCTAGGCGTTCAGGTTGATGACGCATCGGCAGATGACATCATGGCTCAGTTGCTGGTTTTGGAGTCACAAGACCCAGACCGCGACATCACAATGTACATCAACTCACCTGGTGGTTCGTTCACCGCTATGACCGCGATCTACGACACAATGCAGTACATCAAGCCTCAGATTCAGACCGTTTGTCTTGGTCAGGCCGCTTCGGCTGCCGCTGTACTCCTTGCTGCTGGTACTCCAGGGAAGCGTCTGGCTTTGCCAAACTCTCGCGTTCTTATTCACCAGCCTTCAACCGGTGATGCTGGTAGAGGTCAGGCTTCTGACATTGAGATTCAGGCCAAGGAAATCATGCGCCTTCGCGAATGGCTGGAGTCAACTCTCTCTAAGCACTCGAAGAGAAGCATCGCCGAAGTCAACCAAGACATCGACCGTGACAAGATTCTGACCGCCCCAGAGGCTTTGGAATATGGTCTGATCGACCAGGTTCTTTCGAGCCGCAAAAACGCGTAAGTTTCACAAGCAAATCGGGCGACTTGGTTCGCCCGATTTGTCTTTACTGGCATATATAGTTGGAACGTGAGTAAGTTATCTGAGTCTGGCGAAGTTCTGAAATGTTCTTTCTGTGGAAAGAGCCAAAAGCAGGTTCGCAAGCTGATCGCCGGCGGCGGAGTCTTTATCTGCAACGAGTGTGTCGACCTCTGTAACGAAATCATCGAAGAAGAACTCGGTCAGTCTGTTTCGGCTGGCCTTGAAGACATCGAACTTCCTAAGCCTCGCGAAATCAAAGGATTCCTCGACGAATACGTAATTGGTCAGGACCAAGCTAAAAAGGCTCTGGCCGTAGCTGTTTACAACCACTACAAGCGCCTCAGAAGCCGTGGAACCCTGACCACCGCAGGTAAGGCACACGACGATATTGAAATCGCTAAGTCGAACATTCTCATGGTTGGCCCAACTGGTTGCGGCAAAACCTATCTTGCGCAAACGCTTGCCAAGCGTTTAAATGTTCCTTTTGCTGTTGCCGATGCCACCGCACTTACCGAAGCGGGTTATGTCGGTGAAGATGTTGAGAACATCCTGCTGAAGCTGCTTCAGGCAGCCGACGGTGACGTGAAGCGTGCCGAAACCGGGATCATTTACATTGACGAAATCGACAAAATCTCGCGCAAGGCCGAGAACCCTTCGATTACCAGAGATGTATCTGGTGAAGGTGTTCAGCAGGCTCTATTGAAAATTCTTGAGGGAACCGTTGCCTCGATTCCTCCGCAGGGTGGCCGTAAGCACCCTCAGCAGGAGTTTATTCAGCTTGACACCACAAACGTTTTGTTTATCGTTGCAGGAGCATTTGCCGGCCTTGAAGAGATCATTGCGAACCGTGTAGGCAAGAAGGGCATTGGATTCGGTGCTGAGATTGCCGGTAAGGCTGAAGTCAAGGAAATCTTTGCCGATGTTCAGCCAGAAGATCTTCGTAAGTTTGGGCTTATTCCAGAGTTCATCGGTCGTTTACCGGTAATCGCGAACGTTACCGAACTAGATAAAGATGCTCTGCTTCAGATTCTTTCGGAGCCTAAGAACGCTTTGGTGAAGCAGTACCAGCGCATGTTCGAGCTCGACGGCTTCGAGTTGGAGTTTGAAAAACCTGCACTTGAGTCAATCGCAGAACTCGCCATCGAACGCTCAACCGGTGCTCGTGGTCTTCGAGCCATCATGGAAGAGATTCTTGGTCCGGTCATGTATGAATTGCCAGGTTCTGCAATTCAAGGCAGGGTGAAGATTACTCGTGAGGTGGTTACCAAGAAGGTGGCCCCTCAAGTTATTCCATTTGGTAAGACTCAAGAGAAATCTGCCTAATTGTCTGTAAAAGCGCCAATTCTTGCTGGTTCGGTTTCGGCAATTACCGGCTTGGCAGCGTCTTCAGGTGTTGTTTTGGCGGCAATGAAGTCTCTCGGTGCCACCAATGGGCAAATCACATCAGTGGTGTTTGTTTCGGTTTTGGTTTATGGAATTCTCTCGATCGTTATGTCGTTGAGATATCGCATGCCGGTCTCCATCGTTTGGTCGACGCCTGGGGCCGCGCTTCTGGTTACCGCAGGAAGTTTGAACCTAGGGTTCAACGTGGCAGTTGGCGGGTTCCTCGTGGCAGGTTTACTCATTACCCTCACGGGTTTGTGGCCGGCACTTGGGAAACTGGTTTCTTCGATACCCAAGCCGATTGCCTCTGCCATGCTGGCGGGAGTGATTTTTAGTTTTTGTATCAGCCCGTTTCAGACAATTGCTACGAATCCGCTCGTGGCGCTGCCTGCCTTGGTGGTTTGGCTGGTGCTCTACCGTTTCGCAACCGTCTGGGCGGCACCCGCTGCAATTGCAACTATGCTCGTTGCCATTGTGTTCACGGTAAATCTTCCAACCACAACCTGGGATTTGGTTCCGCACATTGAATTCACTTCGCCAGATTTTTCAATTGCGGGTGTGATTTCCATCGCTATTCCGCTTTACCTCGTTACCATGGCGTCGCAGAACATTCCTGGAATAACCATCATGAAATCATTCGGTTTTGATGTTCCATTTCGCCCATCCATGATCATCACGGGGCTTGCCACTGTGGCCACTGCTACCTTCGGCGGATTTACCTACAACCTAGCTGCCATTAGTGCGGCAATTAACGCAAATGAGCACGCACACCCTAAGCCTGAAAAACGTTACCTGGCAAGTGTCTTTGGTGGCATCGTCTACATTGCTTTTGCGTTTGCCGCGGTACCTTTCATGGCTTTTGTTTTGAATATTCCACACGCTTTGATTCTGGCCATGGCTGGAGTAGCGCTTTTTGCAACAATCGCAAGCTCAATTACGGCAGCTACTGAAGACCCTGACCACCGCTTGCCTGCAACCATCACGTTTTTGATCGGTGCTTCTGGCTTTGCCGTGTGGGGAGTCGGAGCTGCGTTTTGGGCACTACTCGGCGGTGTACTAGTTTGGCAAATCCTCGCCAAGCGAGCCTAGAACAACGTCCTTCACTGCAAATTCTTCGCCGTCTTCGTAGCTTAGGGTTTCAATCTTTCCAACAGCCTTTAGGTCTGCGTCCAGCTTGCGTAGTTCGGTCAGTACGGTAGCAGGCGAGACCAGGGTTGCCGAATCAATCGGTGCCTTCATTGAAACCTTGGCGTCGCTCTTCACCTTTCTAATGCCGAATAGAACTTCCTTGGAAAGTTCAAGCAAGGCTAGGTTCGAGCCATCTAAGTCGCCAGCGAACTCGGATACGGTTGGCCAGTTGCTTCTGTGAATCGAACCGGAAGATTGCCACCAGCCCCAAACTTCGTCGGTTGCGAACGGTAGGAACGGTGCAAACAAGCGAAGGAGCACATGAAGCGCTCTGCGAAGGGCAATTGCAGCGCTTGCCTGTTCGGCAGGGGTGTAATTTCCCTGACCATAGGCACGCTCTTTCACCAGTTCAAGATAGTTGTCGGTGAAGTTCCAGAAAAAGTGTTCAGCGAGTTCGAGCGCCTTGGTGTGGTCGTAGTTTTCGAAGGCTGCGGTTGCCTCTTCAACTACGGTTGCAAGATTTAGAAGCAGAGACTGATCAATTGCTTCAGTTACCTCGGTGAATCCTTCAGCCGGTTCAAAACTCAGTACGAATTTGGATGCATTTAGAAGTTTGATGGCCAAGCGACGACCAACCTTCATCTGGCCTTCGTCAAATGCGGCATCCGTTCCAAGACGAGCCGATGCGGCCCAATAGCGCACGGCGTCAGCACCATGGTTGTCGATAGGTTCGGCTGGAACAACAACGTTTCCCTTAGACTTCGACATCTTTTTGCGGTCTGGGTCAAGAATCCAACCGGAGATAGCCGCATTGGTCCAAGGCAGAACGCCGTGTTCCTGGTGGCTGCGTAGAAGGGTAGAGAAAAGCCAGGTTCGGATGATGTCTTGCCCCTGTGGGCGAAGATCAAATGGATAAACCAGCGCAAACTTCTCAGGGTCCGAAATCCAGCCACCCGCTAGTTGAGGTGTCAACGAACTGGTTGCCCAGGTGTCCATGATGTCGACTTCCCCGATGAATCCACCAGCAACTCCGCGCTGCTCTTCGGTGTAACCGGAAGGTACATCGCTCGATGGGTCGATTGGAAGTAACTGGTGATCAGGGGTTAGAACTCGATCGAAATTTGGATTTCCGTCTTCGTCTAGGGCATACCAAACAGGGATTGGAACACCGAAGAATCGCTGGCGAGAAATCAGCCAGTCACCTGTGAGCCCGTTTACCCAGTTTTCGTAGCGAACTCGCATGAAGTCAGGGTGGAAAGCAAGGTTTTTACCCTTGTTGATTAGTTCCTCACGAAGGGCCTGGTCGCGGCCACCGTTTCTGATGTACCACTGACGGGTTGAAACTATTTCAAGAGGCTTGTCACCCTTTTCGAAGAACTTTACCGGGTGACTGATTGGTCTTGCTTCGCCGACCATGTCGCCGGATTCCTGCAGGAGTTCAACAATTCTTTGCTTAGCGGAGAACGTGGTTTTGCCAGCCAGCTCGGCAAACGCTGCCTTGCCGGCATCTGAAGTAATGGCATCAGGGCACTCGGAAATAATGCGGCCGTCCCAGCCGATGATTGCCCGGTTAGGAAGGTCAAGTTCGCGCCACCAGATAACGTCGGTGACGTCTCCGAAGGTGCAAATCATTGCGATTCCCGAACCCTTGTCCTGCTGCGCGAGGTGGTGGGCAACGACCGGAACCTCAACGTCAAACAGGGGAGTGCGAACGGTCTTGCCGAACAATTCCTGGTATCTCTCGTCGTCTGGATGTGCAACTAGCGCTACACAGGCTGCCAGAAGTTCTGGACGAGTGGTTTCGATAAAGATCTTGCCGTCTGGTCCGTTGAAACCGAGGCGGTGGTAAGCACCTGGCTGCTCACGATCTTCAAGCTCTGCCTGCGCAACAGCGGTGCGGAATGTTACATCCCAGAGGGTTGGTGCCATCGACTGGTAAGCCTCGCCTCGGGAGAGGTTATTTAGGAAGGCCTTCTGTGAAACGGCTACGGCATCAGGCGAGATGGTTTGGTAGGTCTGGTCCCAATCGACGCTAACGCCTAGTCGACGCCAAAGAGCTTCAAACTGCTTCTCGTCCTCGATGGTCAGTTTCTCGCAAAGCTCGATGAAATTACGTCTTCCGATAGGAATTTGATCTGCGGCCTTTGACGACTTATTGTCTCCGCCTTCAAACGGTGGAACGAAGTTTGGATCGTATGGAAGCGTTGGGTCGCAGCGAACACCGAAGTAGTTCTGAACTCGACGTTCGGTAGGTAGACCGTTATCGTCCCAACCCATCGGGTAGTAAACCTCTTTACCGAGCATTCTCTGAAATCTGGCAACTACGTCGGTATGGGTGTAACTGAATACGTGGCCAACGTGAAGCGAACCAGAAACGGTTGGCGGCGGAGTGTCGATCGAATAAACGTTTGACTTGTCAACGTTGCGATTAAAGCGGTAAACACCGGTTTCTTCCCAGCGAACGGACCATTTTTCTTCAAGACCTTCGAGGCTCACCTTTTCAGGGGTAGCGGCAGGCGCAAAAAACGGCGAATCTGATTGAAAATAAGTCACTTAGCGGGCTCCAAAACTAACGTCTAAATAAGGTTAACATTGACTTAGTAAACCTTTCGCTTGATTAAGAAACGTCTGATGTATCCGAAAAACAATTCCGCAAACACGCCTGAAAACGCGGGGGTAAATCCTTCGCCTCGTTTCCCGGATGTTGAACGTGAAATTTTGGACTTCTGGGAGAAAGATGGCACCTTTCAGGCTTCTATAGACCAGCGATCGAAGAGCAACGAGTTTGTTTTCTACGATGGCCCTCCGTTTGCTAACGGACTGCCTCACTACGGTCACTTGCTTACCGGTTATGCCAAGGACATGGTTCCTCGCTACAAGACGATGCGCGGATTTAGAGTGGAGCGTCGATTTGGTTGGGATACCCACGGTCTTCCTGCAGAAGTAGAGGCAGAGCGTCAACTGAAGATTTCTGGTCGTCCAGACATCGAAAAGTTTGGAGTCGCTAAGTTCAACGAATACTGCAAGACCTCGGTTTTGAAGTACACCCAGCAGTGGCGAGAATACGTTACCCGCCAGGCTCGCTGGGTCGACTTCGATAATGACTACAAAACACTCGACAAGTCATTTACCGAAAGCGTTCTTTGGGCGTTTAAGACCATATACGACAAGGGTTTGATTTACGAAGGGTTCAAGGTGCTCGCTTACTGCTGGCGCTGTGAGACCCCTCTTTCCAACCACGAACTTCGCATGGACGATGAGGTTTACAAGAACCGACAGGATCAAACCGTAACCGTCTCGTTCCCGATTCTTCCTGGGCAACGTTTTGAAGGGGTCAAGCTTCTGGCCTGGACAACCACACCTTGGACTCTTCCAACCAACCAGGCTCTCGCCGTCGGGCCGGGGATTGAATACGCTGTTGTGAATGGCTACCTGTTGGCGAAATCTCTCGTAGCGCAGCACGCGAAGGAACTTGGTTTTGATAGCCACGAAGCTGCCCTCGATGCCATCGAAGAAACCGTTGTAGGTTCCGAACTGAAGGGCCTTTGCTACCAGCGTCTTTTCGACTACTACGCGGACACCGAGAAGTTCGGAACCGAAAACGCTTGGCAGGTTTTGGTCGATGACTACGTTGGAGCAACCGATGGAACTGGTATCGTTCATCAGGCTCCTGCCTACGGTGAAGATGACCAGCGAGTTTGTGAAGCCGCCGGTATTCCTGTAATCGTTTCGGTAAATGACCGCGGCGAGTTCAACCCACTGGTGACCGATTTTGCAGGGCAACACGTATTCGACGCGAACAAAGAGATCATCTCTTGGCTCAAGGAAAGCGGTCGCCTATTCAAGCAGGCCTCATACGACCACCCATATCCACACTGCTACCGATGCAAGAACCCACTAATCTACAAAGCGGTTTCCTCCTGGTTTGTTCAAACCACCGCGCTCCGTGAGCGAATGCTCGAACTCAACCAAGAAATCGATTGGACTCCTGAGCACACCAAAGATGGTTCTTTTGGTAAGTGGTTAGATAACGTTCGCGACTGGGCAATCAGCCGCAACCGTTTCTGGGGAGCACCTATTCCGGTTTGGAAATCTGACGACCCTAACTACCCGAGAATCGATGTTTACGGGTCATTGGATGAACTGGAAGCCGACTTTGGAATCCGTCCAAGCGACTTCCACCGTCCGATAATCGATGAGCTCACACGTCCAAACCCTGACGACCCAACCGGAAAATCAACTATGCGACGAGTTCCTGAGGTGCTCGACTGCTGGTTCGAATCGGGTTCAATGCCTTTCGCTCAGGTTCACTATCCGTTTGAAAATCGCGAATGGTTCGAAACTCACAACCCTGGCGACTACATCGTTGAGTACGTTGGTCAAACTCGAGGCTGGTTCTACACTTTGCACGTGTTGGCCACGGCTCTGTTTGACCGCCCTGCCTTCAAGAGTGCGATAAGCCACGGAATCATCCTTGGCAACGACGGTCAGAAGATGTCTAAGTCTCTTAGAAATTACCCTGACGTAAACGAGGTATTCGATCGCGATGGCGCCGATGCGATGCGTTGGTTCTTACTTTCAAGTCCAATCCTTCGCGGTGGAAACCTAATTGTCACAGAGCAGGGGATTCGAGAAGGCGTTCGTCAATTGCTGTTGCCAATGTGGAATACCTTCTACTTCTTCAGCCTTTATGCAAATGCCGCCGGATACGAAGCCAAATTCAGTAACGAGTCGGATGATGTTCTCGATCGCTATCTACTGGCAAAGACTCACAACTTGATTGTTGATGTTGAAAACGCAATGGATCGCTACGATTCATACTCGGCAACGACCTTGCTTCGTGATTTCGGTGACGTTCTAACCAACTGGTACGTTCGACGTTCACGCGATCGTTTCTGGGTAGGTGAGGCACAGGGCTTCGATACTCTTTACACCGTTTTGGAAACACTTTGTCGTGTTGCCGCGCCGTTGCTTCCTATGGTTACCGAGGAGATCTGGAAGGGCCTTACCAATGGCCGCTCGGTCCACCTAACCGACTGGCCAAATGCTAAGAACTTCCCTGCAGACGATGCACTGGTATCGGCAATGGACCAGGTGAGAAGTGCTACCTCCGTGACTTTAAGTCTTCGCAAGGCTTCATTGCTTCGCGTAAGACTTCCACTTGCCAAGCTAACTGTTGTTACCAAGGATTCGGAAGACTTAGAGCAATTCGCAGCGCTCATCGCCGACGAACTGAACGTTAAATCCGTCGAGCTCGTTGAACTAGCTGAAGACTCAGCTGCAAAGTTTGGTGTTGTGAAGCAACTTACCGTCAACTCGAGAGTTGCTGGGCCTAGACTCGGCGCAAACGTTCAGCACGTGATTAGGGGAGCTAAATCAGGTGCTTGGAGCCTCGTCGACGGCAAGGTTGTTGTTGACGGATTTGAACTTATCGAAGGCGAATACGAGCTGACACTCGTTGCCGATTTGGCTGAAGGTGATTCATCCGACCTTATCGGCATCCTGCCTTCCGGTGGGTTCGTTCTACTCGATGGCAAGGTGACCGATGAACTGGAGGCTGAGGGTCTCGCCAGAGATCTCATTCGTGCGATACAGCAGGCTCGCAAGGACGCCGGTCTAGATGTCAGCGACAGAATCAAGTTAGTTGTATTTGCGGATGCGGCTACCGCTGCTGCCGCCAAGGCTCACCAAGAGTTGGTTACATCAGAAACACTTGCCCTCGAATTTGAGGTTAGTGAAACAACTTCTGAACTAGAGATTTCGGTAACCAAGCTTTGATTAAAGATGTTAAAGGGCTGGAAGCTGCGCTTCAGGAGAGATTTCCAGAACATCAACTTCAACCGCGACTTGATGCAACAGCACGTGCCGCGAGTCTCCTAGGAGACCCCCAGAATAGTTATCGAATCATTCATGTAACCGGTACCAACGGTAAAACATCCACCAGCAGAATGATCGAAAGACTTCTTCGTGAGCACAGTTTGCGCACCGGACGATTCACTTCACCGCATCTGATCAAAATCAATGAACGCTTTGCAATCGATGGCGCAAACGTTGACGATGAAAAATTGGTCGAAATGTGGAATGACATCGAACCAATTCTGAAGTTGGTAGATGCCGAACTAGAGGCTGAAGGCGAAGCCAAGATCACCTATTTTGAGGCGCTTACCTTGCTAGCATTCGCTATTTTCGCCGATGCGCCTGTTGATGTTTTGGTGCTTGAAGTTGGAATGGGTGGCCTTTGGGACTCAACCAACATTGCAAACGCCGATGTGGCTGTTTTCACTCCCATCGACTTGGATCACACCGAGCGACTAGGTTCGACAATCGAAGAAATTGCGGCAACCAAGGCTGGCATCATCAAACACGATTCAATCGTGGTTAGCGCTAACCAGCCGGCCGCTGCCAAACAGCAACTCATTGAAAAGGCTTCTGAGTTTTCAGCGCCAACTTTTTGGTACGGCAAGGACTTTGAGGCTGATCATCTAGTCAGCCACGCGGGTGGAACCGGTTTCACCATCAGGGGAATCGCTGGAAAATATCCAGAATTGGTCATGCCACTGCACGGAATCCATCAGGCCGAAAATGCTGCTTTGGCTCTTGCCGCCGTTGAAGCATTTTTGGGTGCTGGCGAAAGGCGAATCCTTGATGACATTGTTCGCGTGGCCTTTGCCGATGCCAGTTCACCTGGACGCATGCAGGTTGTTGACAGAGAACCGTTGACAATCCTCGACGGAGCTCATAATCCTGCGGGTGCAAAAGTTTTGGCCCACGGTCTTGAAAAGGCTTTTGCAGCACCAAGGGCAATCGGCGTTATTGGTATTCTTGCCGGCAAAAACGTTGATGAAATCCTCGTTGAACTGGTTGGCTCTTTTGAACGTGTAGTTATCACGAAGGCTAAATCCGATAGATCCATCGCAGTAGATGAACTTGCAACACTCGCGTGCAAATACTGGGGTGAGGAGAATGTTGAAACCGCTAGTTCGGTGGTTTTGGCCCTTCAAAAGTCACGTGAAATTCTGACCGAGAATAAACTTGATGCCATTGTGGTTACAGGCTCTCTAACGGTTGTTGGGGAAGCGCTTGCCAATATTCAGGAGCAATTAGGTGAAGACTAAATCCGCTAAACGTAGTTTGGCATCGCTAACGTTTGCCTTCGAATCCGTCGTTGTATTTTTTGCCATGCTAGCGGCTTTTGGGCTAAAACTCACCGATGGAACCGTTATCTGGGCCGTCGGGCTTAGTTTGTCGGTTCTTTTAATGATCACGCCTGCGTTCATTGGTAAGCCATGGTCTTACTGGTTCGGATGGGCCTTGCAGATCATCCTTTTAGGAATCGCGATCTTCACCATTGTCTTCAGTTGGCTTGGTTACATCTTCCTGGTTTTCAGTTTCATTTTCTTGGGGCTTTGGACCTGGGCGATGATCGCCGGTAGCGCCATTGATGCTGCCAACAGAGTGTTAGAAAAGCAAAACGAGGAGTAATAAATGAGCCAGTCAACCCTAGTTTTAATCAAGCCAGACGGTGTAGAGCGTAACTTAATTGGTGAAATTATTTCTCGCATTGAACGTAAGGGATATGTAGTTGCGGATCTGCGACTTGTAACACCAACTCGTGAACTGCTGGCACAGCACTATGAAGAGCACGCTGGAAAACACTTCTACGAACCACTGGTTGAGTTCATGCTTTCCGGCCAGGTAGTTGCAATCCGCGTCACCGGAGAACGAGTAATTGAAGGTTTCCGATCTCTTGCCGGCACCACAGACCCAACGTTGGCGGCACCTGGAACAATTCGTGGCGATCTTGGACGTGACTGGGGCCAGAAGGTTCAACGTAACCTCGTACACGGTAGTGACTCAGAAGAGTCTGCTGCCAGGGAACTTGCTCTCTGGTTTTAACGGAACATGCTTGGCCAGCTTGACCAAAACGAAATAACGATTGCCAAAGCTGCCAAAAATTCGGTACCGATTGTGTAAAGCCAAACGTAGTCCTGACCTTTGATAAAGGTTGGTACCAGGCGAACCGGCACGTCGATAACGCCCTCTGCTCCAGCCCATAACAGCGTCTTCCAAAACAGCGGAATCATAGCGATCCAAGCAAGCATGCAATAAGGGCAAAGCACGTGAATCACGTAGGTGCTCTGGCTGAATAGGAACAATACAAAGATGAATCCCATCGAGATTCCAACCATGTAAATTCTCCAGAACCACTGCTTCAACCTGGCGCCGGCAAGAACAGCAAATCCAACAAATATAGGTGCGACGAAGGCCGCGAGGCCGATTAGTGGATTAGGGAAACCCAGTAGAGCTGCCTGTTTGGTTAGCATCACAGATTTACAAGAGATAAACACATTTAGATCGCAGCTGAGTGTGGCGTTTGGATTTGCAGAAACGTGAATTCGCTCGAGAGTAAGTGCGAACGCCGCTGCCCATCCAATCAGACCGTAGATGATAGACATCCACGCGAAAGACTTACTTGGTGTGTCTACCAGAGACTCAGAATTATTGGTATTGCTCACCAAATAAGTATCGCATCGTGCGATACTTGACCTAGCCGTACAATCGCACCACTGGCGAGAGGCTGAAGGATTTTTTGGAAAATCTTGATGGAACGTAGGACCAAGTTGGCAGTTCCACGATATTTCCTAGTGAGTTTGGTTGACCAAAGGGTCAATCTCGAGTTTTGAGTTCTAACTCAGGGCGATGTGGCGTCTTGGTTTGAACGACCAGGAGTTAAGCCGATGGCTAGAAAAAAGTCTGACGAAAATGTCACACCAGAAGAAGTAACAGTAAAAAAACCTGCGACGCGTTCGCGCAAACCAAAGGTTACAGAAGCAGTCGAATTGCAGGTAGAGCCAAAGGTCGAACCGGTTGTTCAGCCGGCTTCGGCTACTTCTCTGTTATTCATGGCTCCGGATCTGCCGACGCCGGTCATCAACAAGAAGCGTGGAAAGCCTGCCGAGCAAAACGAGACCGAGGAGACTCACCTTCGACGCCGCACTCGACGTCGCAGCGGGGAAGAAGTGCCAGGTGAAGTTGCTCCAAATGCAGTTGTAAAGGTTAGGCAACCTCGCGAAGCAAAAGAGCCAAGTAACGAACCTCAGAAGGTTCGCGGTTCAACACGGCTAGAGGCAAAGAAACAGCGTCGACGTGACGGGCGCGATGCAGGTCGTAGAAGAAGCACTGTTACCGAGTCGGAGTTTTTGGCTCGCCGCGAGGCAGTTGATCGCACCATGGTCGTTAGATCCAAGGACGGCAAGATTCAGATTGGCGTTCTAGAAGACACCATTCTGGTTGAGCACTATGTTGCTAAGGCTGCGGAGGCTTCCCTTATTGGCAACGTTTACCTAGGTAAGGTGCAGAATGTTCTTCCGAGCATGGAGGCTGCGTTCGTTGACATCGGCCGCGGACGTAATGCCGTGCTCTACTCAGGCGAAGTCGACTGGGAGCTGGCAGAAACCGGAAACCAGCCACGACGAATTGAACTTGCTTTAAAGTCTGGCGATACCGTCCTGGTGCAGGTGACAAAGGACCCTGTTGGTCAAAAGGGTGCCCGCCTAACCTCTCAGGTTTCACTTCCTGGCCGCTACCTCGTCTACGTTCCAAACGGCAGTATGAACGGTATTTCTCGCAAGTTGCCAGAAACCGAGCGCACCAGACTCAAAAAGATCCTCAAGGAAGTTCTTCCTGAAGATGCGGGAGTAATCGTTCGCACCGCGGCAGAAGGTGCATCTGAAGAACAACTAACTCTTGATGTTCAGCGTCTTCAAAAGCAGTGGGAAGACATTCAAAAGAAGGTCGCCAAATCGCAGGCCCCGGTTCTCCTTCACTCTGAACCTGATCTGCTTATCAAGATCATTCGCGATGTCTTCAACGAAGACTTCCAGAAGCTGATTATTTCTGGTGACGACGCCAGATCTGCAATCGAAGGCTACCTAGCCGCCGTTGCTCCAGACCTTCTCGAGCGCGTTGAAAAATACGACGGGGACAAGGACATCTTCGACGAATACCGCATTGGTGAGCAGATTTACAAGGCGCTAGAGCGCAAGGTTTACCTACCATCGGGTGGTTCTTTGGTGATCGATCGCACCGAGGCCATGACTGTGGTTGACGTGAACACTGGAAAGTTTGTTGGTTCCGGTGGAAACCTCGAAGAAACAGTCACAAAGAACAACCTTGAGGCTGCCGAAGAAGTTGTTCGCCAGCTGCGTCTTCGAGACATCGGTGGAATCATCGTCATCGACTTCATCGATATGGTTCTCGAATCCAACCGCGAGCTGGTTCAGCGCCGTTTGATGGAATGCCTGAGCCGCGACCGCACCAAGCACCAGGTGGCAGAGGTTACCTCGCTTGGTCTGGTTCAGATGACCAGAAAGAAGCTCGGTATTGGGTTACTAGAGACCTTTAGTGAGCCATGCGACGTATGTGCCGGACGCGGTGTAATTGTTCACCACGAACCACACATGCGAGCCAAGACCAGCGCTGAAATTATTGCAACTGCCAATGGAGACCAGAAGTCTTCTCGAGGGAAGAAGAATAAGAATCAGCCTCCAAAACAGGAGGTCGCAAAGGTTGTGACCGTTGAATCCGCCAACCAGATCAACAGCGTGGTGGCCCAGATTGCTGCAAGCACCATCGGGGGACACGACGTCACCGCGGTTGTAGATGAGAAAACTTTGGACAACGTTCTCGAGGCTCTTCCAGAGCCGAGTGAAGCCGGTGCCACCAAAAGGAAGTCCAAAAGAGTGACATCTGGAGGAATTGTTACCCCGAAATCGGTTGACGAATAGGGTAAAAAGGCTGTAAAGTTGGATAGTTGCTCGCCAAGATAACGTGCGAGATGCAATCCAAAAGACTTTTAGAAGTAGGTAAAACGTGGTTTACGCAGTAGTTCGTGCTGGCGCTCGCCAGGAGAAGGTGTCGGTTGGCACCATCGTTACCCTTGACCGTCTCAAGGCCGACGCTAACGACATCATCAGCCTCCCAGCTCTTTTGCTGGTAGATGGCGAGAAGGTAACTTCAGATGCCGCTGCACTGGCCAAGGTCAAGGTAAGCGCAAAGGTTCTAAACGACCTTCGCGGTCCAAAGATCATCATCCAGAAGTACAAGAACAAGACCGGTTACAAGACTCGTCAGGGTCACCGTCAGGACCTAACCCGCGTTCAGGTCACCGAGATCAAGTAAGGAACTAGCAAATGGCTTCCAAAAAAGGTGTCAGCTCGACCCGTAACGGTCGCGACTCAAACGCACAGCGTCTAGGCGTAAAGCGCTACGCAGGTCAGGTTGTAAACGCAGGCGAGATTATCGTTCGTCAGCGTGGAACCCACTTCCACCCGGGTGTTAACGTAGGCCGTGGCAAGGACGACACTCTGTTCGCACTAGCTGCAGGTGCTGTTGAATTCGGCACCAAGGGTGGCCGTCGAGTTGTGAACATTGTCGCAGGCTAAGTTCCAATAAAACTTCTCGAGAAGGCGGGCCACCAGGCTCGCCTTCTTATTTTTGATAGGAGGATCAAATGATTCAATTTGTGGATCAGGTCACTCTGCACTTGCGCGCCGGAAATGGCGGCGATGGCTGTGTTTCGATTAAACGTGAAAAGTTCAAGCCACTTGCTGGCCCGGATGGCGCTGACGGTGGTGACGGTGGATCAATTAGCCTCTTCACCGATGCCTCGGTAACAACATTGCTCGAATACCACTTCCGACCACATCAGCAGGGTGGAGATGGTGGCGATGGCGCTGGCGACTTCCGCAATGGCGCAAAGGGTAAAGACGTAATTTTGGCTGTTCCAGTTGGCACCGTTGTGAAAGATGCCAATGGCAAAATCATCGCCGACCTCGACGAAGCTGGGTTGACACTCGTTGTTGCCGAAGGTGGCCAGGGAGGGCTCGGAAACGCAGCTCTTGCAAGTTCAAAGCGTAAGGCTCCTGGATTTGCTTTACTCGGTGTTCCTGGCTGGTCTGGCGAGGTTGTTCTTGAACTCAAGACCGTTGCCGATGTTGCCCTGGTTGGTTATCCAAGCGCTGGTAAGTCGAGCCTGATTGCCGCAATGTCTGCAGCCCGTCCAAAGATTGCAGACTACCCTTTCACCACACTTCACCCAAACCTTGGAGTGGTTCAGTCTGGTAACTCGCGCTACACGATTGCAGACGTTCCAGGTTTGATTGAAGGTGCGAGCAAGGGTAAGGGTTTAGGTCTTGAGTTCCTGAGGCACGTTGAACGTTGTGCCGCACTGCTTCACGTTCTCGATTGCGCAACTCTAGAACCTGGCCGAGACCCGATCAGTGACCTCGACAAGATTCTTAACGAGCTTTCTGAGTATGAGGTTCCGGAGGGTCAGATTCCTCTAAACGAACGTCCGCAGCTGATTGCGCTGAACAAAATTGACGTTCCCGACGCCAAGGAATTGGCGGAATTCGTGAAACCCGAACTCGAGGCCAGAGGATACCGAGTATTTGAAATCTCGGCAGCCAGCAGAGAAGGTCTTCGTGAACTCGGTTTTGCGCTTGCAGAACTAGTTGAGGACCACCGCAAGAACCTGATCGAAATCGCTAAGGAACGACCAAAGGTTCAGCTCATGCAGGCGCAGCGTCGCAAGGGAGATTCTGAATTCAGCGTCACGGTTGAGCACTGGGGCGATGAACAAGTGTTCCGCATCGTTGGTGCCAAGCCTGAGCGCTGGGTTGCTCAGACAGTATTTGGGAACGAGGAGGCCGTTGGCTACCTTGGCGACCGTTTGGCAAAGATTGGTATCGAAGACGCACTGTTCAAAGCTGGTGCTCACTCAGGCGATACTGTAGTAATCGGTCCAGGAAGCGGTGTCGTCTTCGACTGGGAGCCAACCATCAATTCCGCGTCGGAGCTAATCGCCGGCCCTCGAGGAACAGATGCTCGTCTGGACCAGCGTGAACGACGAACCACCAAGGAACGTCGCGAAGAGTACGCCGACATGATGGATCAGCGCGCTGCATTGCGTGAAGAGTTTGAACGTGAGCGCAAGGCTGGTAAGTGGAACGTTGACCGAGAGATCGAAAGCGAAGACTAATGGCAATTGCTGATCAGCGAGAACTTCCTGTTGCCAAACGAATCGTGGTTAAGGTTGGTTCTTCATCGATTAGCGCAGAGCGTGCCTCACAGATAACCCAACTTGTTTCTGCCCTGGCGGCAGCGCACGCTCGAGGCTCTGAAATCGTCTTGGTCTCATCGGGTGCAATTGCTACTGGAATGCCTCTTCTTAACCTTGAATCGAAACCAGATGACCTCGCAACCAGTCAGGCTCTAGCCTCGGTTGGTCAAAGTCGATTAATCGCCAGATACCAGCTCGAATTAGAAGGTTTCCAAATCGTTGCAGGTCAGGTTCTATTTACTACCGCAGACCTAGAAGGTACCGAGACTAAAGCAAATGCCCAAGCTGCAATCAATCGTCTTCTCGAACTAAAGGTTCTGCCAATCGTTAATGAAAACGATACGGTTGCAACTCAAGAAATTCGCTTCGGAGACAACGACAACCTGGCTGCTCAGGTAGCGATTTTGGTGAATGCCGATGCGTTGGTACTTCTCAGCGACATCGATGCGCTTTACGACAGACCACCGAACCAGTCTGGTGCTCAGAGAATCGAATGGGTAACTTTTCAAGATGATCTCTCAGGAATTCAGATTGGCGACACCTCAACCGGTTATGGTACCGGGGGAGCTCGCACTAAAGTAACCGCCGCCAAACTTGCTAATTCCCATGGAATTCCGGTGCTCCTGACCGATACCAAGTTGGTTGAACAGGCTCTTTCTGGCGAGAATGTTGGTACTTGGTTTGAAGCGAAAGATTAGGAATTGATAATGTCTGCGATTGATTCAATCAAACTTGCTAAAAGTTCTTATACCAAGATCGGGATAGCCGATACGGCGACAAAAAATCAGGCGCTAAAGGCTATTGCACACAAGCTTGAGACACACGTCGATGATATTATTTCTGCCAACCGAATCGACATTGAAAACGGTATCGCAAAAGAAATAGGCGATGGATTGCTTGATCGATTGATGCTCAATCATGAGCGCATCCTGTCGCTTTCTGGTGCCGTCTTACAAGTAGTCACTCTTTCCGATCCGGTAGGCGAGATTGTTCGTTCAAACACCTTGGCTAACGGATTACTCATCAGTGAGGTTAGAGTTCCATTCGGTGTCATTGGTGCAATTTACGAGGCCAGACCTAACGTGACTGTTGATCTAACCGCACTCGCCATCAAAACCGGTAACGCAATTGTCCTTCGTGGCGGAACTGCTGCAGAAAACACTAACCGAGTACTAGTTCGACTAATGCAGGAAGCGTTAACCGAAGTCGGGCTTCCCGGCGATGCAATTCAAACAGTTGACGAATTTGGTCGCGAGGGTGCCGCAGCCATGATGAAGGCTCGCGGTCTCATCGACGTGCTGATTCCGAGGGGGTCTGCCAACCTTATTCAAACAGTGGTTGAGGAATCCAAGGTTCCTGTAATCGAAACCGGAGCTGGTGTTACACACGTTTTCGTAGATGAAACCGCAAGACTTGACTGGGCTGTAGACATCGTGTTCAATTCGAAGACTCAACGTGTCAGTGTCTGCAACTCGCTTGAAACCTTGCTAGTTCACGAATCTATAGCAGATGAAGTATTGCCTTTAATTTTTGAAAAACTTGCCGAAAAAGACGTTGTTTTGCATGGTGATGAAATTGTTCAAGCAATTGAGCCTTCTGTAATTCCTGCAACGGATTCAGACTGGAGCACCGAATACTTGGCTCAGGAATTGTCGGTAAAGGTAGTTTCTGGAATCGATGAAGCGATCGACCACATCAATAAATATTCAACCCATCACACCGAGTCGATCATTACCTCAACCGAGGCCAATGCCGAACGGTTCTTGGCTGAAGTAGATTCAGCCGTGGTATTGGTGAATGCATCAACGAGATTTACCGATGGTGGTGAGTTTGGTTTCGGGGCAGAGGTTGGCATCTCCACACAAAAACTACACGCGAGAGGGCCTATGGGACTTCGCGAATTAACCAGCACAAAATGGCAGGTTCGCGGTAACGGACAAATTCGCGCCTAAACTATAACCAGACTCGTATTAGGAGAAACATGAAGTTCCTTGCAGAAGGTGGGTTCGTAGCCCCATTCCCAACCGTGATTTACGGAGTGATTGCACTTTCGCTTTTCGTGCTTTTGGGTTTGGTTACCTGGTCGTACCGCGATGTAGCAAACCGCCACGAGCACAAATCGAATGATTCGAAGGGTCACCACTAGTCCAGGATTGGATTAGTCGTACTTTTTCATGAAACGTCTCGGTGTGATGGGTGGCACCTTTGACCCGATACACCATGGACACCTTGTCGCTGCCAGCGAAGTTGCCTCGGCATTCAATCTAGATGGCGTTCTTTTTGTTCCGACCGGGCAACCTTGGCAAAAATCGAAAGTTACCGGAAGCGAGCATCGCTATCTCATGACGGTAATCGCCACGGCTTCTAATCCTCGATTCACCGTAAGCAGAGTAGACATTGATCGAAATGGACCAACATACACGATCGATACCCTTAAAGATCTGAAGTCGGAATTTCCGGAGACGGAACTCTTCTTCATCACCGGTGCCGATGCAGTTACCCAAATCTTGCAGTGGAAAGATGTTGACCAAATCTGGTCTCTCGCACACTTTGTTGCCGTCACTCGTCCCGGTCACAAACTTGAGATCCCGGAAACCCCAAACGGTGCGATTAGTGTTTTGGAAATTCCAGCGCTAGCAATTTCATCAACAGATGTGCGCGCTCGTGTTGCCGGGGGAGACCCAGTCTGGTATTTGGTGCCCGATGGCGTAGTTCAATATATTGGTAAACATAATCTTTATCAGGTGAACGAATGACAGCAGACGACGAACTTTGGGCAGCACTCATGGCCGATGTTGCCGACGAGACAGCAGCGAAGACTGTTTCTGAGCCGTCGCCTGCTACCGTTGCGTCGGAATCTTCGGTTATAGCTGCAGTTGAACCGCAGGTTTTCTTCCCGGCTGTTCCGGTAGTTTCAGCCACGCAAATCGAGACTGAAGTCGAACGAGCTGTCGATATTGTGCCTTCAGTTGAAGACCTGTATGACGAAGAAGAGATCGAGCAGACTTTCTCGGCCTCACTGTTCAAAGAGCCTCAAACCAATCAGATCCTGATTCCAGCAGTTCCAGATGCACTCGCAGCGGATATCGTCACCGAATCTGGAGAAATCCTAAAGACCGGTGCCATTGACCTGCCAATACTTCCAACTACAACTGGCAGCATCCCGATTATTAGCATCGCACCTGAAGAAGAAAATGATGATGCAATCAATCTGGGTATGGGTGTGGAAACCACGGCTGGTATTCCTCCGATTAGGGCTGCCTCGGTGATGAACTCGAAGGCGAACATCGGGGTGCTTCCAATTCGAAACCGTCGCTCTGACGCTCAGAATGTGATTTTGGCCGTAACTTCAGTACTTCTAATCACAATCGGTGCTGCATTAATTGCTGCACACATGTTCAATCTTCTGTAGGTAGGAAAACAAAATGACTGCATCCGCTAACGCAATCAAGATAGCTAATGTGGCTGCGCAGGCTGCCAGCGACAAAATCGGCGACAATCTTGTCGCTATTGATGTAACTTCGGTCACACCCCTAAATGATGTTTATCTCTGGGTTTCTGCAAAAAATGAACGCCAGGTTGCGGCTATCGCAGATGGCATCGAAGAAAAGCTGCATGAAATTGGGGTCTCGGCTCTTAGGCGTGAAGGAAAGACACTCAGCCGCTGGATCCTTCTCGACTTCGGTGATCTTGCTGTCCACGTGATGCACGAGGAGGAACGCATGTATTACACGCATGAGCGTCTCTTTGGTGGTTGCCCAAGTGTTGAACTTGCCGTAAGTGTCTAGGTTTTAGTAAAGTAGACAAGTTGCCTCTGGCAGCAATTCGGGCCTGTGGCGCAGCTGGTAGCGCACTTGCATGGCATGCAAGGGGTCACGGGTTCAAATCCCGTCAGGTCCACGAATTATCGAAGGTCAAGGTCAAGTGCCTTGACCTTTTCTACTCTCCTGGCATATTTAGGCTCGGCTTCACCCAACCAATCAGTTGTCATCCAAGTTTTGACGATCTCAAGAGCTATTGCTTCGCCAATAATCTTTCCGCCAATGCAAAGTACATTTGTGTCTGAATGGCTTCTCGCAAGTTCTGCGCAGAACGGATCTTGGCAAACCGCCGCATAAATTCCTCGGAACTTGTTGGCGATCATTGCCGATCCGTACCCAACGCCATCAACAAAGACTCCTCTTTCACACTCGCCATCTGCAACGGCCTTGGCCGCTGGGATTACATAATCTGGTAGATCTGCTGCATCATTCGTGTTGGTACCAAAATCAACCACTTCATGTCCCATGCTCTTTAGCAGTTTGGCAATGGTAAGTTTCAGCTCTAGACCTGCGTGGTCTGATGCCATGGCTATTTTCATTTCAAATCCTGATTCTCTTGATTTTGCTTGTGAACCCAGCCTCAAGTTCTAGATCTCTCGGTTTTTTGCCCAAATGTGTGGCAAGTAGTTTCACCACGGCTTCATTTGCCTTACCGTCAACCGCTTGTTCACGAACAAAAACGGTAAATACTCCATCATGCTCTTCAACCAATGGGCCCTTTTTAGATCCTGGCTTCACGTGCACGGTGATTCGCATACTTCAAACTTAGACTTATGGCATGACTTACCGTGGATTCACCAGAGAACAAATAGCCGGCTTTATCGATCACACCGTTTTGAAGCCATCCGCATCCAGCGCTGAAATCTCTCAAGCTGTGGAGGTGGCAATCGAGGCCGGCTGTGCTGCCGTATGTTTCCGTCCTTCAGACCTTTTGCAAGCGAAGGCTTTACTAGGTGATTCAGGGGTAGGTCTTGCAACCGTAATCGGTTTTCCACACGGTACCAATGAGTCTGCCGTGAAGGCATTTGAAACCAATCTTGCGGTCGCTCATGGCGCAGATGAGGTTGATATGGTGATTCACATTGGCCACCTCATTGAAGGTAGGGACGACCTGGTTCTAGCAGACATCAAGGCGGTAGTTGATGCGGCTGGGGATGCTCTCGTGAAGGTGATCTTAGAAACCAGCGAACTTACCAACGATCAAATTGTTCGCGCCTGTGAACTTTCCCGCGAAGCTGGCGCTGGCTATGTGAAGACATCAACTGGTTTTGCCAGTGGCGGAGCGACTGTAGAGGTCGTATCGCTGATGGCTAAAACCGTTCCTGGTCTTGGTGTGAAGGCTTCTGGGGGAGTTAGAACCCTTGACGCGCTCATCGATATGGTCCAAGCCGGTGCAACTCGAATCGGATCTTCGGCAACGGCATCGATTTTGGCAGAATTCGATTCCAAATAATTGGAATAGTTTTAGTAAAGGTGTGCTTTACTTAAATCGTGAGTGAAAAACAACCTGTACTTTATCTTTCGCATGGAGCACCTCCACTTTTAGATGATGAGCTGTGGATGACCCAGCTTGCGAAGTGGTCTTCTAATCTTGGTAAACCTAAGGGCATCCTTATTGTTTCCGCACACTGGGAGTCTGCCCCAATTTCTATCACTGCTACCGCAGCCAACACTCCGTTGATCTATGACTTCGGAGGCTTTGCACCGAAGTTCTACAACATGAAGTATGAAACTCCTGATGCTACCTGGCTTGGTGACCTAGTCGCTTCGATGATGCCAGACAACGAGCCGCTTCACCGCCATCAGAGTCGCGGCCTTGACCACGGAGCCTGGGTTCCTTTGAAGGTTATGTATCCTGATGCCGACATTCCTGTGGTGCAGCTTTCCATGCCTACCTCAGACCCGGTAAAGCTCATGGAGCTTGGCGCCAGGCTAAAGCCTCTTCGTGATCAGGGTGTCTTGATTATTGGTTCTGGATTTTTGACCCATGGTTTGCCTTTCATTCGTGACTGGCGTGTGAATGCCGAGGCTCCTAACTGGTCTGCCGAATTTGATGCTTGGTCGCTTGAGGCTATGCAAAAGGGTGATGTTGATTCGTTGATCAACTACCGCACCAAGGCTCCCGGTATGCCTTATGCACACCCAACGGTTGAACACTTTACCCCGCTGTTTATTACGCTAGGTGCCGCCAGCAATCCTGAAACTCCCGTCGACCAAAAGATCGCCGGTTACTTCATGGGTCTCTCCAAGCGGTCTATCCAAGCGGCTTAGCCACTGGTTCCATAGTTCTTTCAGGCTCCAGGCGTTCTCAGCCATAACCGAAACACCGTTTACGCCGGTTCGCCTGGTTTTACCAGCGATTAGCAGCAACCTGGTGTTGAACAGTATATGACTGGAGCGCGACTGCGCTTCATCGAAGAATGTGGCGTCGGCGCAGCCGTGTCCGTCGTCGAGGCTAACGAATACCACTCGCTTACCGCTACGCATCGGTGGAGTTTGAGTGGCGACCCTTACCCCGGCTATGAGTACCTCGGATTTATTACGAAGACCAACCAGCTCGCTCGAGTGAACAACCCCCATTTCCTCAAGCATTGGCCGAAACTTCTCCAGCTGGTGTTCGGTCACATCGAGGTTCAAGATCGATAGTTCGGCCTGAAGTTTTTCTTCCCTACTGAGATCGGCAACGTTTGGTAGTTGCTCTGCCTGATCGAAATCGAATGCAAAATGATTCTCATCAATTTTCGGTTTTTGTTTCAGCAGGGTTAGTTCCTTCACTCTTTGCATTACGTCTCCGCGATGATGGCCGGTTTTAGCCGCCAGGTCATCTAGCGCGCCGACCTTCGCCAGATTCTCCAGCGTTCTCTTGTTTGGTTTTGCACGAAGGTAGAAGTCTGCAATGTCGGTAAATGGTTGATTTTCAACTATGCGCGAAACTTCCGTTACACTTATTGACTTCACATCGGAAAGAGAAAGGCGAACCCCGTTTCCAGTCCTTCCAGGGATTGGCTGTACCAGGAATTCGCTGGTCGATCGATTCACGTCAACTGGCAAAATCGAGACCCCGAGCCTTCTAGCCTCGGCTAAAAGTAATCTTCTCGGGTACATTCCAGGGTCGTGTGTCAGTAGCCCCGCTATAAATTCGGTGGGGTAGTGGGTCTTGAGCCAGGCGCTTTGATAGGTTGGCAGCGCGAATGCCGCCCCGTGCGCCTTGCAAAAACCAAAGCTCGAAAAACTGGCCAAGATCTCCCAAACCTTGTCTATGGTTTCCCCGTCATAGCCGCGGATTGCGGTCTGAGTTCTGAAGAATCTTTCGACGCTCGCTGCAACGCGAGGGTCTTCTAGGCTTCTACGAAACTCATCGGCTTTTGCCAGCCCGCATCCGGTCATTTTGTCGAATATGCGAAGAACGTGTTCGTGAAAAATAACCACCCCGAAGGTTTCTTGAAGAATTGGCTTCAGGTCTTGGTGCAAATATTCTGGCTTTGCGAAACCGTGCCTTCCATCCAAGTAAGGCGCAATCATGTTGCCCTTCATTGGGCCTGGTCGGAACAGTGAGATTTGAATTGTCAGGTCGTTGAACTCGGTTGGTTGGTGCTTGCCGGTTAGCTCGCGCTGGCCAGGGCTTTCGATTTGAAAGATGCCGAGCGTATTCGTGGTGCGAATGAGTTTGAAGGTTTCTTGATCATCCTTTGGTATGTCGTCTAGTTCAATGTGGGTTCCCCTAGTCTTTTCGATTTCTCGAACCGCGTAAGCCATGGCGCTTTGCATTCTGACCCCGAGAACGTCTAACTTCAGCAGGCCCATTGGGTCCATGTCGTCTTTGTCGAATTGGCTCATTGGAAGGCCCATGCCGCTGGTTTCCACCGGCGTGATGTTTAGCAGGTTTCCGTCTCCCAAGATGACCCCGCACGGATGCATCGAAATGTGGCGGGGGAGTCGGTCTAGGCGTTCGGTGATGTCTACCAGGAGGTTCATTCGGCGATCACTCTCCAAAGCCTCGTTCAGTGCTGCCAACTCCGGCTTGGTGCCGGTGGCAGAGCGAAATGACCTTGCGCTGAAACGCCACATATTCTTGGCGATTTCATCTATTTCTTCTTCGTTCAGACCTAGTGCCAGCCCGGAATCGCGCATTGCGCCACGGCCTCGGTAGGTTGATTGCATCGAGAGTAGGGTGACTCGGTTTGAACCATAGCGTTTGAAGATTGCTCGATAGATATCGTGTCTTCTGGCGGACTCAACATCGATGTCGATGTCTGGGAGGCTTGATCTTTCGGTAGAGAGAAATCTTTCAAAAAGGAGATCGTGTTCTATGGGGTCCACTCCGCTGATACCTAGCAGATAGTTGGTTAGGGAGCCGGCTCCGGATCCTCTTGCGGCGATGCGGATGTGCATGTCTCGAATCATTTGGGCCACATCGGCCACGGTTAGGAAGTAGGTGGCAAAACCCAGTTGGTTTATGGTGATGAGTTCTTTACTTAGGCGATGTCTTACCTCTGTAAGTTTTTTCTCGCTTGCAGTTGGGTAGCGCCACGCGATTGCTGTATTTGCCTTCTGCCAAAGCACCTCAAAGGGATTTCCGTCTATTCCGAGCAGAGACTTTTCCGGAGTTTTCGGCTTTCCCCAGCTGCAGTCCTTTTCTGGGTTGAGGCGACAGGCTTCTGCTAGCTGCTCCGTTGTTGCAAGTAACTTTTTGGCTCGATCGGTGTCTTCTGTGATTTCTTTCGCAAGTAGTTGCATAAGAGTCTTTGACTTCAGCCAGGCCTGCGCGTTTGGCTGAGGCTCGAATTTGCCCAGTGGTTCAAGGAATCTCGCCGCATCGAGAATGTCTGCGGTAAGGGCATCATCTGGTTCCAGATATCGCACAGCGTTCGTGAGGACTGCCGGTACCCCGAGGTTATCGGCAAGTTGGAGCATGCGCCTAGCCTGGGTGAGCGAATAGGCCGTTCCCGGTTCGGTCAGGTGAGTGCATATTTCGACGGCTAGAGAGCCTCGTTCCGGAAGAGCTCGGCGCCATTGAACTAAGATACCCGCCGCTGTGTTTCTGTCTCCGGAAAGAACCGCGCTTCCAAAGTCGCTGTCTGGGCCAAGGAGCACCGTTGCCACCGAAAAGCCATCTCGGTTGACGAGTTGAGTCAGTTCGCTCAGCCTCACGCTCGCTTGTTTTTTGTCTGCCCTAGAGGCGGAAGAAACCAGTTTGCAAAGCGCCGACCAACCAAGCCCGCCGTCGTGGCCGTGAGCCAGAATCACGCAGTTTGCCAAAAAGCCGCCATCGTCGGATAGTACCTTTAGATTCACTCCAACAATGGGGGAGATACCGAGTTTTAGGCAGGCCCCGATGTGTTTTACGGCTCCGTATAGCCCTCCGCGATCGGTTATTGCCAGAGCGGTCGCTCCATCTGCTGCTGCGGCTTCAGCGAGTAGTTCTGGCCTGGCCACTCCGTAGTGGCCTGAAAACGCAGAGGCTACATGCAGATGGGTGAAGCTCACGGGTAGACCAACACCAGCTGCCACTCATTGCTGACAACGCGGTGAAGCAGTTCATATTGCTTGCAGGTATGCCTACCTAGGTCGCTGGCCATGATGCGCCACATTTCGACCTCGATTACATCCACACCAATGCCACGCTGAACCCTGGATACCTCGTTCCACCATTGCCTGCGTGCAAACCACCTGGTGGGCTTGTTTGCGACCAGGAAGTTGTTGTTGCGCCATTTGAAACCGATTGGCTCACCGGTTCCGTTCACCACAACGGCTACGGATTCATTTACCGGATTCACTTCTAAAACCTCCAAAACTATTCGAACAATTGTTCGAATATATAGAGTGTAGGAAGTGCCACCGACATTGCAAATCGGTATCGGCGTGTCGCCTAGATGGCTTTAATGAGGCCTTCGTTGTTGATGCTTACCTTGCCAACATCTTGGCCAACCGGCTGGAATAGCACCTCTTGCATTACGTCATCCGAACCCTCGGCGATGGCAGTCAAGAGGCTCTCTTCACCAACGATGTGGGGGTCAATCCACGCTTCCAGGGTGTCCGGGGTTAGAAGTACTGGGTTTCGATCGTGAATGTGAGCCAATTCAGGCGCGGTGTGTTTGGTCAACGTTGTTGCCGAAAGTAGCCAGCTGCCATCGCTTGGGTTTTTCCACCACTCGTATAGCCCAGCGAGTGCAAACATTCCATCGGTGCCGGCGTGAATGTAGAAAGGCTGCTTGGTGCCGTCTGGCTTCACCTGCCATTCGTAATAACCGCTGGCTGGAATCACGCATCGTCTACGGATTACCGAGTCCTTGAATGAAGGTTTTTCGAGAATGGATTCAATTCTGCCGTTTATGAGCGGTGCGCCTTCTACCGCCTTGGCCCAACGAGGAACCAGACCCCACCTGGCAGCGTGAATTTCTCGGTTGAGTTCGCCAAGAGGTGCGCCGTCTGGGGTTTTCTCAAAGGAGCGATCGACAATTATTGCGATCGACTGGGTTGGGGCGACGTTGTAACTGATTCCAGGAACGTCGCCGATCACCTCATCGGCTTCAAAAATGGTGAGTATTTCACCAACGGTTTTGGCAACCACAAATCTTCCGCACATGAGTCAAGGTTACCGAACGGAAAATTCGTTAGGAGCCGAATGAAAGTTAGGTTAACCTTTCTGGAAAACGGTCGCTAGAGGTAACAGAATGATAACGAGCGACCAGCAAAGTCGTTCAGAAAGGCTCGAAATTGTCTACCCTCGACCTGTCCCGCTGGCAGTTTGGATTAACCACTGTCTACCACTTCCTGTTTGTTCCACTAACCATTGGAATGGTATTGCTTGTAGCCATTTTTCAGACGGTATGGACAAAAAGCGGTGATGAAAAGTTCCTAAAGCTGACCAAGTTTTTCGGAAAGATTTTCCTAATCAACTTTGCGATGGGCGTAGTAACAGGAATAGTTCAAGAATTCCAATTTGGGATGAACTGGTCTGATTACTCTCGATTTGTGGGAGACATTTTTGGTGCGCCTCTTGCGATGGAAGGTCTACTCGCATTCTTTTTCGAGGCAACATTTATCGGACTTTGGATCTTTGGTTGGGGAAGGTTGAGTAAAAAGATTCACCTGGCCACAATTTGGATAACCGTACTTGGAGTGTGGCTGTCCGCATATTTCATTTTGGCTGCTAACTCGTTCATGCAAAATCCAGTTGGATTCGAAATGAACCCGGTTAAAAACCGCGCTGAGTTGGTGGATATCGGTGCAGTGTTGACCAACACAGTCGCTCTAAATCAATTCCCACACACCATCACCGCATCCATAATGTTTGCTGGTGCAATGCTGGTAGGTGTATCCGCTTACCACTTGAAGCGCTCTCAGTACTTAGAGACAATGAAGAAGTCGCTACGTTTTGGCCTCTGGACCGTTTTGGTTGGTGGGTTTGGGACACTAGTTTCTGGTGATGGACTAGGTTTGGCGATGGTCCGCACACAGCCAATGAAAATGGCAGCAGCCGAGGCGCTTTACAACACGACTGATAACGCTTCATTTTCGATCTTCACGTGGGGAACGCCTGACGGGCACTCGGAACTCTTCTCGATCAGAATCCCAAACCTATTGTCATTCCTCTCAACTCATACATTGAATGGAACGGTCGAAGGATTGAACAATCTTCAGGCTCAATACACCCAGCTGTTTGGCCCAGGGGATTACATGCCAATTATCTGGCTAACCTATTGGGCCTTCCGATGGATGATCGGACTCGGTGCTTTAGCGATGCTAATAGCGGTGGTAGGTCTCTGGCTAACCAGAAAGGGCAAAACCAACCTCAAGACTTGGCAATGGAATTCCGCAATTTGGATGGTTCCGCTACCGCTACTTGCAATCTCGGTTGGTTGGATGTTCACCGAAATGGGCAGGCAGCCGTGGATCGTTTTCAAACTAATGAAAACCGCAGACGGCGTTTCCCCTGGGGTCTCGGCCTCTGATGTCTTGATTTCACTGATTGTGTTCACGCTACTCTACGGTGCTTTAGCAGTAGTTGAATTCAAGTTGCTCATGAAAGCCATCAAGGCTGGGCCCAATGACGACTTGATTGTTGAAAGCACAGACTCAGAAAAACTAGCAGTAGCTTACTAAGGCAAAGGAACAGTAAAAATGCAACTTAATGAAATCTGGTTCCTAATCGTAGGAGTGCTTTTCATTGGATATTTCGTGCTCGATGGCTTCGATTTTGGTGTCGGTATGGCCATACCGTTCATCAGTAAAGATGACATCGACCGTCGAGTGATCATAAACACCATCGGTCCAGTATGGGATCTCAACGAAACCTGGGTTCTAGTTGCCGGTGCGAGCCTCTTTGCAGCTTTTCCAGAATGGTATGCCTCGCTATTTAGCGGTTTCTACCTAGCTCTATTAATAATGCTTGCAGCCCTAATTGGTAGAGGGGTTGCCTTTGAATACAGAGGCAAAGGCGAAACGCAACGCTGGAAGAATACCTTTGACTGGATGATCTTCATTGGTTCGGCAGTTCCAGCCTTGCTCTGGGGCGTTGCATTCAGCAACATTGTTCAAGGAGTTCCGCTTAATGAACAACACATCTATACGGGCAATCTATTTACCCTATTGAATCCATATGGGTTACTAGGTGGTCTAGTTACTTTAAGTTTGTTCTTCACCTATGGTTTAGTCTTCATCACGCTAAAAACCGAAGGTGACGTCAGAGACAGAGCGCGAGTTCTAGCCAACAAGGTCGGACTGGTGGCAGTGCTGCTCGCTGCCGGTTTCTTGATCTGGACTCTAATTGCCCACTTCACTGTAATTGGCCTGTTACTAAGCGCAATCGCCGCGGTTACTCTAATTCTCGCCTTGGTCTTGAACGCACTGCACAGGGAGGGCTGGTCGTTTGTGAACTTAGTGATTACAGTGATCGCAGCAGTTGGGTCACTGTTTGCAGCTTTGTATCCTAATGTCCTACCATCAACGACTAACCCTGCGTATTCGCTTACTATCCAGAATGCTTCATCAACTGATTACACCTTGACAGTAATGACCTGGGTTGTAGTGTTTTCACTACCACTTGTGCTGGCCTATCAGGCATGGACTTACTGGGTATTTAGCAAGAGGGTTAGCAGGAAATCGATTCCGAATAAAGCACACTAGTGAAGGGCTAAAGCATTAAGCCGCTAGATCTTCGGTTGGTTGCACGGGTAAAACCGGTTCGCAATTGGCTCCTGATATTGTCTGGGCTTGGGTTACTTGGAGGTTTGTCTTCCGTAACCTTGGCCTATTCAATTTCTAGTTTTATCGGCAATGGTACTTACTCGGTTTCACTGGGTTTAGGTATGGCGTTTCTAGCTTCACTAGTAATTAAAGTTGCGATTGCATATTTTCAGGATGTTTTGGCAAACAGAATAGCTTCAAAGGTAAAGGCTCAGTTTAGATCTGAACTACTAAGTGTTTCATTCAAAAACATCAATGCGCGCTCTGCTGAAGTTTCCCTTTTGGCCACTCGTGGTTTGGACTCGCTAGACGCGTACTTTGGAAAATTTCTGCCTCAGCTTGTAACCACTGTTTTGATAACACCAATCTTCGTGATTCTATTTTTTGTGGTAGACCCAATCAGCGGTGTAATCCTTGCAGTTACCATTCCTCTCATACCCCTGTTCATGATCTTTATTGGTCTGGCAACTAAAACCGAGCAGGATCGCCAACTGACATCAATGTCGGAAATGGGGAATCACTTTAGCGAAGTTATTCGAGGGCTTGGCACTTTGAAACTATTCGGACGCATTGAACATCAGAGGTCTGTAATTACTGAATTGGCTGAAAAGCTTAGACAAAGAACTATGAAAGTTCTTAGGATTTCCTTTTTGTCTGGATTCGCACTCGAACTAACAGCTTCGCTTTCGGTTGCACTTCTTGCCGTTTCTATTGGATTCAGGCTTTTAGATGGGGAAATGAACTTTGCCTTGGCGATGTTTATTTTGATTTTGGCGCCCGAATGCTACCTACCAATCAGAATGATTGGCTCGAACTATCACGCATCCTCTGAAGGAATAGCTGCCGCCAGCAGGATCATGGACCTCTTGGAAAGCAAATCAAATCCTTTTGAAGAGCGTTTTTCCTTTAAAACAGGCTTAGAAATTTGGACTGGGCGCTCTGGTTCGGGAAAGTCTAGAAAAATGGAGAGCCTGGTTTTTAGTGAAAATTCCGCTCTAATTTCATGGATGCCTCAACAACCAATGCTCCTGGGTGGAACCATAAAATCAAATATTGTCGGCTCTTCAGAATTTGTTCAGAGCGATTACGAATTTGCAAAGCGTTTTGCCGCACTTGAAGAAGTCTCTGATGATCAAACTATAGATGATCTAGGGGCTGGCATATCCGGTGGACAGGCCCAGAGAGTCGCTTTAGCGCGAGCAATTTATAGATTGCGAAATGGGAATCTTTCGATACTCTTACTCGACGAACCAACATCGTCATTGGATTATGCGACCGCTGCGCAGATCTGGGAGAATCTGGTTTCTCTCGCAAATGATAGAACTTCAGTAATCGTTATTACTCATCAACTCGAATTCAGTGAATTGGCTGAAAGGGTTACTTATGTCTCCTAAAAGATTTTTCTTTGGCTGGTCACTTTCTATTGCCCAATCCCTTAGTTCGCTAGCACTTTTAAGCACATCGGCATGGCTAATTTCCCGAGCCAGCCAGCAGCCTGCGGAAGTTTACCTAGCTGTCGCAATTGTTGGCGTTAGAACGTTTGCCTTAGCTAAATCATTCTTTAGATACACAGAAAAATTAGTGCTGCACGATGCGAGTTTTAGGGCTGCAGGGTTGGCGCGTTTAGAGGTGTTCAATCGTTTGGTGCCTGTTGCTCCGTTCTGGCTTTCAAAAACTAAAACAAATTCTTTGACCTCGGCGATAACCAATGACGTTGAAGAGATTCAAAATCAAAACTTAAAGTTTTTTCCCGCGCTGATTCAGCTGCTTTTCGTCTCGCTTGGAGCCATAGCCATATTCTTATGGTTGGTTCCTACTAGTGCTCTGATCTTCGCTATATCAGTGACAGTTGCAATCGCAATGATTTCCCTAGGTGCGTCGATACCAAGTGTTCAAATTCCCAAACTTTTGGCTAGGAGTCGTCAGAAACTTTCCATTGACATTCAGCAGCTGGTGCAGAGAAATCAAGTGATTGAAGCCTTTGGCTGGCTACCTATGAAAATAGAATCCATTAGATCTGAATCTCAAGAGTCCGAAGATTTTGAGCGTCGACTTGCAAGATGGGTGGGTCTAAATTCTGCACTTAGCGTATTAGTCACCTACTGTTTAGTCGCTGTGAGTGTATGGATCGTGTCGATTTCGCATGACCTGATACCAGCAGAACAGATTGCAGTACTGGTTTTGGTTCCGCTGTCACTTTTTGACTACCTACTTCCACAGTATGCAGCTTTTAGCGCTAAAGCATTGGCTCAAGAAGCCCAAGGACGTATTCGGGATCTATTACCCCACGTTGAGTCTTTCACTCAAATTACGGGTTCTAAAACGCTTGGAAGAATTCAAACTATTTCCGTGAAAAATGCACTGGTCCGATTCTCGAATGGACATTTGCAAAAAGTCCCCGATATAGACATCAATGCTGGTGATGTTGTTGCGCTGCAAGGCCCTTCAGGTGCAGGTAAATCCACTTTAGGCAATTTACTGGTGGGTTTTGTGAAACCTGATTCTGGGCGCATTTCCATTAACGACCATGACATTCTTGAATATTATGAGGACTCGCTAAGGGGGGAAATTGGCTTAGTTGAACAGCGTAGTCAGATACTTGCGGGATCAGTTAGAAGCAATCTGGGTTTGGCAAAACCTGAAGCAACAGATTCAGAGCTTTGGGAGGTGTTGGAAGCTGTAAATTTACGAGAAGTTTTTGAAAATCGAGAAGGACTGGAAACAGACCTCGGTAGTGAAGGCTCGCTTATAAGCGGTGGTGAGGCCAGCAGAGTTACATTCGCCAGGTACTTACTGGCTCGCCGAAGCCTAGTGATTCTCGATGAACCCGGTGCAAACCTGCCATTTGTGCAATCTAGAAACTTGGTTTGTGACTTCATCAACCAATCTAAAAAGCACGGATTTTCGTTAGTAATCATCACTCACAACGAGAAAATCGCCAAGTTAGCCGAAAGAGTCGTGAATGTCTCTAGCCATTAGTCGCAGTCTTCGTTGAAAAGACTCCAAGTGAACAGTTTTACCAGGGGTGAAGTTTTCTCCGATCCAATAAGTCACCGGTCGGATTCCAGAAAGCGAACTGAGTGACCAAACCTCAAGGCAGTGTAGTTCAGAAGGTGAAATAGATCTGGTTCCGGTTTTGAATCCCGCCTGATTTGCTAAGTCGAAAATGTCCATCCTGGTTACACTTGGCAACCACTTGGTAGATTCATCAAGGCCATAGATGGTGTCGCCTTCCCACCAAACGATAGCTGATAGCGCGCCATCAGAAATCAAGCCTTCTTCATTCAGAATGATGGCTTCGTCCGCGCCGTGAAGATTGGCCTTCCTTCGAAGCATTGTTCCATAAGCGAGGTCGGGACCCTTGGTGAGAGGGCTCACCCGCTTGTCCGGCTCATCACTGGTCCATAGGGTAACCGTCGGTTTGAAGTCAGGAACCGACCGAATTCGAACAATGAGTCCGTCTTTAGTAAGTTCGATTCTTGGGAAAAAACTTCCATCCCCAGGGATGTGATCAATAACGGCAGCCCAAAATGACGACAAATCAAGGTCGGTCAATTCAGAGGCTGCTCGGTTGAAACGGGTTATGTGTCGATCCAACGACCTCGCTCGGCCATCGTGAACAGCAAAAGAATCGGCGACGAGGATTTGGTCGGCAGCCTGATCAATTTCGACAAGCTGGGTGCCAAAGAATGAAAAAGTTTGTTCCTGCATCTGGCACCTCCGTTTCACCTACACGGTCTAATCTAGTGATTGATTTGGTGCGGAAGGTTAAATGCAGTTATTCGTTGAGCAACTAAAGGGTTGGACCAACCCTTCTGATGCTTTCGTCGCTCTTTTTGCTAACCTCGAAAACTGCTTCTGGCTGGATCGTGAGTTTGCTAACCCAGGTAATCGATTTAGTGTGATCGGTTCCGGCAAGTCGGTTAAAGTCGATTCCATTCAAGAACTCTCGGGTCATCTTTTGCCTTCGGGTTCGTATGAATTTCCTTTTGATTTCAACACGGGCCTGGTTGGGTTTGTCGATTTTGAAGCGGTCAATCTTAAATTCTTGAGGGTCGACTCCGCGATAGTTTTCGACCACGAAAACCGACACATTTATCTTTTAGCAAGAAGTGCAAGCAAGGCAAAATTCACCCGATGGCTCGACGCCGCGCTGCTGCGGCTGGGCCTAATTGGAGGTGAAGTTCTCAAGTTCCTAGGAGAAAATTCCGATCACCTCTTTGAAAGTTTGGCTACTCGAAATTCAGACGATGAATATCTCGCGCTGATTGAACGATCAAAGCATCACATTGCCAATGGAGACGTTTATCAGCTCTGCCTTACCAATCAAATTTCGGTAACAGCGAAGGTAAATCCGCTGGTTGTTTATATGAAACTGAGACGTCAGAATCCGGCACCTTATTCGTCATTCATTCGAATTGGAGAAACCACTTTGGTTTGCAGTTCGCCGGAGTCATTTTTGCGAATTGAGGCAGATGGGCGAGTTGTCACCAAACCAATTAAGGGAACGAGACCTCGAGGCGAAACCGAAGAACAGGATCAAAACTTGCGCCAACAGTTGACTAATGATGTCAAGGAACGTGCCGAAAATCTAATGATCGTGGACCTGATGCGCAACGACCTTTTGAAGGTGTGTGCCCCTGATTCGGTTACGGTCGAGAAACTCTATGACGTTGAGAGCTTCGCAACAGTCCACCAATTGGTCAGCACGGTTTCTGGAGTCTTGCGTGATGGTGAATCCGCTGTAACTGCTTTGGATGCCTGTTTCCCCGGAGGTTCTATGACCGGTGCACCCAAGGAAAGGGCCATTCAACTCATTCAAGAGTTAGAGGGCCAGCCGCGAGGTGTCTACTCCGGAGTAAACGGTTTTGTGTCAGATTCGGGAACCGCTGACTTAGGGATGACCATCCGGTCTTTGGTTTTCGAAAAGGGGCAAATTACGGTCGGAGTTGGTGGAGGCATCACGATTGATAGCGATCCA
>Ga0228701_1000315_pt1 | contig 42991 bp, 30 predicted proteins | sample McNCre117_Aug_MG_2_FD_178017 | JGI IMG/M metagenome (GOLD analysis project Ga0228701, IMG submission 178017) | Freshwater microbial communities from McNutts Creek, Athens, Georgia, United States - 11-17_Aug_MG | ecosystem: Environmental > Aquatic > Freshwater > Creek | place: USA: Georgia... | reverse complement strand
GTGACCCAGCAAAATGCAACGGTTACGGTCAACGGTGTCGCGAGCACTCCCGGAGCATCGTCGTCGCCTATTAGCTTGTCTGTAGGCGTCAACACGATAACGGTAGTCGTCACTTCACAATCTGGCACTGCCACACAAACTTACGTCATCTTGGTTACTCGATCGGCTGCGGTTATCCAGGAACCAGTCCGTGAAGTGCCTACCTCTGCGCCGCCTGTTCCATTGGTTCCGCTAGCACCAGTACCTTTTGCGACGCCGCCAGCAGAACAACTTGCACTGATTGCCCTTCCGGCGCAATCGGCAACAACCGTAAACACGGTTGCACTCAAGAACGAATCTATTCTCGTCGCGGGTGACTCATGGTCGCTCAAGGCCTCGGTGGTTACTCTCGAAGGCGCTCCAGCTCGCCTGTCGAGTAATGGCCGTGTCACCCTGGAAATTGGCCAATATGTCCTTGCCGAGGGTTCTGGATTCCATAAAAACGCTACGGTCAACCTATATCTATTCAGCACCCCAGTCTTGGTTGGCGTGCTAACCACTGACGAGTTCGGAGTCTTCAACGGCTCGCTACCTATCCCAGCTGGTCTGGCTGCTGGTAACCACAGTCTTCAATTGGTCGGATATTCGCCAGATGGCACCATTCGGGCGATTACTATCCCCGCAACCGTCAAACCTCCAGTTGGCAAAATGCTCACTACCAAGCTCTACTTCAAGGCAGACTCATCGACTGTTGATCAGGCAGCGACCAAGGGAATTAAGGCTTTGGCTGCCAAAATCGGCACAAGTTATAAGAGCCTGAAGGTGGGCGTTGTTGGTTTTGTTCTTCTTTCGGACCCGAAGTCGGCGAGCAAGTCGCTTTCTCTTCGCCGTGCACAAAATGTCGTATCAGCGCTGAAGCAGACGGGTCTCAAAGGCACGTTCGTTGCTCGAGGTGGCGGTGTTGCGATGGAGAAGAATAGTTCTGCTCGTCGAGTTGAAATCACAATCACTTACTTAGCGAAGTCCCGCTAGTAAACGCCTTAGTCAGGACAGCCTTCGCCCTGAGACAGCCTTAGTTCGGTTCTCTATGGGTTTAGTTCAGGACCGAGAGCTCAACCGCGCGAAAGCGACTGCCGACTCTGGTGAGTTGCTTATGCGAAACCACTATGTGAACGTCGCGAGCTACCAATTTTCTTATGTAACTTGAAACGGTTATGGCTCTACGTCTTGATAAGGCAGAGTCAGTAGCCAAGACGGTCGGGCCCTCGGTGAACCCTGTGACGACAACGTTCGCGGCCTTGGTAAATTTGGAAGCCAGGCGCACCAGCTGCGCCTTTAACGCTTTCGTTAAAACTGCAGAACCAGGTGCGAAACCGGACAACTTTATGGTGCTGCTTTTAGCCGGGGTACCCGGGGTACCCGGGGCACCTGGGGGAGTCGGAGTCGGTGTTGGCGTCGTCTCGATAGGTGTTGGAGTTGGTGCCGGGGTTTCGGGCACATTTGCAGAGTGGTCTGGTGCAGCTGGCGAGACTGGAGCAGGTGCCGGCGGTGAAACCGGGGCCGGTGCAGGAATCACCTTGAAGCTGACCGAGATCCTGTGGTCCGCGGTAACTGGTGCAAACGTATAACTCTTGACCTGGCCAGAACCGGCGACCAAGTGATCTGTGACGTCGGTTGAGTCGACCGAGACGCTATCGACCATGTAACCCGATGCCGGGGTGAATGTGTAAACGGGAGTGGCGCCATCATCGATGTAGGCATAGGTGCCGGTCAGGGAACCGTTGGCGCCGACCGAGGTCCCGATGGAGTGAATGACGCAGGGGTTGGGCAACCCAGCGGCGGTTAGGGCTGCGCTTGTGAACGTTGCATTGCCGAAGTTATAGAAGCAGCGAAGGTTCGAACCGGTACCTAAGAAGGCCGAGTTGCCAAGGGTCAGTGACGGGCTGAAAACCGAGAGTGACGTTAGCGGTGAGTTTCTAAAAGCCGAACTGCCGATTGAGGTCACCGAACTTGGAATCACCAATGAGCTCAAGGTCGCTGCGGCAAATGCCGAGCTGCCGATCGAAGTAACTGTGGAAGGAATCGTGAGTGAAGTCAAAGGTGAATTTAGGAAGGCACCGCTCCCGATTGTGGTGACTGATGAACCTAATACCAGGCTGGAGATTGCGTTTGCCGTGAAAGCCGCGCGACCGATTGTGACTACCGAATTGGGGATGGTCACTTGCGTCAAACCGGTGTTGCCGAAGGCGCCCTCGCCAATCGAAGTGATTGTTGACGAGAAAGTGACGCCGGTAAGAGTTGAATCGATAAAAGCCATCGCATCGATCGCGGAAACGTTTGAACCGAAAACCAGTGATCCAGAACAGTTCCCACCATTTATAAGTGTGGAGTTTGCATCGGTGTATTGACCGGGGCCGCCATAAAGCGCCAAACCAGTTGAATCGACAAAATAGTTGCCCGTATCGCAAGGCACGATGGTCAGTGGCAGCGGGGTAAGTCCAGTTGCCTGCGCGGTACCAAGTGGCAGCAGCGCCGAAACCGCCATAGTCACAACCGCACCAAGCGAAACCCCCACCGAGAACCGGCGGCGCTTAGAGGCAATCGCCCGCATTCTCATCATGAGTTTCAACCTAAAACTAGTGTGTGCTCTCAATTCAACTACCTCTCACGACAAAGTAAACCTCTGAGCGCGGACATTTAGGACAATTATTTAAAAACCTGCTTGCTTAATGCATACGGAGTATGTATTAATTAACGCATGTCGATAAGAAACGGATTGCTAGCGATCCTCAGCCTGGGTGAATGCCACGGTTATCAGCTCAAACATGAGCTAACCAGCCGCACCGGTTCGGTGCTCGATGTCAACATCGGTCAGATTTACAGCACCCTGTCCCGCCTAGAACGCGATGGCCTGGTCAAGCAAAAGACACTGACTCCAAGCAAGGATGGCCAGCAGCTCTTCGTGATCACCGAAGCTGGGCGAACCGAAGCCAACGCTTGGCTTTTCGACCCGATCGCGGACGACCGTGATGTGCGTAATGATTTAGCAACCAAGTTGGCGCTCGCCGTAACCCTGCCGGGGATTGATGTTGCCCAGATTCTTCGAAAGCAACGAGCAACCGACATCCAGAAACTTCAGGCACTCACCTTGGCGAAGCGCAAAGCGAAGCCGGCGAGCCCAGCCGAACTGGCCGCAGTTCTGATGACCGATCGGGCCATCTTCAATCTTGAAGCCGAACTCAGGTGGCTAGACCACATCGAAAAAATCTTGGGTGAAACGAAGGCACGAGGGCTAGACACCTCTCTAGACCTGAGCACCTATGAGGCCAAGCGGGGGCGGCCTGCCAAATCAAATGACAAGAAAATCGGGGAAACAAATGTCTAAGAGCATTCTCATCTCAGCCGCCGGATTGACCAGAACATTCGGCTCCGGCGAAAACTCGGTCATCGCCCTGAACGATGTCGCCATCGAGGTTCAGGCGGGCGAACTCGTCGCAATCATGGGCTCGTCGGGTTCTGGCAAATCCACTCTCTTGGCTGCCCTCGGTGGCCTCGACAGCGTCGATGCCGGGGTCGTCGAAATCGAGGGCAGAGCCCTCTCAGATTTGAATGCCGCCGAATCGGCGCGTTTGCGCCGCCAAAGCTTGGGCTTCGTATTTCAAGATCTCAACTTGGTTTCATCGCTGACCATTCGCGAGAACGTCGCCTTGCCGCTAGAACTCGATGGCATTCCAAGCAAGGCTGCAGCCGCGCAGGTTGCCGCAGCTCTCGAAGAGATGTCAATTGCCGAAATAGCTCACCGCTACCCCGACCAGGTTTCTGGTGGTCAACGACAAAAGGCAGCGATCGCACGTTGCTTTATTGGCCAGAGAAAGATCCTTCTAGCCGACGAACCAACCGGTGCCCTAGATTCGCGAAACTCTGAAGACGTGATTCGAATGATTCGAAACAAGATTGATCAGGGTCTTGCTGGTGTTCTCGTCACTCACGATGCGAAAATCGCTGCCTGGGCCGACCGCATCTTGATCATGCGCGACGGGGCCATCATCGAAGAAATCAACTCAGCTGCCGGAGTCAACTAATGGTCAAGGCTGCAACCACCGTTAAAACGGCTTCGAGGTTGGCTTGGCGCAACCTAAATCGCACCAAGCTGCAGAGCATCCTGGTGATTGCTCTAACCGTGATTCCGTTCGCCGTCGCGAGCTATATCAGCACAGCCAGTCAAAGTTCGCAGGCCACCAACAGCGAGCAAATCGATTATCAATTGGGCCGGGCAAAGAATCTGATTCAACCTCAGGTTTCGCCGGGTGCCGATTGGTATCAAAACCCGACCTACATCGAACTCACCTTTTCGCCTCCGACCGCCGCTGGCACCAACCCGGTTAAAGCGAAAGACACCGGCGTTCTCACCGACCCGCTAACCGTCTTACCAAGCAAGAATGTTGTGGTCCTGCGCAATTTTGAAACCACATGGGAAACAAAGAACGGCATCGGTTCGATTCTCGGGGTCCAGGGCGAAATCTGGTCACCAAAATTCGGCTCCGATAAATTCGCCAATGTGCTTTCAGGCTTGACCCCGAAGTCCAACAACGAAGTGATGCTCTCGCCGACAGCAATGAGTCGATTCGGCGTCAAAATAGGTGACCAGATCATCCGCTATGTGCCCGACAACTGCATGCAGTGCATGGTCACCACCCACAAATACAAGGTGGTTGGCATCCTTAGAACTGCCAAATTCCCAAACCTGGATGTGGTTTACGCGCCAGAGCTAATCGCAGCCGACGGCAAAATCCACGGTCAAACAGAGTTCTACTATTTCGACGGAAAACCACTCAGTTGGAAACGAACAATCGAACTCAACAAGCTCGGTTTGGGTGTGTTATCTCGAGAGGTATTGGCAAACCCGCCGGCCCTCATCGACCAACCGCTGATCACGATTAATCAACCTGGTCTGACCAACGAAGAACTGAGCAGCGGCTATGGTTACGGCGGATTTTGGCGCTGGGGTTTGATTATCGCCTGGGCTTACTCCGGTCTCATGATCTTGATTCCAATCGCAGTCATCGTGAGCGCCGCGTTCTCATTCGGCGCACGCCGTCAAACGCACGCACTGGCCATGTTGAGTTCGGTCGGGGCAACCAAGCGAACCATCCGGGCCGTCACCATGGTCAGTGCGTTGCTACTCACCATGATCGGTGCCATCATCGGCATCTCACTCGGCATCTCATTAGCTGCGCTGATTTTGCCGCAGACCGCTCGAGGCGACTGGCACGTTTTTGCCGGTCTTCACATCGACTGGATGTGGATGATCGCCTTCGCCATCTTCGCAGTAATCCTGGCCTTCATGGTTGGTTTCGTGCCAGCCAGACAATCGACAAAGATGAACGTTTTGTCGGTCTTGCGTGGCACCAACCTGCCGCAGCGTTTGCGCGTTCGAACCGGTGTTTTTAGCTTGATCATGCTGGGTGGTTCAAGCATCTATATGGTTGCCGTTAGCGCTTGGCAAAAACTAGTGTTTGCCAACCAGATCTCGGTACATCAAGGCGTGACGGAGTGGCTAACCGTGACCTCGATGTTTGCGCAAATCACCCTCATGCTTGGTTTCGTAATCGGCAGCGGCTGGGTCATCCGTGGGGTTTCTGCGCTGCTCTTGGGGCTTTCGAAACTCTTCAAAAGTTTTGCGCTTAGGTTCGCGGCTCGTGATTTGCTGTTGAGTCGTCGTCGGTTCAGCCCACTGGTTTCGGCCATGGCAATCGTGGCTTTCCTCGCAACCGCGGCGATCACAAGTCTGCACGCCAGCGCCATCACCTCCGCTGCAATGTCTCAGTCACTCACATTGAGTAATCAGGTTTTCGTTGATGCGAACCAGCAGGTGACGCAGTACACCAAGTCGGCGGGCAGCATGTCTTATGGAATCGACGGAACCGTTCGAAGCCCGGGCCAGGTCGAGGGTTTGCGACGTGAGCTTGTTGCATCTTCGAGCATCATTAAGAAGAGCGCCATTTTGGGCAAGACGGTTGACCCTTGGTCGGCCTCTGCACAAGAAGACAAGGCGCCGATTGCCATGGCTCATCTTTCAGCCAAGAACTATTGCTCATCCAGCAGTTTCGTCATCACTGAAGGTTCGAGTGGAGGTTGGCAGGATGCTTCTCAAAAGATGCGCGCCTGTGAGAACGACGCCGCTGAAGCAACGAAGTTCGTGATCGGCGATGTCGAAGGTCTGCGACTCATGTCTGGTGGGGCAGTGAACCCCGAAGCAGAACGAGTCTTGGCTGCCGGCGGTTTTGTCGCCTTTGACTCGATCTATGCCCAGCACAACACGGTCAACATCGACTGGGTGAAGCGCAGTGAACTCTATGCGGTCGGTTCAGATGGCAAATATGCGACTCCAGGTGCCATCAGTAGCTTCAAGTTGGAATCCGTGATGAATCCATCGATTCACGGACACAGCTTTGCCTTCACCGGAATGATGTCTCCAGAGACTGCAGACAAACTAGGCATCGTCTATAGCAACAGCCTGATTGTGCTCAACACCAGCCAGCGAATTCCGAGCGAGCTCGCCGACAAGTGGATGCAGGCTGGAATCGCGCCAACCTATGACCAAACAAATGGCCTCACCCCTGAGGAAGTTGTTTTCTGGGGCAACTTGATTTTGCTCGGATTGGTTCTTTTGATTTCAGGTTTGGCAATCGGCCTAACCCAGCTTGAGGCTAGAAATGACCAGCGCACACTGTCTCGCCTTGGAGCTTCTCGGAAATTCATTGGTGCGACAACCGCTATTCAGCTGTTGCTACTGCTCATCGCAGCTTCGGGTCTCGGTGCTCTCGGCGGTGAGCTAGTTTCTAGAACTGTGTTCCGCGGAATCGGCAGCTATGTCGGCCAGTCCCCTTGGGAGTTTTATCTATTGCTAATCGTGGTTGCACCGCTAACGGCTTCGCTGATTGCATATTTAGCAACCCCGAAGAACCCGGAGCGCAAGGATAAAGTCGCGATCGAATAGTCGAACGCTTCGTTGCTGAGTGCGAGTGGCTCTGGTTAGCCGAGATAAGGCCGAAGCTCGACCTTGCGGTTGCAAGCCTTAGAGCCCGCGGCAGCCAACTCGAGCGCCTGTTCGCGGTCGGCGGCCTCGATCAGCCAGAAACCCGAATAGTGCTCGGCCGAGTCATAAAGCGAACCGGCTTGAACCAGACCAGCCCCGTCACGATTATCCAGGATGGTCGCTGCCGCACCATGATTGATGCCCGCTGCGGCGATCCAGTGTCCGTTGTCTTGAAGCGACTGGTTAAAGGCATCGATGGCGGCCATCTCATCCGAGCCGGCTTTATCGGTTTGGTCGTCGATGACGAAGATGATGAATCGCATATCGCCATTCTGCCGTTATTCACCTGAGTATGATCAAGATTTTGGCGAATTTGGGGCTTGCCGTGCTATTCGCGGACGGATTGACCTAGGATTTCTGTAAGCGTTTACAAATCGTTATCAAACTCACTGTTTTTGAGATAAAACACAATGTAGTTTGGTAACAAACCTGAACTCAATTGGGAGTTCGTGGTTTCTGGAAAGGAAAACATCCGCATGAACAAAGCTACAAAGTTTGCAGCTGTAGCGCTTGCATCACTGCTTGCCCTATCTGCAATCAACGCACCAGCAGCTAACGCTGCCAGCTGTGCATCAAAGACCAAGGTCACCATGCTTGGAACCATCAAGACTGAGATCAAGGACCAGTTCCTACTTGCAGTCAAGGACTACAACTCATCACAGTCTTGCTACACCGTCGAGTCAATCGCCGCTGACAGCAAGCTGACCTTCCTACAGAACGTCACCCCGATGTATGCAGCCAAGAAGGCTCCAAACATCATGTACACCCTTCAGGAAATCCCAGACATGGCTGACAAGGTTATGGACTGGAAGGGCACCAAGCTTGCTGGTCTAGTTCCAGCTTCACTACTTGAGGGTGCAAAGATTGCTGGCAAGCAGGTTGGTGTTCCATCAACCGTTGAGGCTTACGGTCTTCTATACAACCGCGTTGTCCTAGACAAGGCTGGCGTAGACCCTAAGAAGATTGCTACCCGTGCACAGCTAGAGGCAGCTTTCAAGAAGATCAAGGCTTCAGGCGCTGGCGCAATCCACTTCTCAGCTCTTTGGTGGTCACTAGGTGCGCACTTGCACAACCTATACTTCACCAACGCTGGAAAGACCCACGAGGCTCGTCTATCAGTTCTAGACCAGATGGCAGATGGCAAGAAGGACCTTGCTAAGGACCCAGTATGGAAGAACTACATTGCTACCTACGACCTAATGAAGAAGTACAACAACCGCAAGCCAAACCTAACCGACACCGAGTACGACCGCGGTCTAGCTGACTTGGCTTCTGGCAAGGTTGGTTTCTGGTTCATGGGTAACTGGGCAGAGCCAAACCTAATCACCTCAGGTTACGGAACCAAGTACGGCATCATCCCTCTACCAATCAGCAACGACGCCAAGGCATACGGCAACGACTCAATCTCTGTCGGTGTTCCTGGATACTTCATGATTGACAACCAGCAGTCAACCGCTGAAGAGCGTGCCGGTGCAGTGGACTTCCTAACCTGGTTGTACACCACCCCAGCAGGTCAGCAGCACGTTGCAGGTCCAGTTGAGAAGCAGGGCATGAACTTCATCCCGGCTTACAAGGGCTTCACCGTCAAGCCAACCACCTACATGGCTAAGGAAATCGCAGACTACGTAGACGCTGGCAAGACCCTTGAGTGGATCAACAGCTACTACCCAGCTGGTGGCCAGGAGCTTTACGGTGCATCAAGCCAGAAGTACATGACTGGCAAGATCAACGCAGCTCAGTACGCTAAGGAACTTCAGGCAGCCTGGAAGGGCAAGACCAAGACCTGGCGTGGAGTTTCTAAGTAATTTAGAAACTAGCTAGAATCGAGTTCCTGGGGTGGGGTAACCCACCCCAGGAACTTCTCACTTAGAGCAACAAACAACAGCAACACCAGTAATCAAAGGGAGCGCGAAATGCGATTTACAAAAAACCTCAAAAAGTTCTTGATGTTTGGCGCGTTACCCCTGTCGATCTTCTTCGTCGTCCTCGTAGTTCCATTCAGCCAGGGCATCTACCTAACTTTCACCGACTGGAACGGTTTCGACTTCAATAAATTCGTAGGCTTTGATAACTACGTAAAGTCATTCCAGGATGAGACTTTCTGGTCAACTCTCCAGTTCACTGGCGCATTCGTCGTGGTCTCGCTAGTCCTCATCAACGTTGTGGCCTTCGGCCTAGCGCTTATCGTGACAACGAAGTTGCGCAGCGCAAACATCTTCCGCACATTCTTCTTCATCCCAAACCTCATCGGTGGTGTTGTCCTCGGTGTTATTTGGCAGTTCATCTTCAACAGTGCCCTACCTTCGATTTCATACATGTATGAATGGCCGATCTTCCAGGACTCATGGTTGAACGAAACCGACACCGCTTTCTGGGCGCTGATTATCGTTACCGTTTGGCAGCAGTCGGGCTACATGATGATCATTTACATCACCGGTCTGATAAGCATTGAGCCAGACGTACTCGAGGCAGCTCGCATCGACGGCGCCTCGGCGCTGCGCACCCTACTCTCTGTAAAGATTCCTCTGATGGCGCAGGCCTTCACCATCTCGCTCTTCTTGACACTTCGCGGCGGATTCATGGCCTACGACGTGAACCTTGCCCTAACCGGCGGTGGCCCTTACCGAAGCACCGAGCTAATCTCGATGCACATCTTCCAGGACGCATTCCGCCTCGGAAACTTTGACACCGGTCAATCTAAGGCCGTAATCATGTTCATCTTGGTTGCAGTTGCCGCCCTAGTTCAAGTTTCAGTTAGCAAGCGCATGGAGGTGCAGCGATAATGGCAAAGATGACTTTCACAGCGAAAGCTAGAACTAGCACCGCCAGAACGATCGTTTGGGTTATCGGCCTAATCGTTTCGGTTGCCTACGTGCTCCCCTTCGTCTTGGTCTTGATCAACTCGTTCAAGCCAAAGATGGAAATCCTTGACAACCCGTTGTCGCTTCCAGTCGAGTTCACCTGGGATAACTTCAACCAGGCGCTGCAGAAGATGGAATTCTTCCGATCGCTGACCAACTCGATCCTGATCACCACCCTCAGTGTTGGTTCATTGATTTTGATCTCGTCAATGTTGGCGTTCTACCTCTCGCGCACCAAGAACAAGTTCACTAAGGTGACCTTCTTGATCTTGGTTTCGTCGATGATCGTGCCTTTCCAGGCATTGATGATCCCGTTCATGGCGATCTTTGCTCCTTTCGTGTCATTGAACAACCAGGCGGCGTTGATCTTCTTCTACATGGGCTTCGGTGTTGCACTGTCGACGTTCCTCTACCACGGCTTCATCTCGAACATCCCGACCGAGTTGGATGAGGCAGCTGCTCTAGATGGTGCTAGCGACTTCACTATCTTCTGGAAGATCATCTTCCCGATGCTGAAGCCTGTAACCGCAACTGTTGCAATCATCAACGCGCTCTGGATTTGGAACGACTTCCTTCTCCCAGTTCTTGTATTGACACCAGAGACCCAGACCCTGCCGCTTTCTACCTACCTGTTCTACGGCGCATACGCGACCGAATACGGTCAGGCAATGGCCGGTCTTGTTCTAGCGGTTCTACCAATCATCACCTTCTACCTGATTCTGCAGCGCCAGTTCATCTCTGGCATCTCATCGGGTGCGGTGAAGTAAAGTCTCAAAGCATCAAGTTAGAAACCCGGCTCCTCTGAGGAAAGCCGGGTTTCTTTCTATAATCGAGACATGTCTGCAGAAGAAGTCACTAAATACATCGAGGCCCAGGCCGAGCCAAAGCGCTCAACCCTGTTGGCCGTTCGTGCAACGATTCTTGAAATCGAGCCATCGCTCGAACAGGTGATTGCTTGGAACACCCCGCAGTTCAAATACAACGGCAAGTATGCAGTCGGCTTCGCGGCCTTCAAGAATCACCTGACTTTTTCGCCACAGAGCGCTCCAGTCATGGAGGCTCACGCGGCCGACCTTTCTGACTTTGTGACTTCGAAGAGTTCATTTCAGTTCGCAGTTGATGCGCCGCTGCCAAAGGCGTTGTTGACCAAACTGATCAAGGCTCGACTAGCAGAGCTTAGCTAGCTCGGTGTCTCGCACAGCGCAAACCAAAAACGGGCACCCACCGAAGGTTTGTGCATTCTGCGGGCTGCCATTTGAGTGGCGCAAAAAGTGGGAACGTGACTGGGATAACGTCAAGTTCTGCTCGCAGAAGTGCAAGTCGGCGGGCGTGAAATCATGATCGAGCGCATCCTTTACGTCGCCCACGATCATCTGAATCGTGACCGCGGCATCCTGAAATCGGCAAACCCCGAAACTGACCTCATCGTGCTGGTCGAAAGTGCCCGGATGACCGCCGGCCGCCCTTGGCACCCAGAACGCTTGTTCTTCCTGCTCTCTTCGGCCCGCCACTTTGCCGCCGAACTCGAGGCCGAGGGCTACCAAGTCAGATACATCCATGCAGCGACCACAATCGATGGCCTAGAACAGATTCGAGCCGAGGTCGGCAACCTTCCAATCCACGCGGCCGAACCATCCTCGTTCAAGCAGCTTGAACTGCTTCGAGACCATGGCGTGCAGTTCGTTGCGAACGATTTCTTTCTGACCTCACGCCCAGACTTCAAGCTTTGGGCTGACCGGCAGAAGTTGTTTGTGATGGAGAACTTCTATCGCGCCCAACGAGTGCGCTTGCGCATCATGGTGACCGACGGCGAACCAGACGGTGGCAGGTGGAACTTCGATGCCGACAACCGGCTCCCACCACCAAAGAACTACACCTGGCCGGCCTATCTAGAACACAAGCGCGATGAGATCGACGTCCTAGTAGCCGAGCAGGTTAGATCAATCACCGCCCTCGCACCAGACGCGAGCACTTGGCAACCAACCAAGACCTGGGCCACCACCCGGGCAGGTGCACTGCAGCAACTCGACTACTTTATTGAGCACCACCTAGCCGGTTTCGGACCCTATGAAGACGCCATCGCCGCCGATAACTGGGCGCTGCACCACTCGCTGCTCAGCCCATACCTGAATAACGGTTTGCTGCACGCCGAGGAGGTCATCCGGGCGGTGTTGACTGCATCTCGCGCCGGTGCACCGATTGGTTCGGTCGAGGCGTTTGTGCGGCAGGTGATCGGTTGGCGTGAATACATCAACGGCATGTATTGGTTCCTCGGCCCCGACTATCGCGAAAAGAATGAGCTCGGAGCGACCCGCAAACTGTTGCCGCTGTTCACCGACTCGAACAAGACAAAGATGGCCTGCCTCAAGCAGGTGGTGGGCGATGTCGAGAAGCGTGCTTGGGCTCACCACATCCCGCGTTTGATGGTGCTCAGTAACCTGGCGCTGGTAACCGGGGTGAACCCGCAAGAGTTTCTTGATTGGATGCGCGAGCAGTTCATCGATGCCGCCGAATGGGTGATGGTGCCGAACATCATTGGCATGGCAACCCACGCGGATGGCGGCCTATTGATGACTAAGCCCTATGCGGCGGGTGGCGCATACCTGAACAAAATGACCCAGTGCTGCAAGGGCTGCGCCTATGACCCGAAGAAGCGCGTCGGCGATGATGCCTGCCCATTCACCACCTTGTATTGGGATTTCCTCGATCGACACCGCGACCGGTTCGTGAAGAACCACAGGATGAGCCAGCAGATTTTTGGGCTCAACCGTCTGAGTGATTTGCCCGAACTTCGCGTGCGCGCGCAGCAGGTGCTTGCTGGCCTTGACGCCGGCGTAATCTAAAGTCGAGCTGGGATCGAGGAGGTGCACTTAGTTCGTGGGCTTTAGAGGGACGTATCGGCAGCAATCGGCCCGTGATCGAAGTATTTTGCCACTGGGGATATCCCCAGACTGCACTAATCCGGATACAAAATTGCAATATCCTTGACCATAACTAGCACTTGGCTATTTATTTGCCTGTCAGGGGTTTCAAATGAGCGCTTCAAAGAACATTTTCCGAGCAATTTCTGGTCTAGCGTCGGTCGCACTGGCCTTCGCGGGAATCGCAGCAAGCTCAGTTCCGGCGCAGGCAGCGGGTACCGCGGCCAGCATCTCAAACGTCTCGTTTCGTGCCCCGGTTCACACGACCTACAACCACATCACCGGTGGTGGTGCTTGGAACGATGGTTCAACCACCTACGTAAAGGGTGAACTTCTAGGTACCGACTTCAAGTGTGGTGACGTTACAACTTACCTAGCGCAGATCGTAACTCCATCTTCAAACCCTGCACCAGTCACAGCCGAGTTCAAATTCGACTTCCTGGGTGACTCCACCGGAACTTCTGGTGTTGCACTTCAACCGCTGCTAGACGCTGACCACCTGAAGGTCAACAGCGGAGTAATTGCACAATCAGCTGGTCTTGGTTCCGGCGGAACCGATGGCGGATTCGTGCCAGCTGGTTATGGATCAACCACTACCGCGGCAATCGATCGCTCTGTAGCGGCTCCTACTTCAGCACTTGTAGACCCTGCAAAGCCTTTGTTCACCTCAGGTTCGTCGACTCGCACCACCTTTCGTGTGACCGGTATTGCTGCGAACAAGACCAACATCATCCGCATGGATGCTCGAATCCTCTGCCAAAACGGCTCACGCCCTACCGGTAACCTCCAGGTCAGCCTGTTCAGCGTAGTTGTTGGTCCAGGAACTACCAACGAGACCATCTCTGGTGGAAACCAGACCGTGAACTTCCGTGGAGTCGGAAACCTTGGTGGTCTAGTAACCCCTGAACTTACTGTCACCAAGACCGTGGTTGCCAGCGGAACCAACTGTGCAAACGGTGTTGCGAGTGCAACCGTAAACGTTCCGGCCACCGTTACTTACTGCGTATCGATTGCAAACTACTCGGCAGCGACTGCCGCAAACGTTCGCCTAAAAGACGACAATGGAACTCCAAGCAACACCGCAGATGACTTCTATGTGCCACTGACCTATAACGGCATCACCTCAACGACCGTCGCATCACTACCTGGTGGTGGCGCGACAGCCACCGGCTCATATAGCAAGGCAATTACAACCACTGGTGCGTTGACCAACACCGTCACATCTTCGACCACTACTTCAGGCGTGACCGTCAAGACTGCTTCGGCAACCGTTTCGGGCGCATTCGTAGCGCTTAGCGGAAACCACATCTCGATCTTGAAAACTCAAACTTCGGCAAACCCGACTGCTTCGAGCGACGCAATCGACTACTTGATCACTGTTACCAACACCGGTGCCACCACTTTGACCAACGTCACCGTGAGCGAGCAGCCAGGCGTAACTCTTGGAACTTGCCCAACAGTAGCGAGCCTCGCTTCAGGTGCATCATTCACCTGTACCGCTCAGTACCTCGTTACACCTGCTGCCGTGTTGGCACAGCTCTATGCGAACACTGCCAGTGTCGTCACTGCAGAAATCACCACACCAGTGACTTCTACCGTGTCCACCCCAATCATTGCCCCACCAGCCGTTCCGGCTTGGTCGGTATCAAAGGCCCAGACTTCGACAAATCCCGTTAACGCGATTGGCGACACCATAACTTATGAGATCACAGTGGCCAACACCGGTAACGTGGCTTTGACCGCCGTTACGGTCACCGACGCCAACGCGGCAATCGTTAGCTGTGTTGCAGCGTCGGGCAGCGATCTTGCGGTTGGCGCTTCGATGGTCTGTCAGGCTGTTCACACCGTTGACGCAACTGACCTAGCGAACCACCACGTAGACAATGTTGCGGTGGCCAGCACAACTTACCCGAGCTTTGGTCCAACCAACTCGAACACCGTGACTACAAACGTCGGTTCACCTTCGCTTTCATGGACAATTGTCAAGACCAAGACTTCAACCAATACTTTGGCCGCTGCTGGCGATGTCATCACCTACAACATCACCGTTACCAACACCGGCACCGGGGCAATCACGGGTGTGACTATCTCTGACACGAATGCAATCATCGGCACCTGTGACCAGACCAATGGTGGCGACTTGGCAATCGGCGACAGCATCACCTGCTCTGCTTCGCACGCAGTAACCTCTGCTGAAGTTACCGCTGGTCAGACCGTGAACTTCGCAACAGCAAGCAGCACCAGCAGCTTGGGTTCTTCGAACTCGAACACTGTAACTACCCCGATTACCCCGGCTGCTCCACCAGCACCTGCTGGCCCTAGTTCATACTCGTCGCTTTCGATCACTAAGGCACTGACTGGCACCGCACCGACGAAGGTTGGCGACATCGCAACTTATTCGATCGTGGTGAGCAACTCGGGCAACACTGATCTGACCGGAGTGACCGTGACCGATGCCAACGCTGTTCTTGGCACATGCACCGTTACCCTGCCGGCAACTCTTGCGGTTGGCGCAACCTTCACTTGCTCGGCCACTCACGTCATCACTCTTGCTGACATGAACGCCGGCTTTGTGAAGAACGTAGCCGTTGCCAGTGCAACTGGTGCAAACTCTGCAACCAGCACTTCAAACGAGGTTTACACCCCATTGGCTCAGGTCAAGGCGCTAACCATCGGCAAGTACGAGATTCCAGTGGTCAAGTATGTCCAGGGTGACTCAATCAAGTACCTAATCGTGGTTCGCAACACCGGCAACGTAACAGTGACCGGTGTGACCATTGAAGACGCGAATGCAACCCTAGGCACTTGCACACCGGCGCTGCCTGTTGCTGCCCTTGAGCCAGGCCAGTCAATCACCTGTACTGCAGCTCACGTTTTGACTGCAGCTGACTTCACGGCCGGCCAGGTTCTCAACGTCGCACTCGTGAAGACCAATGATGGTTCCGTTCAGAAGTCTTCTAACGAGGTCAAGACTGTGCTTGCAGAGATCAAGTCACTGACCATCACCAAGGAGGTCATCGGTGACGCAACCTATGGTCTTGGAGATGCTGTTAAGTATCGAATCGTTGCAAAGAACACCGGAAACGTCGTCTTGAACGATGTTGTGGTTGCAGATAACAATGCGACTATCACTTCGTGCACCCCATCTGTTCCAGCGGCAAACCTTGGTGTGAACGAGACCATCACTTGCTATGCAACTCACATTGTCACCAAGGCTGATGTGACCGCGGGCAAGGTCATCAACATTGCAACTGCAAAGACCTCGACTCTTGAGGTTTCATCGGAGGCTGGGGTTACTAACCCTGACCACACCAATGCAGGCACTCCAGGTGCTACCCCGGGCGAGATTCCATCAAACGCCGTGGTCATCAAGATTCGCCGCGCCAACATCGCAGGAACTGACGCCGCTGCCTTGAAAAACACCAAGCGCAAGGCTCTTGCTTACACCGGTGACGAACCGGCTTCGCAGACCTCTCCTTGGAGTCCAGCCGCATTGGTAATCCTGGGTGCACTGTCGCTTGCAGTGATTGCACGTCGCAAAATCACGAACTAGTGAAGCGAAATCTAGCGCTGAGCTTAGGCCTACTGTTTGTTGCAGTCGGTCTAAGCTCGCCAGCACTGGCAGCGTCACCACAGGCGCAGACAGCACACATCGCGGCGGCGCCAACATCTGCTGTGAAGCTTGGGCAGCGCATTGCGACAATCAAGATTCCTAGATTTGGCAAAACCTATAACCGCGGAATTTTCGAAGGCACCAATGGTCCTAAGGTCCTAAACACCTTGGGCCTCGGTCACTATGAAGAAACGCAGTTGCCCGGTGAAGAAGGCAATTTTGCAGTTGCTGGGCACCGATTCGGTTACGGTGGCCCTCTTCTAAAGATCGATAAGTTCAAGACCGGCGATTATGCAATCGTTGAAACAGCAACCGCGATATATCGCTATAAATGGCTCATGACGAAAATCGTCTTGCCGAGTGTAGTTGGTGTTATTAATCCGGTTCCACAGGGTTTGGTTGACCCGGAAAACAACGGACACTACCTGACTTTGACCAGTTGCACCCCGGTTCATGTGAACACCCATCGCATAATCGCCTGGTTCAGTCTTCAAGAAACAATAACCAAGCAATAACCGGCACAGATCAGCATCAGACCAGACCATCCAGTCAAACTAGCCGATTCAGTCTCGTTCCGGCAACGATTCCGTGAAATCCGTGGGTGACCCCAGAGAATAGCCCAATTCATCCGCGATTTTTGCGTCTTGTCGGTTACGCTTGAGCCAACGTTTCGGGGTGTATAGCCATGGCTTCGCGGTTGCGCAGAGCTGTCTCATTAGTGCTTGGCGGGGTGCTAGTCTCAGCATCCTTGGTGGCCATGACTGTTTCGTCTGCTCGGGCGACCCCGGCCACTTCTGAGGCTAGTTCATGCCTAGTTATCAATACCCAGGATGAGCTAGTTTCTGCTAATGCCTGCGCCGGTGAGGTTATCGTGCCGGCGTCAGTTCGAACGGTCAAGAGTCGGGCGTTCTTCAACTTCAAGGGCGCCGTCTCCTTCGCTGCAAACAGTCAACTCCAGAGGGTGGAGCAAGCTGCCTTCTTCGGTGGCTCGGGTCTGAAATCGATTGTCTTCCCGCAGAGCCTTCAAATACTTGAAGATTTTGCGGTCTCTGGAACAGTGGACGCAGCCATCTACTTCGAGGCAAATCCATCACAGGTTCCCTCAATCGCGATTATTCAAAGCGGCTCCTACTCGATCATCCAGCCGCGCGGTGCCCAGTTGCTGCCGCTCATCCAAACATTCACTCCTGTAAAACCTTTTCAAATCGATTGCAACACGCTCGACGGGGAGCGGGGTTATCTGGGTGCAACATTTGTGGCTCTAGAACTGCATAACTGTGCCGACCCGAGAAACCTAACAGCTAGTAATCCGCCTTCCACAATGGGATACATCCTCAATCGCGACCTCAACGAATTGGTTGCGTTGCAATCGTTCGATGGCACTCACCAGGGTTCGGTGAGGCTTCGTCAACTGGGTTACAACGGGCACCGGCTATCTGTAGTGCAAGATTTGGGAGCAGCGAGTTTTTCTACCAGCGTCTTCGGTGACGAGTATCAAAGACCCAGGGGAGTCCAGCTCACTTGTGTCCTGAACAACTCGACCCCCCTGCCTGCTGGGGTTTCTCTGGATGTCAACTGCGATCTCTTTGCGCCAAATACTTCAACCTTGGTTTCATCAACCACCGATATAACAATCGACTGGACTGCGCTGAACGGTGTGAGCAACTCATTTGACGTTTCCTCCGCCAGCGCGACCTCGACTCCGGCATCTCAGATTCAGGGCAGCGTAGGAATCCGCGTAAGCCTGAGAAAGACCTCGCAGTTGTCGGCTGCCCAGCTCTTTCAAATGCAGCTCTTGACGGCAAAATTTTCGGGCACCATCCGTGATTGGAATCTGGCAATCGCCGCTTACCGAGCTTTGCCGGCCGACCAGGTTCCAGCAGGAGCGCCGGACGCAGGTATTGCCGCCACGACCTCGCTAGAAGGCTTCGAATCCGGAAACGTCAGCGAGCCCTCAGCCTCAACCGCAATCTCTGCATTTGCAAATCAGGCAGCACCGGGTTCGACCTACCTTCAGTCCTTGCGAGACCGCCTAGCCGTGAAATCCGCCGCAAATCTTGTTGCCGCCTTCGAGGGCAACGGCCTGAGGCCACAGTTTGCCCGACAGACCATCCTTGATTTGCCCGCTTCTAACGCCAGGGATGCCCTTCTTTCCCGCTTTACAGTAAAGGCAGATCAGCTGTTCAATCAGTTGGCGGTCACCTCTAGCGGCACACGAACCATCACGTTCACCAACCCATACAAGGTGGAGACCTTCACTGTTCCGGCTGGCGTTTCTGAGTTGGACATCGAAATACAAGGCGCCGAAGGCAGCCAAGGTGGTTTTGACCTTACCAATCGAGCTGAGCGAGCCGGGTATAAGGGTCGCGTCAGTGGCCGCCTCGTCGTTTCGCCAGGTCAAGTTCTCACAATGGGCGTTGGTGAGGCCGCGGGAGCTGCCCCAAGTGCTTGCCTGCCAGGTAAACAAACAAATGGCGAGGATTCCAAAATTGCTAGAGGTGGAACCAACCCCTTGGGTGGGTACGCAGGTGGAAACGGTGGCACCCCGGGCACAAGTAATTGCTCTGGCTATGGCGGTGCCGGCGGCGCAGCAACGGTGGTTCGGGTCGGCAGCATCGGAAATCCGAGTGGCATTGCTACTTTGGTAGCCGGCGGCTCGGCCGGTTCGGCTGGCGCAAGTGACAGCGTCAACGGGCCGATTGGTCTAGCCGCTTTCACGGCCCGAAGCGACACACTCTCAACCAACGGGCAAGCACCAGAGGGGCTCACTTGGTATTCATATTCGGACTACCCAAATGATCCTGATGACGGCGGCGGGCCGGCCGGCGGAGGCGGTGGCGCAATCGGTGGTGCAACCGGTGGCTACAACGTTAACGCCGTCTGTGGCTTGCAGGATTTCTGCCCATCAGCATCGTCGCCAGGTCAGAACTCAACTTCGGGGTTGACCGGTTTCAGTGCTAGTTATGTTCGTTACACATTCGATGACTTGATGAATGCAAACGGAACTGTGACGATTTCGTTCGTCGAGCCAGTGGTTGTGACGCCAACGCCAACACCAACTACGAGCCCAAGCTCGAGCCCTAGCCCATCGACCAGCCCTACATCGAGCTCAAATCCGACCCCAACCCCAACCAGCACGACCTCACACGCAGACACCACCCCGGCGCTAGTTAAGGCTCCAGATGCGCCTCGAGATGTCACCGCCATCGCGCTGTGGAAGAGTGCCGAAGTGAGTTGGAAACCACCCTTAGATGACGGTAACTCGCCGATCATCGAATACGAGGTTCTGACCTCGAACGGAATCAAATGCACCGGTCAGGGCCTTACTTGTCACCTAACTGGGCTGACCCCGGGGCAGCGGCTCGACCTCACGGTTCGAGCGAAGAATTCGGTGGCATTCGGTCCTGCAGGCCGCTTAAGTGGTGAGCGAGTTTTCATTCCACTAAGCCTCAACCTGTGGCAACTAAAGCCGACTAGTGCCGGCCTGGCCTCGAAGCGCATGAACCCAGTCCAGCTGACCAAACTGGCCACCATGCTCAGCCAAGATGTCGGCGGATTCCACCTTGCGATTCGCTTGGCGGCAAACTCATCCGGGTTATCGAAATTAGAGTTGAGCAAGTTGCTTGCAACCGAGACTCTCGCGCTCGAAGCCCAACTGCGCTCAGCAGAGTTGCTCGGCAAGGTGAAGATTCAGACTGCGGTCATGCCGCCAAACTCTAAGGCCAAGCGTCCGAGTGTGATTCTGGTGGTTCGAAAGCCTTAGTTTGTTGCGTGGGCCAGACGGCCTAGATGCCTAAACCAGGCGCACGTGACAGAGGTCGCCAACGAAGGCCGGGCGCTGCACGGTTAGCCCTGCTTCCTCGGCAATCAGAGCGGCGGCGGCCCAGTCATACTCTTTGATATCACGCTCGTAATAAGCATCGATCGCGCCCTCGGCCACGGCACACATGTCGAGCGCTGCGGCACCCATTCGGCGCAGGTCAACAAAGTCGGGCATCATGCGGGCGATGTCTTCGAACTGAGCGATGCGCTTTTCGGCCGAGTATGAAAACCCGGTGGCCAGAATCTTGGTGGTGCGATCTGCCGGCGGACCGGTTAGGCGTGTTTGCTGGCCATTGCGAATCACGAACGAACCGTGACCGCGCTTTGCGTAATAGGTGAGGTCAAGAATCGGGGCAACGACTGCGCCAACCAACCATTCGCCGGTCTCAACATCGGCGGCACCAACCGAGGTACAAAAGTTCGGGAAGCCGCGGGTGAAGTTCACGGTGCCATCCAGTGGGTCGATGCTCCAGCGCACCTTGGCTGCGGCATTCTCTAGCCCGGCGAACTCTTCTCCGGTGATGCTGTCGCTCGGGCGGCGTTCGTGAATCAGGGAGCGAACCAAGGTCTCAGAGGCCAGGTCGGCGTCGGTCACGTGATCTTCCGGCGAGGTTTTCGAGCTAATCTCGAGCGGCCCGCGATAGCGCTTCTTTAGCTCAGCGGCACCGGTGTTGGCGGCGTCAAGCGCAACCTGCAGAAGTTCATCGAGATCCATGCTTCAAGGTTAACCGTTAGCGAGTGGCAGCTAGTTTCTTTTCGAGACCATCAAGGATGAGCTGGATGCCGAACTCGAACGAATCGATTCGCTGCACTTCGTCTTCATTGGCGAGCTGGGCATCTTCTGGTGTTGCGCCAACCGCCGGAGCAACGACACCGAGACTGTCTGCCTGCATGCGCTGCTGCTCATGCCAAACCTGACCGAGTACCAAGAACAAAATCGACTCGGCTGCAACTCGAGCAACTTCCGCGTCGGAGCAAAACCCGTCGATGCCAGCGCGAATTCGGGCCAATGCCTCACCGGCGCCAAGCCCGAGAGCCAGGGTGCTCGAAACAACTTCGGCACCATCTCTGAATGCCAATAAGCCGTCGCGAATGGCAGTCGCCTCCGCCAGGGTGCGAGCCTTCCAGTCGAGAGAGCCAGCCTTGACGAAGTCATCCGGGTTCACAACCGCTGCACGGTCGATGATCTGGTCGGCGACCAAAGCCAACAAAGTCTGTTTGTTCGGCACATGCCAATAGAGTGCGCTCGGTTGCACATCGAGCACGCCAGCGAGACGGCGCATCGACAGGTCGGCTAGGCCAAACTCATCCAGGATGTTCAGGGCAGTCTCGACCACATCGGCGCGCGAATAGCTGCCGGCAGTGCCGACGGCTAGGCGATTCGTGTCTTGTGAGTTGCTCATTTCACAATTAGTCTACTAGAGTACTGAACAGTGTTCAGGACAACTCGTGTTCGAACCGGCAGAGCCACTAGATCAAGAAACTAGGGAGAACAAAATGTCACTCAAGCTGACCCTACGCGACCTATCGCGCATCGCAATCTTCGCCGCCATCATCGCGGTCCTCACCCTGCCTGGCGAGATTCCACTAGCCATCGGTGTGCCAATCTCATTCCAGACTCTTGGCGTCATGCTCGCCGGCGTCATCCTCGGCGCTTACCGCGGCACCATCGCCGCTGCGCTTTATGTCATCCTCGGTCTAATCGGTCTGCCAATCCTCTCTGGTCACGCCTCAGGCTTCGCCGTTCTCGCCGGCCCAACCGCAGGCTTCCTGATCGGCTTCATCCCTGGCGCACTAGTCGTCGGTCTGATTGCGCACTCGGCCAAGGCCAAGTTCGGCGTGGTTCGAGTCATCCTTGGTTCGATCCTCGGTGGCATCGGCGTCGTCTATGCATTCGGCATCCCAGTGCTGGCGACCAGCTACAAGGTTGACCTGTTCACCGCAGCCGGTTACATGGCGCCATACCTAATCGGTGACGCCATCAAGGTCGTGCTGACCACCATCATCGCGGCCGCGCTCTACCGCGCCTACCCTAAGGCGTTCAAGAACTAGGTTCGCCTAGTTTCAAACCCGGATGGCCTAACGGCCCGAAAGTAGCCAAATGTTGATTGAGTTCGAAGCGGTCTCTGTGTCTTTTGACACCAAGACTGCGCTCGACAACGTCTCGCTGAAGCTCGACCAAAAGCGCATCGGTGTGATTGGGCTAAACGGCTCCGGCAAGTCGACCTTCGCTCGGTTGCTGAACGGTTTGGTTCAACCGACCTCGGGCACAGTGCTCGTGGGGTCGGTGAACCCCGCCAAAGATGCCAAGGCTGCCCGCAAGCAAACCGGCTTCATCTTCAGCAACCCAGATGTTCAGATCATCATGCCGACAGTCCTAGAAGACGTCTCGTTCACGCTGCGTTCTTCGAGGCTGTCTAAGGCAGAAATCCGAAGCAAGGCGCTCGCCGTATTGCAGCGGTTTGGCATTGCGCATCTCGCCGACCAAGCGGCACATTCGCTTTCGAGCGGTCAGAAGCAGTTGCTAGCGATCAGCGCAATCATGGTCAGTGAACCAAAGCTGATCGTGGCCGACGAACCAACCGCCCTGCTCGACCTAGCCAACTCCCGCTTGGTTTCTCGAGTATTACTCGAGCAAATCGACCAACAAGTCGTTCTCATTACTCACGATCTCGAGTTGGCAGCGAATTGCGACGTAGTCTTGCGTTTTGCCGATGCAAAATTGGTCGAAGTTGGCGAACCAGCCGCCGTGATCTCGGCCTACCTGGCCGATAACAAATGAACTCGCTTTACCGACAGGGCACCTCGCTCCTGCATAGGCTGAAGGTTGGGCCCAAGCTCCTAATCCTGGCCGCAATAATCGCCTTGCTGGCTGTTTTCGCGACGAATCCCGTCGCAATCCTGGCAGCCCTTGCCGTCACAACTGCACTCTTCAAAATCGCCTTCCCGGCGGATGGCGTGACCACGCTAGCGAAACAGTTCTGGGCGCTGAAGTGGTTGATTCTGATCATCGTGATTCCGCAACTTATCTTCGGCGCAGCCTGGCTCCCGGTCACCACCAATGCGTTGCGCCTAACTATCGCGATTTCACTCGCGACCCTGTTCACCCTGACCACCAAGCACGAGGCGATGTTGGCCGCAATCGAACGAGCAGTTCGACCACTGAAGCGAATCGGAATCAAACCCGAAACCGTCAGCCTCATCATCGCCATGACCATCAACGCCATTCCGATGATCCTCAAATTTGCCGCGCAAACCCGCGAAGCCCAAGCCGCTCGAGGTGCCAAACCGAGCATCGCGCTGATGACGGTTCCGCTCCTGGTTGCCTCGCTCAAATACGCCGACGAGTTCGCCGAGGCGCTAACCGCCCGCGGCGTCGAAGTCTAGTTAAAACAAAACCCCGTCAGCCGAAGCCGACGGGGTCTCGCCTAGAAACTACTACTTAGCTGCGCCCAACTCTTCAACCGAGTTGTAGCTGCGTGAGCCAGCGGCATCCGTCACCGAGATGGTGAATGAAGGTGCGCCAACCTTGGTGCTGAATTCAAGTGCCAAAGAATCGGTTCCGTTGACCCAGTCGATGCGAAGGCTGTCGCCACCGGTCACTGACCAGGTGTAGTCGCCGTCGAACACCGGTAGCTTGCGCAAACGAGCCAAGCCAAGAATCGCCTGAGTCACCGGCTGCTGCAGAGCAACTTCGATCTCATCCGGGGTGTAGTGGTGACGGTTTACGTCGCGACCCTGCTCGGTCTTGTTGAAGAGCTCAACGTCATCCATGCCATTGAATAGACCGACGTAGTAAATCTGTGGTTCGCCAGGCAAGAAGAACTGAACCGCGCGCATGATCACGTATGCGGTGTCGTCGGCAACGATGTTCGGCAAGGTCGCGTTGATCTGGTGAGGCAGGGTGAACCACTGCGGAACAACCGAAGCAATCGCGCTGTGGCCGTTGGTGTTCTCTTCGGCCTTCTTGAAGATGAAGGCCATTTCATCCTGGGTGATTAGACCCGGGCGGCCGTTGATTGGGCCACCGTCGATGACGCCATAGCCGTCGTGGGTGTCAAGAACGTTGAGGCAGTTTGCCGGGCGAATCTTGAACCAGTTGTCGAGGCGGTCGACGGTGCCGGTGAAGAATGAGTGGAGCAGAAGCGGCGCGGTCTGGAAGTCGTAGATCAGGTCAACCAACGGTGCGATCTCAAGCTGCTGGGTGTAGTGAGCATGAACCTCGACGAGCACGCGCATGCCATAAGACTGAATCAGCGCAGCGATTTCCTCGACGAACTCGAGGGTCTCCGGGGTCATGAACGAGTCGGTGCCTGGGGTCTTGACCGCATAGCCAACTGCATCGAGGCGAACGACCTTGACGCCACCAGACTTCAGCGCGTCAAGAATCGAGCGCAGGTATGCCTGGCCCTTCTCGTGCTTGATGTCGATGTCGACCTGAGATGGCATGAAGGTGGTCCATACCAAGCGGCGCTTGCCGGCAACCTCATAGGCGGTGAACGGCATTCCTGGGCGTGGGCGATAGAAAGAGGTGATGCCCTCTTCGGTGCCGCCATTAGGGAACACGGTGTCGAAGGTTAGGAACAGGCCGGCATACTCGGATGCGTCGCCCTTCTCCTGCCAGTCGATGAACTCTGGTGAAAGTGCCGAGGCGTGGTTCACGATCAGGTCGGCGGTTAGCTCATGGGTCTCTGAGATGCGCTTGAAGTCGGCCCAGTTACCGAGGCGTGGGTCGACGATCTTGTGGTCGATCGGGTCGAAGCCGGCGTCGTCACCGTCATACGGGTGGAAGAACGGCAAAACGTGGATGCCGCTGAAGTCACCGAGCGGGCCCTTTAGCAGTTTCTCGATGTGGCCAAGATTGCCACCGACGCGCTCTGCATAAACCAGGATGCTGGCACCAGACATGTGTTCCTCCTTGAACCAAGCGCACCGATGCGAAAGGCCCTAAAAATGTTTTCTACGTAACTTTACTCGAAAACTGTAAGCGTTTACATACCGATGTTCCGCCTAATATTGATTGTTACCCAATCTTTAGGAGAGCCCGATGTCGCAGAGACCACAGGTCAGACCAGCGACCGAGGGCTGGAAGCAAAAGCTGGATGAAAAAACCGGCAAGCCGCTGCTCCAATTTGCCGAGGTAAAGCGCGGCAAGCCGCCGGTCCACCTGGTCGATCTGACCCCCGAAGAGCGCGCCGAAAAGATGAAGGAACTCGGGGTTCCCGCCTTCCGCGCCAAACAAATCGCAGCTCACTATTACGCGCACTACACGAGCGACCCAGCAGACATGACCGACCTTCCGGCCGCCGGTCGCGAAGACCTAGTCAAGGCTCTGCTCCCTGACCTGTTAACTCCGGTCAAGCGCCTACAGACCGACAACGGCGACACCATCAAGTTCCTCTGGAAGCTGCACGATGGCGCCCTAGTCGAGTCGGTGCTCATGCGTTACACCGGTCGAATCACCCTTTGCATCTCTAGCCAGGCTGGCTGCGGCATGAACTGTCCGTTCTGTGCCACCGGTCAGGCCGGCCTAACTCGCAACATGTCTGCCGGCGAAATCGTCGACCAGATCGTACGCGCCAACCAGGTCATCGCCGCCGGTGAACTGGGTGGTTCAAAGGCCAAGCTTGCCGATTCGCCAGACCGCGTGACCAACATCGTTTTCATGGGCATGGGTGAGCCGTTGGCAAACTACAGCCGCGTGATGAAGGCCGTTCGAACCATGATCGCCCCGCAGCCTGAAGGTCTCGGCATGTCTGCCCGCAACATCACGGTCTCGACGGTTGGTTTGCTGCCTGGCATTGAGAAGCTCACCGCCGAGAAGATTCCGGTCACCTTCGCCCTTTCTCTTCATGCCCCGGATGACGGTCTGCGCGATGAACTCATCCCGGTGAACTCGAAGTGGAAGGTGGACGAGGTGCTTGATGCGGCTCGCGCCTATTTCGACGCCACCGGTCGCCGAGTTTCGATTGAGTATGCGTTGATCAAGGACATGAACGACCACGCCTGGCGTGCCGATTTGCTCGGTCAGAAGTTGAACGAGCGCGGCAAGGGCTGGGTGCACGTCAACCCGATTCCGTTGAACCCGACCCCGGGCTCAATCTGGACAGCCTCGACCAGCGAGGTCACCCGCGAGTTCATTTATCGTCTCGAGAAGGCCGGAATTCCGACCACCCTGCGCGACACTCGTGGCAAGGAAATCGACGGCGCCTGCGGTCAGCTTGCGGCGACCGAAGACTAAGGATTGCAAAGAAAAGACCGACGCCAAGAGGAGTCGGTCTTTTCGTTTAAGCGGCTTTAGCGAATAACAATTTCTTCGATGTCGAGGCGGTGAGCGCCGAAGTCATTGATTGCGGCGTCGCTCGGGTAGCCGATGGCGATGCCATAGAGGAAGCCATAGTCCTTAGGGATTTCGAACTCTCCGCGAACCACGTTCTCCCAGGTTGACAGTGCGCCCTGGGCGCAGGTGCCGAGTCCACGAGCGTGTGCCGAGAGCATCAGGTTCTGCACGAACAGGCCGGCGTCGTTGGCGGCAAACTTGCCAAGTGACTTGTGCGAGAAGATAAAGAGCTCGGTCGGGGCACCAAAGAATTCATAGTTTTTTGCCCAGTTGGCATTGCGGGCGGTTACGTCGCCGCGGGCAACTCCGAGTGCACCGAGCATCTCTTTGCCAACGCGCTGAGCTCGAGGCAAGAGTTCCTTCACGTATGGCTTGGCGATCCAGGCATTGCTGCTCGGCAGGCCATAGCGGGTGATCAGCAGGCGCAGCTTCGGCCAGAGTCCGCCCGAACGTGCGGCTTGAACGGCGTTCCAGTGGCCCAAGAACTCAGCCGAGAGGCGATCGCGTTTTTCACCCGAGGCAACGGCAACCAGAATCGGCTTGGTGTTCGACCAGGATGGTGCTGTCATCGCGTCGCGCAGGATCTCGTCGAGAACATCCTGGGGGATCGGTGTCGGCAAGAAGTCGCGGGTGCTGCGACGGGTGGCAGCGAACTCGGCGAACTGGTCTCCGGTGATCTTCGATTTGGCGCGCGTGTTTGGTCGATTGGTCATAGTTAGTGCAACTCTCCACAGCTTGGGCTTATTGCCAATCTACCCACAATCTTTGAATTCCCGACACTAACTCGATTAGTAAACCCCCACTAGACAACTTGCACGTGCGCATCTAAACTTGTGCTGTGAACGCAATCAATCCAGCAAACGTTACCTTCGGTCTCGACACCTTTGGCGACATGACCGTCAAGCTAGACGGCACCCCAGACTCGGCCGCTCAGGTCATTCGCAACATCGTTGAGCAGGCAAAACTTGCCGACAAACTCGGCCTAGCCAACTTCAACATCGGCGAGCACCACCGCGATGACTTCGCCGTCTCGGCACCCGACTCAGTTCTCGCCGGCATCGCAACCGTGACCGATAACATCATCCTTGGTACCGGTGTGACCGTGCTTTCGAGTGACGACCCGGTTCGCGTTTTCCAGCGCTTCTCAACCGTGGATGCCCTGTCAAACGGTCGCGCCGAAATCACCGCCGGCCGCGGTTCGTTCACCGAATCTTTCCCGCTTTTTGGTTATGAACTGAGCGATTACAACGCGCTCTTCGAAGAGAAGCTCGAGCTTCTAGTCGAGCTATTCAAGGAGGGACCGGTCACCTGGAGTGGCACCACTCGCAAGAGTCTGACCAACCAGCAGGTTTACCCAAAGACCGAATCTGGCGCCATGAAAATGCGCGTCGGTGTTGGTGGCAGCCCTGAGTCGGTCATCCGTGCCGCGCGCCTTGGCATTCCGATGGCGCTAGCCATCATTGGCGGCGACCCAGCGCGCTTCGCCCCTTATGCAAACCTCTATCACGAGGCACTCGAGAAGTTTGGTCAGAAGACTTTGCCAATCTCAATTCACTCACCTGGCCACATCGCGGCAACCGACGCCGAGGCCCGCGACACCCTCTGGCCGCACTACGAAAAGTTCATCGACCGCTTGGGTCGCGAACGTGGCTGGGGTCCGGCAAGCAAGGGTCACTTCATCCAAGAAATCGAACACGGTTCGCTCTATGTTGGTTCGCCAGACACCGTGGCCAAGAAGATTGCCTATGCGATTCAAGCTGTCGGCGCCTCACGTTTCGACCTCAAGTATGCAAACGGCCCAGTGCCACACGAGCACCTGATGAAGTCGATTGAGCTTTACGCGACCGAGGTTGTTCCTCGCGTTCGCAAGATCCTGGCCGAAGAATCGACAAATGTGTTCGACTCGGCGTTTGGCAACATCGGGCAATAAGTTCAAGCAAAAGTAATGGTGGTCAGGAATCCCTGACCACCATTACTTATTAGAACGATTAGTCGTTCGCCTTAGCGTCGATGATTACCTTCTTGCCAAGCATCACCTTGAAGGTGGCGTGTGAGTCGAAGGCTGCTCGAATCTGCTTCACACCATCCTCGTTCAAGGTCACCTGACGATAAAGCTTGAAGGCGTGATCAACCGGGGTCGACATGAGAATCGAAACTGTCTTGCCGGCATAGCTTCTGCCTAGGTCAATCTGCAGCAGTTTGATCGAACCATAGACGCGCATCTTGGCCGACGGGTTATCAATCAACAAGCGAGTCTCCTCAGAGACCGCATTGGCATAGACGCCATCACCGAGCTTGGTGGTTCGAATCACACAGCTTCCGGCTGCAAGTGCCTCGACCACATTATTTTCGGCAATCGAACACAGTTCAGGGGTCAAGTTCTCGAGCTTCACTCGCCCGGCACCGAGACCTCCCTGAACCTTGAAGGCGACTTCGCCGCCGACAACGACGCGAGTCGGGCCAGTCAAAATGCGCAGCGCGTGCACGATCTGCTGGTCTTTCTTCAAGCCGTAGAAGGTCATGTGGCGAGTCAAAATCACCAGGTTGCCAAGCGCATCGATGTAGTAACCATCGTGTGCACCGGCGGGCAACCAGTCGCCAGCCAACTTGGGCAACGCCGGCCAGTTGATGCCATCTGATGAATGAGCCGGGATGGCGCCAGGGATGTGCTGACCGAGGTTCAGGGTGAAGACCTTTTGGAACTCATCGATGTCGGTTCCCGAAGGAGCGGTGACGCTCACCTCAATGGTGAAGCGGCCATCATTAGACTCGTCCGAGCTTGGCCCGGGCTTGATGCTGATGGTCGCGCCTGCAGGCACTCCGCCAACCGGTTCAAGCACCGAGACAACGCGAAGGCCGAGGTAGGTGTCGATGCTCGCAACGACCTTGGTTTCGGCAATCGTGGTGGTTACACCGGTGACTGGCGCAGCCGCGGTTGCTACCGGCGGCAACGGTTCAGCAGTCGGCTTCTCGCCGCCGTTTGAAACCACAATCGGCACTGGTCGAACGATGATCGAAATCGTGGCGTCCGACTGAAGGCCAGCATCATTAGTCGCAGTGATCGTGAAGCTGTATGTGCCCACCGGAGCTAGCGCAGAAGCCGAGATAGAACCGGTCGTGCGGTTGATGCTGAAGTAACCCGAGTCATCGATTGATTCCGACCAGGTCGAAACGTCGTCCGAAGTTGCAGTGGTCACTGCGGTGTCGCCCAGGTGAATGGTGATTTCATCGCGCAATAGGATGACCGGAGCAGTTGAATCTGGCACTTCGTTGACGATCGCAAGATTAGTGAATGTGTCGGCAGCCACGCTGTTCGAGGCTCGCTTGATGGCAGAACCCGAATAGTTCAGGGTCACCGCGGCGCCATGTTCAATCGCGGCACCGGTGAGAGTCAACGTCACGGTCGCGCCGGAAACCGCCACCGAATAGTTGGCGTTCGAATAAACCTGACCGCCGATGCGGACTACAAAATTGCTAGCCGAAGGAACCGATCCGCTCGCCAACGCATAGTTGTAGGTAAGGGTGATCTTGTCGCCCAGCACCGAGGTGACCGCCGAAACCAGTGATGGCGAAGCGGTGTCAGGTACTAGGTTGTCGACACCCTGGCTCACCGAGTTATTCACCAGGTTGCCAGCGAGGTCCTGAACCCAGTGTGCCGGGTTGGCCAAATCGCGCGTGTATGAAAGGCGCAGAGTCTGGCCGAAACGAATCGCCGGGCCATTCAAGGTGAAGGTGAAAACCGGGCCGACGATGCCAACCGAATAGTTGGCTGGGTCATAGCGGACGCCATCGAAGACCAGCGCGATGTCACTAGCAGCCGGCAGTTTCGCCTCATTGAGTGGCTCAGAGAAGGTGATCAGCACCTTGGTTCCAGCGGTGTTGGTAACGCGCGAAATCACGGTCGGCGGCGTAGTGTCGGGCACCAGGTTCGTCACGCGAGTCTTCTCGAAACTGTCGGCATAGTTGCCGGAGGCATCCTTGATTTTGTTCAGACCCTGGGCATAAAGCACATCAACACGGATGCCGTTGGCAATGGTGTTGCTCAACAGGCTGAGCAGCACGCTCGAGCCCGAAACAGCCACCGAAATGTTTGCGGCCGGGATGATTGCGTCATTCAAGCTCACCGTGAAGTCGGTGTTCAACGGCACCGAGGTCGCATCGAGTGCCTTGCTGTAATTCAGGCTGATCTGATTGCCCGAGGTGTTGGTCAGCATCGATGTGATTGCCGGGATTGCCGAGCTCGAAACCTGGTTTAGAACGGTGGCGTGCGGCTCGCTATCAACGATGTTGCCGACCGGGTCGGCCAAGCGGTTCGCCAAGATGCCAGGCGCATAACTGAGCGCCACGATTTGTCCGAAGCGGATGCGTGGGCCGGTTAGGTAAACCACCATGCGTGAGTCGTCAACACCGATTGTGTAGTTGGTGTTCGAATAGGTGACTCCGTCGATGGTCACGGTGACGTCGCTAGCAAGTGGAACACGCGACGCGTCAAGGGGCTCGTTGTAGGTCCAAATGATCTGGCTACCGATCAGGTTAGTTACCAACGAGATGTTCTCAGGAGCAGTGGTGTCTGGCACGCGGTTTGAAACCACGGTTAGGCCGAGCGCGGCCGCATCGTTGCCGTTGGTGTCCTCAACCGGAGCGCTGCCAGGGGTGTAGACCAGGCGAACCACATCGGTCTGCTTGATTGCCGCACCAGTTAGCTGAAGGTCTAGAACCACCGATGAACCGGTGACCGAAACGGTGTAGTTAGAGGCCGAATAGGTAACGCCATTGATGGTCAAGACGAAGTCGGTTGCCGCCGGAATCGAACCAGAGTTAAGCGGCACGTTGTAGGTCAGGTAGATGTGTCGACCGGTGGTGTTATCGGTGGCCAAAGTTACGAGCTCTGGGCGCACAAATGAACTCACCGTGTTGTCGGTGAAGTGTGCAGCAGAGACGCCACTTACCGAACCCTTGATCGAGTTGCCCGAGTATGAAAGGGTCACGGTTGAACCGGCTGCAATGGCTGTTCCGCCAAGGGTTAGAACAACCGAACGGTCGATGACGTCAACGCTGAAACCACCGACGTATTCGATTCCATTGACCTTCAAGACAAACTCGCTGATCAGCGGAATGCTGGTGGCGTCAAGAGTGCGGTCATAGGCAACGGTTACGGCGGTTCCAGCGGTATTGGTCGACTTAGAGGTGACTGTCGGTGCACCGGTCGATGGCACCAAGTTCGTGATCACCGCGTTGTTGGTTGCCGGCAATAGGTTTCCCGCTCGGTCTTGAACGCGCTTCATCACAACCGTGTTCGGCACGTATGAAAGGCGCAGGGTCTGCCCGTAGGTGATCGGTGGACCGGTCAGCGTGAACGTATAGGTCGCACCCGAGATGCTCATCGTGTAGTTGGCTGGGTCATAGCGAGTGCCGTCGAAGACCAAATAGAGGTCGGTGGTCAGTGGCAGGCAGGTCTCGCAAAGTTGCTCAGAGAACGTGATGATCAACTGGGTGCCGGCCTCGTTGGTTACACGCGAAACCACGGTTGGCGCAATCGTGTCAGGCAGCAGGTTAGTAATGTCTAGGTCGATCCAAGCTGCAGCCTCGTTGGCGGCGAGGTCCTTGAGTCGCTTGGCTGGGTCAGTGCCAGGAGTGTAGGCGACCTCGACATAGGTGCTCTGGTTGGCAGGGCTGCTCAGGTGCAAGGTCACAACTGAGCCTGAGATTGAAACGGTATAGGTGCCCGCATAGGTCACATCATCGAACTTCACCAAGAAGTCGCTGGCATCTGGCACTGCCGACTCATAGAGCGGCTTAGACATGTTCACATAGAGGTAGTAGCCGTCGACCGAGGTCGTGCCGTTCTCGGCATAGGGTGCGGTGGTCGGAACAACATTATTGTCTACGTCGATGTTGGCGAATGTGCCCGCTGACACCGAGTTGCTCGCGCGCTTGACCGCAGTGCCCGAATAGCTCACCTTGACCACAGCACCAAAAGGCACCGGCAGCCCGGTCAGGGTCAAGACAACATCCGAGCCCACGATCGAGGTGGTGAAGCTGGTGTAGGCGAGGCCATTAATGGTCAGCGAATAGTCGCTCGCGGCTGGCACCGAGCTAGAAAGCAGCGGGGTCAAATAGGTGACGAAAATCTGGTCGCCGGTGAGGTTGGTGTGGCGACCATCCAGGATGGGTGCACCCAGGTCGAGAGTGTTGTTGGTGACAACTTCGTTGTCGGTTGAATTGCCGATATTGTGGGCGACATCCTGGATCTGCTTTGCGGGGTCCGCGTTGTGGGTATAGGTGATCTGAATCGAATCACCGAAAACGATTGGCGCACCAAGCAGGGCAACGTCGACCTGCGAACCGGTGATGCTAATCGAAAGGTCGGTGGTCGCATACTGCACAGTGTTGACCAGAATCTTGAAGTCGGCCGGCATTGGCACATTGGTGGTGCTCAACGGCTCGTCGAAGAAAATTGAAATCTTGTCACCGGCAACGTTGGTGGCACGACCGGTGATGCGCGGCTGAGTGGTGTCAGGAACCGGGTTGTTTACGTGGTTGGCGTTGATCGCGACGGCAGAGTTGCCGGCAAGGTCCTTGATGGCTCCGGTTGCCGGAACCGCATAGCTCAAGAACACCGAGGTGTTGTAGGTGATGATTGCGCTACCAAAGGTGAGCGTTACGGTCGAGCCCGAAATGCCTACCGTGTACGAGGTGTTCGAGATGGTTGCGCCAGCTTGTGTGATTGTGAAGGCGCTCGCCGCAGGAACCGAGCTGGTCAGTAGCGGCTCGTTGTAGGTGATGGTGATGTTGGTGCCGGCCGCGTTAGCAGTCATCGCGGTGAAGGCGGGTGCTGTTGTGTCTGGCACCGGCACGTTGTTGGTCACGGCTAGCGGTGCGCTCAGGTTGCCCATGAAGTTCGCACCCGCACCGAGTTGGGTGATCTTGTTGCTACCGGAGCGGGTGTAGTTCACGGTGATTACGTCGCTCGATAGCAGCGTGCCCGAACTTAGTGTGAGCACGACGTCGCTGGCCGAGAATGAGACGGCGTATGTGGTGCTGGCGCGAAGGGTGCCATTTACCGTGATTTCGAAGTTGGCTGGGACCTTGGCCGATGCCGGGTCAATCGACACCGCGGTGTGCAGGCTGATGGTGGTGCCGGCAGTGTTAGTCGAGGCGCTGGTCGGCACAAAGGTTGCGGCATAGGCAGGTAATCCGCCGGTCAGAGCGCCGAGAAAGGCGCCTGAGATGACTAGCAACGAGGTCAGAAATGCTGTGACCTTGTTTGAAGACTGACTTTTACCTTTTGATGAGCCGAACATTAGATTCCCCGATACCTGTGCTTTGGGGGCACTTTTGACGCCCCCGCACCTTGAGCCTAAGTCGGTGTTTCTGGTTTGTCTAGTCGGGATTTATTGCAAGCGTTTGCAAGGTCCGGAAATTATTTTCACTGCCCATTAATGCGTTTCTAGCCGAAAATTCAGATTGAAACTATTGAGCCAGTGGCAAGCGAATCTCGGTTCGCAGACCGCCTAGGTCGCTTTTCTCGAGCTTGATCGCGCCGCCGTGTTTGCGCACGATTGCCGCCAGAATGCTCATGCCTAGACCTGAGCCGCCCGACTCGCGGGAGCGTGAGTTGTCGAAGCGCTGAAAGTGGCTGATGCCGGCGGCATAAAACTCTTCGGGCAACCCGCGGCCGCTGTCGTCAAAAGTTAGTAGGGCAAACTTTGGCGAAACGGCTTTCCAATTGCCACCGTCAAAGTCTTCGTGGTCGCCCGCAATGCGCAGCGAGACGCGCAGCGAATCGGTAACCAAAGTGTGACGGCGAATGTTTGAGGTCAGGTTGGCAAGCACCTGCAAGATCAGATCGCGGGCACCGAGAATCTCGACGCCCGGTTCGATCGAAACCACTACAGGTCGAGTCGGCTGAAGAATTCGCAAGTCATCAACCGCGGTGCTGACCAGGGCCGAAAGATCGATCACCGAAACTTCGCTCATGATCTTGGTGTCGGTTTTTGCCTCACCGAGTTCGGCTAACAAAAGCAGGTCGCGGATCAGCGCATCCATGCGGTTCGCCTCGGCCAGCATTCGTTCATAAGCGCGCGTGGTTTGCTCGGCACCGGCATCCGGGTTCTTTTGCAGCAGCTCAACATAGCCCTTGATGACAGTTAGAGGCGTGCGAAGTTCGTGTGAGGCATCGCCCAAAAAGGTCTGCATGCTCTGTTGCGTGTTTCGCTCAACCTCGATCGAGTGCTGAAGCGATTCGACCATGTGACGAAGCGCGCGGGCTAGTCGGTCAACCTCTGATTGACCATTGCCGCCTGGCAGTGCCACGGTTGAGTCGCCTTCGGCAATCAACCCGGCCGCATCGACCAAGCGAGAAATCTTGCGAACGTCGCGCCTAATAAAGAGCGCAATCGCGATGGCACCGAAGAGCACCGAGCCGAGCACGAACCAAATCAATAAGCGGATGTTCGCGTCGCGACTCTCGATCTGAGCCGAAAGCGAGGTGGCGAGAATCACATACTCGTTGTCTGGCAAGGCAACTGTGCGAAGTCGATAGGTGTCGGTTGCACCATCGCTCACGGTGATTGAGTGGGCCGAGGCGCTCTTCAGGAGGCTGACCGAAGGCTTATTGGTGATCTCGACGTTGCCCGGGTTCAGCAAGATTAGGTCGTCGTTCAGGCTTAGAAAGTTGACGGTCAAGCTCACGGCCGACTGGTCGGCAGCAAGTAGCGCCGAGCCAAGGGCGTCGCCGGTGCTGTGTTCAACCTGGTTCGCGGCAACCGAAAGAGCGTCATCGACTCGGGCAATATCAGAATCGAATGAGGTCGAGACCGCGAAGCCACCGATGGCCACCGAGACCAGCGAGATGATCGAGGCGGTCGCAATTGAAAGACGAGTCTGCAAGCGCATATCTTTTAGGCCTGCTCAGCTTCGGTCGAACTTGAAGCTTCGGCAACGATCTGAAAACCAATGCCGCGCACGGTCTTTATGCCTTCGAACCCTTCGACGTGAAGTTTCTTGCGCAGATAAGAGATGTAGGTGTCGACCACGGTCGCGTTGGCTGCGAAGGCCATGCCCCAAACCACATCCAGGAGGGTGGCCTTGGTTACCACCTTGCCGTTCTTGATCATCAACTCATAAAGAAGTTTGAATTCAGTTGGCGAGAGGTCGACAGGGGTGCCGTTCAAAGTGACGGTGTGACGGTCTTCGTTCAGCACGATAGGCCCGCAAATAATGTCGGCTGCTTCTGTGTCACCGGCACCCTTGGTGCGACGCAAGATCGCCGCGATGCGCAGCATCAGTTCTTCGAGACCAAAAGGCTTGGTCACATAGTCGTCAGCGCCGAGTCGCAAACCGCGGGTCACATCGCCGCGCTCGCCTCGAGCGGTCAACATCAGCGCTGGGGTCTCGTCGCCGATCGCGCGCAGGCGCTCGAGCAGCTCATAGCCATCCATGTTTGGCATGTTGATGTCGGTGATCACCAAATCGACCGAGTTTTCACGAAGCCATTTGAGGGCGAGAAAACCATCGGCCGCTTCAAACGGTTCATAACCCGAAAGGCGCAAGGTGTCGCAAATCATGTCTCGAACTCCGGGTTCGTCATCGACTACAAGGATGCGTGCTGCGCTCATGCCTCAATGCTAGGGCGCAGGCAAGACATTGCCCGCAAACTCCCAAGCCTCCCGAACCCTTTTCACATAAAACTCACAAAGTCACCGGCGCATCATTATTGAGCGAGGTGAAAACCGAGCATCCTTTCCAGAGGACCCAAGCATCATCACCCCTAATAAGAAGGTTCAAAATGTTCAAGAACACCAGCAAGGCTCTTCTAGCCACCGCGGTTGCTACCGCTCTGGTTCTTGGCGGCGTTTCAGCCAGCGCATTCGCGGCAGACGCCACCCCAGCCCCAACTTCTTCGGCAACCAAGGCTCCTAAGGCGCCAAAGGTTAACCCGAACAAGATCGCCATGGATGCATTCCGTGCGGCTAAAGAAGATTTCAAGGTTGCCGTTGACCAGTTCAAGGCAGACAAGGTTGAGTTCGATGCAACCATGGATGCTTTCAAGACCGCCAACACCGCCTACTTCGCAGCGAAGAAGGTAATCGGCGACACTTTCAAGTCGGCTGTTCAGGTAGCTAACACCGCTTTCGCGACCGCAAACGCAGCTGCAACCACCGACGCAGACAAAGCGGCAGCACTAGCAGCACGCAAGTCAGCAGTTGCTGCGGCAGCAACAGTTCGCGATGCAGCGATTGCTGCACTGGGCGCGGCCCCGGCCAAGCCAGTTGCTCCGGCACGCCCAACTGCACCAAAGAAGCCTGAGCGCATCGAACCGACTCACGCGCCAAAGGTTGCGCCAACCTCTTCACCGGTTGCAACCCCAGCTCCATAACAGACTTACCTCCTAGTAAGAAAAGCTTTGCCCGAGTGCGGATCCGGGCAGGGGATCGACAAAAGGCACTGACCCCGTGGTCAGTGCCTTTTGGCTTAAACTAGAGATTCTTCCTTTGATAAGAAAGCGAGCCGAGCATGGCTGAACACACCTTCCTTCGTGGTCCTGCAGACTGGTGGCGCCAAGCTGTCGTCTATCAGATCTACCCTCGCAGCTATGCCGACCAGAATGGCGACGGCATCGGTGACCTAAAGGGCATCACTTCGCGCGTTCCTTATCTAAAGGAGCTTGGCGTTGACGCAGTTTGGCTTAGCCCGTTCTACCCATCCGAGCTTGCCGACGGCGGCTATGACGTTGCTGACTATCGCAACATCGACCCACGCATCGGCACCTTGGCCGAGTTCGACACCATGCTCGAGACCCTGCACGCCGCAGGCATCCGAGTCTTCGTCGACGTAGTTCCTAACCACTCGAGCGACCAGCACGAATGGTTCCAGGCTGCACTCAAGGCACCGAAGGGTTCGAAGGAGCGCGACCGCTACATCTTCCGCGACGGCAAGGGTGAGAACGGCGAGATCCGCCCATCCGAGTTGGTTAGCCACTTCGGCCCAACTGCCTGGACCCGCATCACCGAGCCAGATGGCACACCTGGCCAGTGGTACATGCACTTGTTCGCCAAGGAGCAGCCAGACTTCAACTGGGACAACCAGGAGGTCCGCGATGACTTCATCAAGACCGCTCGATTCTGGTCTGACCGTGGTGTCGACGGCTTCCGCATCGACGTTGCCCACGCCCTGGTTAAGGACCTAAAGAACGGTCACCTGCCTGAGCGTCAGTCTTATGACGTGAGCGTCATGAAGGACGACGGCACCGACGACATGTTTGACCGTGACGAAGTTCACGAGATCTATGCCTCATGGCGCAAGGTTTACAACGAGTATGACCCACCGCGCGTGGCAGTAGCCGAGGCATGGGTTCACGCCAACCGCCGCGCTCGTTATGCGAGCACCGAGGGCCTTGGTCAGTCATTCGCCTTCGACTTGCTTGGCACCCCTTGGAATAAGAAGCGCTTCCTTTCGACCATCGACTACCAGTTGAAGGCAGCAGCCGAGACCGGTTCTTCGACCACTTGGGTGTTCTCAAACCACGACGTGATTCGTCACGCCACCCGATTCGGTCTACCTGAGTCTGCGCTTTCGAACCTGCCAAAGTGGTTCCGTTCGGCTGACCGCGAGAAGCAGATCAACGTCGAGCTTGGTTTCGACCGTGCTCGCGCAGCGACCATGTTGGTGCTCGCTCTGCCTGGCTCGACCTACCTATACCAGGGCGAAGAGCTTGGCATGCAGGAGCCGCTGAACATTCCATCCGAGCAGATGCAGGACCCACAGTGGTTCCGCAGCGAGGGCAGCATCAGCCGCGACGGTTGCCGTGTGCCAATGCCGTGGACTTCTACCGGTTCGTCATTCGGCTTCGGCCCTGGTGGCGCGCACTTGCCGCAGCCGGCCTGGTTCAAGGATGTCAACGTTGAGGTCCAGGACAAGGATGCGAAGTCGACCCTGAACCTATACCGCAACGCACTTCGCATCCGTCGCGATCTGCAGTGCGCCGAGCAGTTCAAGTGGGTCAAGCACCCGCTGGCTCCAGAGGTTCTGCACTTCAAGCGCCCTAACGGCTGGCAGTGTGTGACCAACTTCGGCACCAAGCCGTTCAAGCTGCCAAAGGGCACCGTCTTGTTGACCACCAAGGATGTAGTCGACGGCAAGTTGCCAGCGAACGCAACCGCCTGGATTAAGTAACGAAACACGCAAAGAACCCCGGTCATTCGACCGGGGTTCTTTCGTCTTTGTCTACAATCGAAGCATGGCTAATCGACCTTTTGAAACCAAAGCAAGCGTCCTGATTGAGGCAACCCCAGCAAAGGTGCATGAGGTTCTAAACGACCTCGGTCGCCTAGACGACTGGTCACCATTTGTTGCCATGGATAAGACCGTGACCTCGAAGGTTTCAGAAAAGTCTTTCGGCCCAGGCGCAACCTATGACTATGTCGGCAAGCGCATCGGCAAGGGTCGCATGGAGATCATTTCTTCGGGCCCTACCTGCATTCGCTCGACCATGACTTTCTTCAACAAGAAGACCGAAATCGCGAACACCGAATATTGCCTAGAGCCAGAGTTCGAGGGCACTCGCGTGACCTGGACCATGAGCGGCGACCGCTCTCTAAAGATGCACCTAATGGGCACCCTTCTAGGTTTCGACAAGATGATGGCAAACAACTTCGCTAACGGCCTCAAGGTCCTCAAGGCAATCATCGAATAACGCGCCCGTTTCTTAGGCGCACACCTCACTAAATGTGGGGGTATCCCCACAAAGCGTTCCCGCAACGCTCGAAAAGTGGTGGAATAGAACTATGAAGATTTCTTCGAAGTTGCTGTCTGGCGCAACCGCAGTCCTACTTGCGATAGCAGGGCTCTCGCAGGCATCAGCGCTTCCGCTATTCGCGGGCAAGCCTGTCGATGCCGGCAAGCCAACTTCTTCGCCAACTCAGACGTCAGGCAGTTCTTCGAATAGCAATGCGGGTTCAAATGGCAACTCAGCGGCTGGTTCGAACGCAGCGTCGAAACCTTCGAACACCCCTGGCAATCTTTCCGTTTTCCCAAATGCACCGGCAACCTCTTCCAGCAACGCCGGCCAGGACGCGGCTAATGGAAACGCAAGCTCCAATTCGAACGCCGGTGGAAACTCGTCCAACTCCAACTCCAATGGCAACGCGAACGCGAATGGCAACTCAAATTCTGGGGGCAACGGCGCAGTTAGCTCGAATTCGAGCGGAAGTTCTCCGTCGTCAAACTCAAATTCAAACAACGGTTCAAACGCAGTTGTGAATCCAAATAAGCCGACCGAAACGGGAAAACCTGCTGGTTCCGCAAAGCCTGAGGTTGTCCTCAACTTGGTCAAAACTAGTCAGCCTTCACTTGATGCCACTGACGTAGGGCCTAAAGCAAACTACATTGTGCGATTCAACGAGAGTGCTGTGGTTGCCAATGAAGTGAGCTCTCTAAAGGCCGCAAAGATTGACGTGGGTCGCACTTTTGCACACGTATTCAAGGGCCTCGTAGCCAAAATGACTGTCAAGCAGGTGGCTGCCCTGGCCAAGCGTTCATCAGTTGCCGCAATCGAATTAGATGCGACGGCCCAAATTCAAACCTCAGAGCCTGCGGCATCATGGGGAATTGACCGTATCGATCAGTCAACCTTGCCTCTTTCATTGACTTATGACTACACCAACACCGGCGCTGGCGTGATTGCCTATGTAGTCGACACCGGCATTTATGACGCAAATGTGGCATTCGGCGGCCGAGTCGGCGCCGGGTTTACCGCTGTCCTGGATGGCAATGGCACTGTTGACTGCAATGGCCATGGCACTCACGTGGCAGGCACTATTGGCAGCACCACTTATGGTGTCGCAAAAGGGGTCAAGCTCGTCCCTGTTCGTGTCCTTGACTGTGCCGGATCCGGCAGCTACTCAAACGTAGTAGCCGGTCTAGATTGGATCGCTCAGAATTATGTTTCTGGAACATCGGCAGTTGTAAACCTAAGCCTCGGCGGCCCAGTTAGTTCAACCGTAGACACTGCAATCAATAACTTGATCAATCGAGGGGTCACCGTCGTGGTTGCGGCCGGCAACAGTGCCGCCGATGCCTGCAACTCGTCACCGGCAAGTGTCCCGAACGCCATTACAGTCGCCGCATCGGACCGCAATGATCAGTTCGCAATTTTCAGCAACTTCGGTTCCTGTGTAGATCTTGTTGCGCCAGGTGTAAACATAACTTCAACCTGGATTGGTTCTACCAACGCCACAAACACCATCAGCGGCACTTCGATGGCTTCACCGCACGTCGCCGGTGTCGTAGCGCTGATGTTGTCTACAGGTTATCGCCTGCCTACCCAAGTTGCCCAGGAGCTCCTTGCTGCGACTTCAGTGGGAGCAGTTGGGGCCGTGCCTACCGGCACTTCAAACCGTCTTTTGTTCAGTAGCTCAACGGGTTGGACTTCGGTTTCGGCTCCTACTGCAACCGCACCATCAGTGCCGACCAGCGTAGTTGCCACGGCGGGTTCGCGCTCTGCAATCGTGCGTTGGGTTTTGCCAAGCAGCGATGGTGGGAGTGCTCTGCTTAGCCAAACGGTAAAGGTTTGGTCTGGCGCAACTTTGGTTGGCACGGTCAGCGCTGCAGCCAATGCCACCTCGCTCACCGTAAAGGGGCTTCGCGGGCGAACCCAATACCAATTCTCAGTTGTTGCCAGCAATGCAGTTGGCACGAGCATCGATTCAGCAAAGAGCGCAGTAATAACCGTTCTCAAGTAGCAGAACTTGGGAATCAAACACGTATTCATTTCAGGTTGGCGACATAAACTAACCGCATGAAGTTCTCACGCGTCGCCCTAGTTCTTGCCTCAACTGCAGCCACCGCACTTGCCCTAACCGGTTGTACCGGCGGCACGATCGCTCTGCCAGGCACGACTCCGACACCTGAGAAGGTCTATGTCACCGCGCCACTGACCGGCGTCCAGTATGAGCAGGGCACACCAGAGGCCAACGGCCTGACCGGCCCATCCGTGGCTTGCAAGGTTGACAACAGCGAGGCGGCCCGCCCGCAGCAGAACCTCAACAAGACCGACATGGTTTTCGACGAGATGGTCGAAGGTGGCCTGACTCGTTTTGTCGCCGTCTTCCACTCGCAGCTTCTAACCACGGATGCCGATGCCAACGCAGTCGGCGTAGCTCCGGTGCGTTCGATTCGCCCGATGGACCCAGACATCATCAGCCAGTTCGGTGGCATCGTTTGCTATTCGGGTGGTCAGCTTAAGTTCGTCAACATGATGCGCGCGACCAAGGTCTTCAACGCCAGCGAAACCAGCGAGCAAGGCAACCACACCTTTAGTCGTCTAACCACTCGCGAGGCGCCACACAACGTGCAGGTCAACGTGAAGTTGTTGGCCGCTAACCACCCAGAGATTGCTGCCCCTCAGCAGGGCTTCGACTTCGCGACTGACTTGTCAAAGGCAACCGCTGCAGCGACCGGCAACTCGGTTAGCCGCATCAAGGTGGCTTTCCCATCGGCTCTGGCCGAGTGGGTGCCTAACGCCGATGCCAGCCAGTGGTTGCGAATCCAGGATGGCAAGGTTGACACCGACTCAGCCACGAAGGAGCAGTTGCACGCCACCAACGTAGTGGTACTCGATGTTCAAGAAGACCGCAGCTATGCCGACCCAAAGTATGGTCACATCCCGAAGGCCGTTCTGGTTGGCAAGGGCAAGGCTTGGGTCTTCACCGGCGGCAAGTATGTAGATGCTTTCTGGTCTAAGTCGAGCCAAACCGCTCGCATCATCTTGACCGACGCATCAGGTGCGGCAATCAACCTAGCCCCGGGCAACACCTGGGTCGAACTAAAGCCAAACGACCCAGAGGGCAAGTTGACTATCGTTGCAGGCGCTAATGTCTCGGCATCGGCAACTCCGTCACCTAGCGCGAAGAAGTAACCGGCCCAGAATTCCGCTTAGGCGTCGAGCCAGCGCTTCTTGGCGAGTTCGTTGATGGCGGCGTAGATCGCGATCAGGCCCGCCAAAACGGCAAGTAATGGCAGCGGCAACTCGGCCAACTGTAGGGCCTTGCCAACGAAGGTGAACGGAATCAAGATCACCAAGGCGCCCAGCACGGCCGAAGAAATCCAGAGCGCCTTGCCCGGTGCCGACCGCCAGAAACGCTTGCGAGTGCGTAGGACCAACATCACGACCAGTTCGGTGAACGTCGATTCGACGAACCAACCTGAGCGGAACAGTTCGGCGCCGGCATTGAAACCAAGTCTTAAGACCAAGAACGTGATGATGTCGAAAACTGAGCTGATCAGACCAAAGACCAACATGAAGTTTCGAATGTTTTTGATGTTCCATGCGTGCGGCTTTTGAATATCCTCTTC
>Ga0228701_1000314_pt1 | contig 42994 bp, 52 predicted proteins | sample McNCre117_Aug_MG_2_FD_178017 | JGI IMG/M metagenome (GOLD analysis project Ga0228701, IMG submission 178017) | Freshwater microbial communities from McNutts Creek, Athens, Georgia, United States - 11-17_Aug_MG | ecosystem: Environmental > Aquatic > Freshwater > Creek | place: USA: Georgia... | reverse complement strand
CGAGAGCAAGCAAGACGCCAAGAAGCGCGGCATCAAATCCCCAGACCGAGCTGATAGCTTGGCTCTGACATTCGCTTACCCGGTCGAGAAGAAAGACGACTGGGTTGTTCCAACTGGGCAGCACCACGCGTGGGCTGCTCTCGATGAGGTCACAGGGTATTAACCATGCACAACCCAGACGAAAACAAACAGCACCTTGCCGTGATCGATGGCAACGAGGTCATGACCAAAGAGCAGTATGACCAGCACGTCAACCAAGAGGTGACGAAGCTGCACGGCATGTTCTCTCAACTGCGCGACAAGTGGGTGCAGCATCGCGCCCAGAGCAACGTCGAGAAACGCTGGCGCCGCGCAGCTCAGCTCTACTGGGGTGAGCACAACACCACCACCGGCGAGTTTGAGAACACGTTACGTAACGGGCCGCCCGCCCGCAAGGTCACGGACGGCAATCGCTCACGTGTGGTGGTCAACATCGTGCGTCCCAAGGTGGATCAGGCCATCGCGCGCATGTGCGAGATTCTGTTCCCCACCGACGACAAGAACTGGGGCATCAAGCCCACGCCAGTGCCTGAGCTGGCCAACATGCACGGCGACGAGCGCCCCACCGTCGACCCAATGACTGGTCAACCCACCGGCATGACTGCAAACCAAGAGGCTCAGGTCGTGGTCGAGGCTGCCAAGAAGTCTGCCGACGCCATGGAGAAGTCCATCGACGACAGCCTGACAGAGGCTGGCTACAACGGCCAGAGCCGCGAGTTGATCGACAACGCTGTGCGACTGGGCACAGGCATCATGCATGGCCCCTTCCCGGCCCGCCAAAGCAGCAAGGTGTGGATACCCCAGCCCGGTGGCATGCAGACGCTTCAAATCAACGAAAAAATCGTCCCGTCGTCCGAGTCGCTGGACCCGTGGAATACCTTCTTCGACCCAGCGTGTGGCAACGACCACCAGCGCGGCCGTGGTTTTTTCATCCGCCGCGACGTCACCCGCAAGGAATTGCGCCGCCTCGTGGGCATTCCCGGCTATGACGCTGACGCAATCCGCGAAGTGCTGCGCTCCCCGCCCAACCGCATCCGTGTGGCCGAGGGCCGCGTCATGCGTGACGTGATCAAGGAAGACAGCTACGAGATGTGGACCTACCACGGCGAGATCGAGCCCGACGAGATGGAATTGCTGACCATGCGCACCAACGCAGACCCGTTGACAGACGTCGACTTCGGTTTGCTGATCATGGTCAACGACAAGATCATCGGCGCCATGGAGTCTTGGGTCGAGGACAAGAGCCTGCCCGTCGACGTGTGGTGCTGGCGCAAGTCCGACGACTCGCCCTACGGCTACGGCCTGTGCGACGAGCTGGAGCACCAGCAGCGCGTGGTGAACTCTGCTTGGCGACAGGTGATGGACAACGGACGCACCTCGCTTGGCGGTCAGGTTGTCATGCGCAAGGGCATGGTCATCCCACAGAATGGCAGCTACGAGATCACGCCCAACAAGATCTGGTTGGCCAAGGACGACACCGAGGACGTGAGCAAAGCCTTCAGCGTGTTCGAGTTCAACAGTCACCTGCAAGAGTTGTTGGCCATCGCTCAGGCCGCCATGACATTTGCCGAGCAAGAGACAGGCATGCCTCAGCTCATGGGTGGCGAGAAGGGTAGCGCGCCCGAGACCGTCGGCGGCATGGTCATGCTGTACAACAACGCCAACAGCGTGCTGCGCCAGCGCGTAAAGCTGTATGACGACTGCATCACACGCCCACACATCGGTCGCTACTACGACTGGAAGATGGCCAACGACCCTGATCCAGAGATCAAGGGCGACTACGAGATCGACGCCCGCGGCAGCACTGCGCTGATCGAGCGCGACATCCAGAACCAAGCCCTGCTGAACTTGGCCAACATCACGAACAACGCACGCTACGTCCCCTACATGAAGGACCGCGCAGAGTTGACCGCGATCCTGAAGGCGTTCAAGGTGAACCCAGATGAGCTGATGAAGTCGGAAGATGAGTTCAAGCAGTGGCAAGAGCAGCAAGCCCAGCAGGGTGCGCCAGCAGACCCACGCATTCAGGCCGCGCAGATCAAGGCTCAGACCGAGACAGCGAAGCTGGAAGATGCCAAGGCGCAGCGTGCATTCGAGCAGCAAAAAGAGCAGGGCGAATACGACATTGCCATGACCGATGCGAACCTGACGCGCGAGATCGAGATCGCCAAGCTGACGCAAGACGGCGAGATGAGCCGCGAGGAGATCGCATCCAAAGAACGCTTGGCCTCACTGCAGATCAACAACGAGCGCGAGCTGTTCAACGCTGAGGCTGCAATCAAAGTTAATCAAGGATCGGGCATTTAATGTCTTGCACCGGGTTTGAAACTGTTGTATATTCCGCTCCGGGTCAGTGTCTTTTGATGCAGGCCCAGCCGGTTTTTTCATGAGCCATTGATTAAGGCGCCCCTTAAAAAAGGGCGCCTTTTCTTTTTCCGGAGACGACATTGAAATTTGAAGATTTCCACACCCAGTGCTGGAAGCGGCTTTCGCAACTTGTTGAGGGACGGATCGACGAGTTACGAAAGCTCAACGACTCAGAAATGAGTCCTGAGAAAACATCCTCGGTGCGTGGTGGCATCAAGGAGTTGAAAAAGATCCTCGCCCTTGCAGAAGATGCAAGCGCGGGACCAGCAGTTAGCCCCGATGAATTAACCGGCGCTGACACTACCCGCCCGTAAGGGTGACAAGTGAGACGACAACCCATGCAAGTACAGGAACAAACCAACCCACAAGACGAAGCCCAGAAGATTTGGGACCAGCTCGACGCAGAGGAATCTGGCAAGGCATTGCCGGACGACAAAGCAGCGGGAACTCAGGAAACTGAGTCATCGGATTCGCAACAGCAAACAGACCAGCAAGAAGCCGCACCCGCCGACAAGGCCGATGCACAAGGCGACTCTGATCATGTGAGCCAAGAGCAATCGTTGATGGACAAAATCGCTGGCTTGGAGAGCATGCTCGGCCAAGTTACGCAACGTCTTCGGAATGCAGAAGGTCACATCGGTGGCTTGGGCAGTCAACTGAAGCAACAGCAACAGGTGGCCAAACAAGTTGCCAGCCAAGGTGGCGACGCACCCAGTCAGGACGAAGTCCGACAGGCGCAGTCTGATCCAGAGGCAATGGCCAAACTGAAACGCGACTACCCAGAGTTCGCGGACGCAATGGAAGGCGCCTTAAAACAGCAACTTCAAGAGCAAGAGCAACGCTTCAAAGCGCTGCTTGAAAATCAAAAAGGTGGCGTCAGCCACGAAGAGATTGCTCAAATGCGTTCAGAGCTGGCGGTGGAAGCTAAACATCCGGGTTGGCAAGATCGTGTACGGACGCCCGAATTTATGGGCTGGCTTCAACGCCAGCAACGCGAGGTGCAAATGCTTGCGGCGAGCGAAAGCCCGCAAGACGCAGTACGACTGCTAGACCTGCACTCCGAAGCCATCAACTCGGTAGCGTCACAAAACAAAACGCAGCGCCTTAGCTCTGCGGCGGCTATCCCAACGGGCCGCAGCGGTTCGTCAATTCGAACCAAAGCGGTCGAGGATATGACGCCACAGGAATATTGGCGCTATCTCGACGAAATTGACAAGCAAAAAGGTAAATAACCATGCAAACCTATTCCTTAGTTCCCAGCCGGAACCTCATCATGGCCGAGCGCGAAATGCTCAAGCACGCCATGCCCATCAAAGTTTTGTCGACCTTCGGTTCGCAAAAACAAGTCCCGCAAAACAAGACTGACACCGTGGTGTTCCGTCGCGCTTTGCCTATCGACGCTGGCACAAACGGCGCTCCTAACGTCACCGCAAGCAACTACTTGATGCAAGAAGGCGTGACCCCTGCTGCTCGCACTATCACGTATCAAGACGTGCAAGTGACTTTGCAACAGTACGGCGTGCTGATGAAAATCTCCAGCAAAGCTGAGTCTTTGTACGAAGACGACATCCCTGCTGACATGGTCAAGCTGGTTGGTGAGCACATGGGTACATTGGAAGAGTTGATCTCTTACGGTGTGGTCCGCGGCGGTACAAACGTCGTGTTCGCAAACGGCACAGTGCGTAGCGCTGTGAACACTGCAGTGACAATCAACAAGCTGCGTCAAGCTGCTCGTCAATTGGAAAGCGCACACGCACAACTCGTGACTGAGCGTCTGTCTGCAAGCGTGAACTTCGACACACACGCTATCGAACCCGGCTACTTGGTGTTCATCCACACCGACTTGGAAGCCGACTTCCGTAACTTGACTGTGGCCGGCGTGACCGTGTTCACACCAGTTGCCAAGTACGGTTCGCAAAAGCCTGTGCACGAGCGCGAGATTGGTACTGTTGAGCGTTTCCGCATCATCACATCGCCTTACTTCAAGCCATTCTTGGCTGCTGGTGGCACTGTGACTGCAGGCGCTTTCTTGTCTAACGGTGGCACCACTGGCACTACCGCTGACGTGTACCCAATCATGGTCATCGGCCAAGAAGCTTGGGGTCAAGTTGCATTGAAGGGCCAAAACGCCATTCAACCAATCTACTTGCCCGCGAAGACAATCACCCACGCTAACCCAATGGGACAATTTGGGTACGTCGGCGCCAACTTCTGGAAGAACGCTGTGCGTTTGAACGAAAACTGGATGGTCCGCGTTGAAGTGGCAGCCTCTGGTCTGTGATGATTGAGGGCTTCGGCCCTCTCTCCTTCCCCCGTAACTCTTTAAGGAAAATTCCAAATGGATAACTTATCTCTCACCCAAGGTGCAACCCTCGCGTTGTCCGCAGGCGGTTTGGCCGAAGGCACAAACGCAAACACAATCAAAACCGTGAACACAATCACCTATGTTCTCGATGGCCGTTTCTATTCGAAGGCAGCTACCGACAACATCGCAATCAGCTACTCCGGTGCTGTTGTGTATCAAGCAGCTGCTGGTGGCATTCAAGCCGTCAACGGTGGCTTCTCTGGTGGCGTCAACGGTTCCACTCGCATCTATAGCTTGTTCTTGGATGCTGCTGGCGCTGTGTCGATCTTGCCCGGCAAGATTGTTGACAACGCAGAATTGGCCGCCGGCCGCGTTGCATTGGAATTCCCTGATGCACCTAAAGGCGTTTGCCCATTTGGCGCCTTGCGCGTCTCTGTGACTGCTGGAACCAACTTCACTCCCGGTGCTGTTGACTTGTCAGCCACTGGCGTGACTGGTACTTACTACGACTTGGCCGACATCCCGTCCAACCCATTGACCGCTTAATAGCAGTCCGGCACTCACCTTCGGGTGGGTGCCACCCCCTTAATCCATGGAGACCATCATGTCATCGAAACCCACAACCTACGAGCGTAAAGCTACAGTCGATTCTCAGAATGTCGACATCGTCAATCCAGTCCAGTCAGTCGAAGAGGCAAAGAATGCACGCGGCGTCGAGATCGACACCGACCGAGTTATCAGCACCGATACAATCGACCAAGAAGACTTCATGCGTGACGAGCTGACAGTGTTTGTGCAAGAGCCCAACAACGAGAACGATCCTGCCTTCGTTGAGATCAACGTCAACGGCGACTACAAATTGGTGGTCCGCGGCAATGAAGCTAAGCTCCGTCGTTACCACGTGGCTGTGTTGGCTACCGCCAAGCAATCACGCCTGCGTCAACGAAAGATTGTGAACCCCGATGGCAGCATGGGCTTCGCTGAGGAAAACGTTTTATCGTTGACCTACCCCTTCCAAGTGATGCACGACCCTCGTCCAAAGCAGGGCGCACCTTGGCTTCGTCAACTCTTGCAAACACCTGCATAAAACATGAACTACCTTGAGCTAACCAAGATGCTGCGCCAAGAGTGCGGCATACCCGGCGCAGGTCCGGTGTCGGTCGTTAATCAGACTGGTGAGGCAGCACGCCTTTCCACCTACATCAACGATGCTTGGCTCGAGCTTCAAGGCATGTATGACAACTGGGGCTGGATGCGTATACCATTCAGCTACCAGACGGTCGCCGAGCAAGGCGACTACGCACCATTCACCACCGTGAACGATCTCACTGGCTTGCCAATGACTGATCTGCGCTACTGGTGGAAAGAGACGGTGCGCTCCTATCGCACTGACATCGGGATCTACGATGAGCAGTGGTTGGTTGAATGGGAATACCAAGTCTTTCGCAACACCTATCGCTACAACGCGCAGGTGAGCGGCCGCCCTGTGGTGTTCGCCATTCATCCAACGGAGAAGGCGATGATGCTTGGCCAAATCCCAAACACCATCTACACCATGACCGGCGAGTTCCAGCGCCTGCCGTCCTCGATGGCGGCCGACACTGACCTGCCAACTGGTTTGCCTGTCCATTTGCACAAAGTCCTCGTCTACAAGGCGATGCAGTTTTACGGCCTCTACGAATCGGCAGCCGAAGTGATGGCACGCGGCGAACGCGGCGAGGCCTCCTTGATGGCCCAGCTCGAGCGCGAATGGCTGCCCGAAGTCTCCCTCGGTAACCCATTGGCGTAAGGACTGACATGACCAATCGGCCAGTCAATCTTCCCAAGGTCAACTACGAACTCATCCACCTCGGCGGTGGTCTTGATCAAGTAACCCCGACGCTGTCTTTGCCACCCGGCTTCGCGCGTCGCGCATCAAACTTCGAGTGCTCAATCAACGGCGGCTACACACGCATCGCTGGGTACGAGCGCTTTGACGGCCACGCCAACCCATCGGACGCGACCTACAACATTCTTGCCTGCAACATCACCGGCACGGTGGCGGTTGGCAATACCGTTACGGGCGTAACATCGGGCAACACCGGCAAGGTCATCTACATCGATGGCTCCAACTTGGTGATGACTCGCGAAACATCGTTCTACCAGAACGGCGAGACCATCCGCGTGGGCGCCACCAACGTCGGCACAATCGTGTCGGTCAACGGAATCGCGCCCAGCGCGGTTGTTGACGCCACCTACAGGGGTATCGCGGCCGATGAATACCGCACGTCCATCTCGGCCGTTCCGGGCTCTGGCAGCGTTCTAGGCGTTTCGTACTTCAACGGCACTGTCTATGCTTGGCGCAACAACGTCGGCGCGACGGCTGCCAACCTCTACAAGTCAACCTCATCCGGATGGGTGCAGGTGGCCTTGGGCTACGAGATAAAGTTCGATGCCGGCAGCGCTGAGGTGTTTGAGGGCCAGACCATCAACGGTTTGACCAGCGGCGCATCGGCCTTGGTTTCTCGCGTCGTGCTCGAGACTGGCGCGTGGTCCACATCGAACGCCGCCGGCCGCTTCATCTTGTCCGCGGTGGTGGGCACGTTCATCGACAACGAAGTGATTCGCGTCAGCACGGTCAACAAGGCTGTGGCCAACGGCACAAGCTCTGCCATCACCCTGCTGCCAAGCGGGCGTGTCGAGTCTCAGATCGGCAATTTCGGTGGCGGCACGGCCAACACCAAGATTTACGGATGTGACGGCAAGAACCGCGGCTTCGAGTTTGACGGCACGGTCTACGTCCCAATCAACACCGGCATGGCGGTCGACGTCCCAACCCGCATGGCTGTGCACAAGAACCACTTGTTCTTCGCGTTCAACGAGTCACTGCAGTTCTCTGGCATCGGCGAGCCCTACAAGTGGACGCCACTGCTTGGTGCCGGAGAGATTTCGCTCAACGGCCCGATCACCAACCTGCTGATTCTGCCGGGCAACCAGACCACTGGCGCCTTGGGCGTGTACACGCGCAACGACACAAACGTTCTGTACGGCACAAGTTCCGAGACGTTCCAGCTGTCGACGTTCAACAGCGGAACTGGCGGCCTGCCGTACACCGCGCAGAACATGGACCAAGCCTACGTGCTCGACGACCGTGGTGTCATGAACATGAACACGTCGCTGAACTACGGCAACTTCGAGTCCAACGCGCTGACCTTGCGCATCCGACCATTCGTGCAGCAGCGTCGCAACTTGGCCACGGCCAGCGTGCTCAACCGCGAGAAGGGTCAGTACCGAATCTTCTTCAGCGACGGCACTGCGCTGTACATGACGTTTACCGGCAGCAAGGTGCTTGGCTCCATGCCTGTGCAGTTCCCCAACGCGGCAACGTGCTGCGTGGAGGGCGAGACACCAGACGGCTCGTCGACATCGTTCTTTGGCTCGACCAACGGATTTGTCTACCGCCTTGACGCCGGCACATCATTCGATGGCGCCGCCATCCCTGCAAACATCAATTTGGTCTACAACAGCATCAAGTCGCCACGCATATTAAAGCGCTACCGTAAGGCCAGCGTCGAGATGACTGGTGACTCGTATGCCGAGATCGCTTTTGGCTACGATCTGGGCTATCGCTCAGTCGAGCTTGAGCAGGCATCCGGTGCTGTCTACACGAACGACTTGCGATCAAGCTACTGGGACGAGATGACGTGGGACAACTTTGTTTGGGACGGACGCGACATTGCGCCTTCGGAGATTGAGGTGATGGGTACTGCCGAGAACTTGGCGATCCAGCTCTCATCGGTGTCGGCAATCATTAAACCTTTTACGGTGAACAGCGTCATTGTTCACTATTCAATGCGACGAGGACTTCGATAATGTCAAACAGTTTCTACAACCACAATACGTACCCCGCACCAAACTCTGCCGGCTCGTCGGCTGCTTTGCGCGCGGAGTTGGACCTCGTCACTGCAGGTTTCAACAAGCTGCCAACGTTGGCAGGTAACGGTTACAAGGTTGTCGGCATTAACGCCGATGGCTCGGCGATGATCGCAGACCCAAAGTTGATGAACGTCGACTTCAGCACCACAGCAATCGCTGCTGGCGCCGTGGGCCGATTGACATGGAACGACACAGACGGCACGCTTGACCTTGGCCTTAAGGGTGGCAACGTCACGCTGCAACTTGGTCAAGAGCAAAACGTTCGAATCTACAACGAGACCGCAACAGGCTTCGTTGATATGCAGGTTGTGAAGATCACCGGCTCGTCAGGTACTCGCCTTACCGCCGATCTGGCCAAGGGCGACAGCGATGCAAACTCTGCATCCACGATTGCCATCATGACAGAGCCAGCCGCCTCTCATGGTGAAGGTTTCGCCACCACGTTTGGCTTGATCCGACAGGTCGACACATCTGCATTTACAGAAGGCGCAATTTTGTATTTGTCGCCAACAGTTGCCGGAGGAATCACGACAACTCGACCAGTTGCCCCAAACCATACCGTGATCTTGGGATGGTGCGTTCGCTCACACGCTACGCAAGGCATGATCTACGTCAACATCAACAACGGCTTCGAGCTGGATGAGTTGCATGACGTGCTGATCACTTCCGTTGCGGCCAACAACATGCTGCGTCGCAACTCTGCGAACACCGTGTGGGAAAACATCGCTGGCCCAAGTGGTGCAATCGTTGGCACGACCGACACTCAAACCCTGACCAACAAGACCATCAGCGGTGGCACCGTCACCGGCGCGGTTGTCACTGGCCTGTCTGCACCATCCGCATCAAGCGACGCTACGACAAAGAGCTACGTCGACACCGGTTTAGCGCTGAAGCTGAACCTTGCTGGCGGCACGATGTCTGGCGCAATCGCCATGGGCACGAACAAGATCACCGGACTGGGTGATCCAACGGCTGCGCAAGACGCGGCTACCAAAGCCTACGTCGACACCGCCGTGCAGGGTCTGGATGCCAAGGCATCCGTGCGCGTTGCCACCACCGCCAACATCACACTGTCTGGAACCCAGACCGTCGACGGCATCGCGCTGAGCGTTGGCGACCGCGTACTGGTCAAGGATCAATCGACCGCCGCCAACAACGGCATCTACTTGGTGTCGGCCAGCACATGGACCCGCACCACTGACGCTGACACATGGGCCGAGCTTGTCTCTGCTTTCGTGTTCGTTGAGCAAGGTACGACCAACGGCAACAACGGCTACACCTGTACTGTGGCTGCCGGCGGCACGCTGGGATCGACAGCTGTCACTTGGGTGCAGTTCTCTGGCGCTGGCCAGATCAACCCCGGCGCAGGTCTGACAAAGACCGGCAACACGCTCGACGTCGGCACAGCAAGCTCGGCTCGCATCGTCGTCAACTCAGATAACATTGACTTGGCCACCACCGGTGTTACCGCTGGTAATTATTCGCTGTTGACAGTCGACGTCTACGGTCGCGTGACCGCGGGCACGAACCCAACCACCTTGTCTGGTTACGGCATCACTGACGCCTACACCAAGACGCAGATGGACACAAGCTTGGCCGCCAAGCTGAACTTGGCCGGCGGCACAATGACTGGCGACATCGCAATGGGCGGCAACAAGGTGACCGGCCTCGCCGCACCAACCACTGACAACGACGCCGTCCGCCTGATATACGTCACCACACTGTTTGGCTCAACTGCAAGCGCTGCAGCCTCTGCTGCTGCCGCACTGGTCAGCCAAAACGCTGCAGCAGCTTCGGCAAGCGCCGCATCAACCAGCGCCACAAACGCAGCAGCAAGCGCGTCTAGCGCATCGACAAGCGCATCAAGCGCATCAAGCAGTGCAACTGCCGCAGCTAGTAGCGCAACGTCTGCGCTCAGCTCGCTCAATTCTTTCGTCAGTCAGTATTACGGACCACTTGCTACAAACCCAGCACTCGATCCATTGGGAGCTGCAGTCACCATTGGTGACTTGTATTTCAACACCGCAACCCCAGAGATGCGCGTGTATAACGGCAGCGCTTGGGTATCTGCATCCACAATTGGTGGAACGGTTGCCAGCATCAACGTAACAGGCGCTACCACCCTCGGTGGCTCCGTCACCCTCTCCGCAGGTACTGCCAACGGTGTTTCCTATCTCAACGGCTCTAAGGTGCTGACCACTGGTTCTGCGCTGACGTTTGATGGCGCAATTCTTGGTGTGAACGGTGTCTCAGTAGGTCGCGGCGCTGGTGGTGTGGCAACCAACACTGCTGTTGGTGCTAGTGCCTTGGCGGGGTCGAATAGTGGTGCTGGGCTTAATACTGGGCTTGGTTATCAAGCATTGCAATCAAACACAACTGGTGGGTATAACACGGCAACAGGCGTAAATTCTGTTCAATCCACCACAACGGGTTCGTATAACAACGGGTTTGGTACTCAAACGCTTCAAAATAATACAACAGGTAACTACAACACAGCACTTGGTTCTGCTGCCCTTGCATCCAACACTACAGCTTCAACCAATACTGCTGTTGGTTACCAGTCGCTTTACACAAATGCTACTGGCTCACGAGTTACTGCTGTTGGTTATCAAGCGGGCTACACCAACGCTGTAGTGAGCGCAAACGCATTTAACACGTACCTTGGCTACCAATCTGGCTACTACGATGCAACAGGTATCCACAACACATTCCTTGGTTATGCGTCTGGGCCAAACACAACAGCCAACGCAAGTGGTGCATACAACACTGCCATTGGCAGTCTTTCTGGCGCTGCTTTGACTACTGGCGCTAACAACACGGCGCTCGGCTATCAGTCGCTTGTATCCAACACCACAGCCTCTAATAACACTGCGGTCGGATACCAAGCTGCGTACGCAAACACGACGGGCACAGGAAACGTGGCACTTGGTAATGTTGCGCTGTTATCCAACACAACTGCCAACGAAAACGTAGCGGTCGGCTATGGCGCTTTGCAGTCTAATACAACTGGCAGTCGTCAAGTTGCCATTGGCTCTGGCGCATTAAGCTCAGTAACCACCAATGGCAACAGTAGCGTAGCAATTGGCTGGCACTCTGGGGTCAACACTTCAACTGGTAGTGTGACTGCTGTGGGTTATTACACCTTGCAAGCCAACACTACTGGAGCTAGCAACGTCGCCCTTGGTAATGCCGCTTTGTCTGGCAACAGCACAGGTTCGTACAACGTAGGTATTGCTGATCTTGCGCTGTCTGGAATCGGCACAGGTTCGTACAACATCGGTATTGGTCACCAAACCATGTACAACATGGGAGGTGCCGCCAACAACAACGTGGCTATTGGCTATCAAGCCATGTACTACAACAGCGTGCCGGGTACTCCATCAAACAACGTCGCCTTGGGCAACTATGCACTTACCACGGTTACTGGTAGCAACAACGTTGGCGTTGGTCATTCGGCGCTGGCAAATAACACATCAGCCTCAAACAACACTGCTGTCGGCTATCAAGCGGGGTATTCGAACGTAACGGGTGCAAATATCACTGCGGTTGGTATGCAGGCACTACGTTCAAACACAGGGGATAGCAACACTGCTGTTGGTTACGCTGCGTTGTATACAAACACAAGCGGCATTCAGAACTCGGCATTTGGAACTGACGCGCTTGTAAGTAATACCACTGGAAATTACAATACTGCGCTGGGATATTTCTCTTTGGGGGCCAACACAACAGCATCCAACAACACTGCCGTTGGTTATCAAGCAATGTATTCCAATACAACGGGTACATACAACGCATCACTCGGTTATCAGTCGCTATATTCTGCAACTACCTCTAACTACAGCACTGCGCTCGGCTATAGAGCAGCGTACAACACAACAACTCAAGTAATTACAGCCATTGGTTCTTTGGCTGGGTTTAGCAACACCACTGGCGCTGGTAACTTGGCTGTTGGCACTTTGGCTTTGTACTACAACACCACTGGTGCAGATAACACGGCCCTTGGTAGCTATGACACCAATAGCGGAGTAGATGCTGCACTGTACAACAACACAACTGGCTCTTACAACGTTGCTGTAGGTACTAGTGCTTTGAAGTCCAACACCACAGCCTCTAACAACACTGCTGTGGGTTATCAGGCTGGGTATGCCAATACCACTGGTGTTGGCCACACTTTACTTGGTTACCAAGCGGGTAAGGATGTCACAACAGGCAACTACAACATCTGTATTGGTCAAGGTTCTGCGCCGGGTCTTACCAGCGGCTATTGGGGTGTTTATATCGGATCGTATGCAACGCCATCCAGTGCGTCTGTTGGTTACGAGATGGTTATCACGTCCAGCAACGTCACCAAAACTGGTAAAGGTGCGGCGACGGCATTTATTACGGCTGATGGCGGTAGCATTTACAACGGTGGAAACACAACCACTTGGAGCACCACATCCGACCGTAGACTTAAGAAAAATATTGTTGACAACAATGTTGGTCTTGAAAAAATCATGGGCATTCGTGTTCGCAACTTTGAATACCGCCTTCCGGAAGAAGTTGATCCAGAGCTCAAGCCGATTGATGCGGTTGAATTGAAAGGCGTCCAACTGGGTGTGATTGCACAAGAATTGGCTGAAGTTTTACCAGATTGTGTTCACACTGAATCAACTGGCGTTCACGCCGTGAGTGCCGATAACATGAAGTGGTACATGATTAACGCAATCAAGGAATTGAAATCTGAACTCGACTCGGTGAAAGCCGAACTTGCAACCCTGAAAGGAAACTAAAAATGACTGAACAAACTCAACCCCAAGTGGAACAACCCACAGCTGAAGAGATCGCACGCCACTACAGTGCAGCGATGGACAGCGTAAACCTCATCAACGCAGGTCAACCTGAAGGTATGGAAGATGCTGAATGGGTTGACACAGTGGCTCGTAACAAAGAGCACCTTTCCATCATGGTTGCAAAACCTTGGTGGGGCGACACTGACATCAGTGCACTGATTGCTGCCGCCGCATAAGGACAGCCATGTTCACTGATGACCAAGGTGATCGAAAAGAAACGCCATCGGAAATGAACATCGAGCGAAAGCTCGATCTCATTCTTGAGCAAATGCACCACATGTCTGGTGCGTTTCCAAAGAACAAAGATGACGAAGTTGACTATGAGGGTCACCGCAAATACCACGAAGCCTTGATTGAGTCTGCCAAAGCGCAGACTGAATTCTGGCAAGCTCTCAAGCTTGACATTGCCAAGCGTGGGGCGTGGGCGATTGTCACCATACTGTGCGGCTTGGTTGTGCTTGGCATATCCGCAAAGTTCGGTATCGGTGTAGTGGTGAAGTGATGTGCCGATAGGGACTGCGCTATTCGCTGCGACTACAGCATTCCAACTCGTCAAGGACGGGTGCGCGCTGTACAAGGAAGTCAAGGGAGTAGCCGGTAACGTTCAGCAAATCTACAACGAGATCAACGGCCAGTTCGCTGGCAAGAAAGTCTCGAAGGCGCAAGCCGAGAAGATTCAAGAAGAGAAGAAGAGAGTCGAGGAGGTATCGAAGTCCAACCCGGACGAAGTGCTATTCAAGATTGGCGACAACCTTGGTGCAATGTTCGATGCCTACGACCGACTCGAAGAACTTTTCTGGGAGCAAGAGCGTGAGTCCAAGAAGCTGCAAAGCAAGGACGTATCGCTGAAGAAGATGGCGCTCAAGCGCATCATGATTCGAACCAAGCTGCGGCAGATGCACGCAGACATTCGAACCGAGATGACGTGGAATGCGCCAGCTGAGTTGGGTGATCTTTGGACCCAGTTCTCTGAGATGCGCGAGCAGATCGAGGCTGACCAAAAGATTGCTTGGGATGAGCACGAAAAAAAAGAAGAGCGGGCGAGACTGTTGGCTGAGTTCAAACGAGAGCGGCGCAGGAAAAACCTGCACATGTATCTCGCGATATTCTTCGCCATCATTTTTGTGTGCGGTTTTTTGTACGCGGTATCAACGTGGATGTTGTACCACCGGCAACTTCTCTGGGGCTTTTGATGTTGGTAAAAATTGCAATCGCTCTGGTGATTTTGTTGTTCGCACTTGAGATTGGTTTTTCGTATTGGATGATCAAGGAGCACAAGCAAGTGGCGTTCATCAAATACGAAAGAGCAAAGCGTGATTTGGAAATCTGTTTGAAGGATAAACAATGAAGTGGTTGATTCTGTTTGCCGTGGTCATCGCGTTCGTGCTGGCTGGTTGTGAAGACCGCTATCGATACTTCTGCCAAGACCCAAAGAACTTCAGTGCCAAGCGCTGTCAGCGTCCTGACTGCTTGTTCACACAAGACTGTCCTGACTACCTCGTTGCACCAGTGCTCGAGAAGCAGATTCAACAACCAGCGTCTGCAGCATCGGAGCCATCTAAATGAAGCACCTTGAAATCAAATCAGTCGACGACCTAGTCAAGCTCATTCAGGTTTGCGTGTGGGCTGTTGTCGTGGTCATCTTGATGTTTGTCTTCGGCGGCATCGTAAGTTCGTTCCTGTACTCGATCATGTTCGTTGGCCAGCCAATGAAGTCCATGTCGCCGATCGATCAGGCATTCACCAAGATGCTCAACGACATCGTGCTCATCATGGCCAGCTCGATCACCACCATCATCAGCATGTTCGCCGTGAACAAGGCGTCGCAAGCTGTTGCAGAGAAGATCGCCCCATCGCTTGGCATCCCGCCCAACACGCCGCCGCCAGCAGCCCCACAAGCGCCTGCACCTGCGACCCCCGCCTCGGGTATGCCCGACTTCAATTGGATGGGTTCTGCGCCCGTACAGTTCGACGAGGAGTGGCGCGCACCACCTCCACCCGTTACACCGCCAGAGTTCCTGCACCCTGAGCGCGAAGAGATCGCTTACGAGCGCGCGGCCGCCGCCAAGGAGCAGTGATGAACCGCACCGCCATCACAGTGCTGGTGACCTTGCTTGTCATCTTTGGCATCTACCGCTTCGGATTCAGCAAGGGCTGGAGCGAGCGTGATGCTGAGATGCAAAGTGAGATCGCGATCAAGAACGAAGAGTCACGCGCGCGAGAGCAAAAGCTTGGCGAGCAACTCAACAACACGTCCAACGAACTGAAAGAAGCCAATGATGCAATCAATCAAAAACAGTCTGCTCTTGACCGTGCTATCAGTGCTGGCCGGGTGCGCCTCCCCTCCTCAAGTTGCGTACAAGCCAGTGCAGGTCCCACCACTGCCGGCGGGAATAGTCAAGCAGGAAGCGAATCTGACCGAGAGACTCTCCAACTTATTGCTCAAATCGCAGCCGACGGAGACCGGGCAATCACCCAGCTCAACGCCTGTATCGACGCCTACAACTCAGTCAGGAGCCAAGTGAATGTTGACCGCTGAACAACTCAAAAGATTGCACATCAACCCTGAGCTGGCGCCCGTCTTCAACGAGACGTTCGACCGCTGGGGTATCAAGACGCCACGACAGCAGGCTGCGTTCCTCGGTCAATGCGGCCACGAGTGCGGCAACTTCACCAAGCTTGAGGAGGGCCTCAGCTACGCAGCCGACCGCCTGATGAAGATTTGGCCAAAGCGATTTCCCACCATGGAGATCGCCAACAAGTACGCCCGCAACCCGAAGGCTTTGGCCAACTACGTTTACGCGAACCGTATGGGAAACCGTGACGAGGCGAGCGGTGACGGCTTTCGTTTCCGCGGCTCGGGTTGGCTCCAGCTCACCGGGCACGACAACTTCTACCACGCCGGCAAGGCGTGCGGCGTGGACTTCGTCATGAACCCAGACCTCGTGCGCCAGCCAAAACATGCTGCCCTAACGGCCGGTTGGTTCTGGGCGACACATGACTGCAACCGCTTGGCCGAGGCCGGCGACTGGGTTGCACTCACCAAGAAGATCAACGGCGGGACAATCGGCCTTGACGACCGGGTGCGCCACACCGCTTTGGCCATGAACGTGTTCGAAGTTGGTCAGGTCCTAGCATGATTTGCTTGACCTCGTCAATTCATCTAGAATCCACTCCGGCTAATTGCGTCTTGCGCACGGCCGGACTTACCCCGCTTGGCGGGGTGCTTTGCTTGAAAGGCCGACATGGCTACCACTGTACAAAATCCATTTGACACACAGCAGGCGTCGGCCACAAACACTGGCATTGTGGGCTCCGCCATCCAGTCCGGATCGCCAACACCAATCCCTGACGCTACGCTTACCACAGCGCCAGCAAACAACGTGACCACGGCCGCCGCACCTGCAGCGAACACCGTCAGTTCATACGCCCCCACCACCCGCCAGATTGACCAGCCCACGGGCACCGTGCAAGGTCAGGTCAACAGCATCTTGGCCACGGACAACCCGCTCATGCAGCGCGCCCGTACACTGGCCACACAACAGATGGCTCAACGCGGTTTGGTGAACAGCTCCATGAACGCTGGCGCAGGTGTGGCGGCCATGACCGACAAGGCAATCCAGATCGGGGCACAAGACGCCAACGCCTACAACCAAGCAGCCAGTGAAAACATGGCTGCAACAAACACGTCCGGCCAGTTCAATGCAAACGCCGGCAACACCGCCGCGCTGCAGACAGGTCAGCAAGCCTTTGTCGCCGAGCAAAACAAGTCTCAGCAATCGTTCACCGCCCAGCAGGCCGAACTCGAGCGCCAACAACAGACTGCCCTGCAAACTGGACAGCAGACTTTCACTGCTGCGCAAACCGGGCTGCAACAAAACTTCCAGTCAGCTCAGGCTGCACTGGACCGCGCGCAGCAAGTCGCCCTTACCGACAAGAGTATCGGCGCACAGCAAGCGCTGCAAAAGGCTCAGCAAGATTTCTCTGGTGCACAGGCTGCGCTGGACCGCTCGCAACAAACCTTGATGCAAACCACGCAGCAAGACTTCACCGCCAAGCAGCAGCAGATTCAAAACGACTTCGCTGCTCAGACGCAAAAGCTGCAAGAGTCTGGCATGGACTTCCGTCAGGCGCGCGACATTGCTTCGCAAGAGGCAATGAAAAAGCTCGAGCAAGAGGGCATCACAAACCGATTCGACCAAGAGCTTGCTTTGAAGTCGAGCCAGTTTGACGTCGAGCAATTGAAGCTCGACCAGCGCCAGCTCTCGCAGAATCAGGCTGAACTCGACAAGCTGGGTTTGCAGATCAAGGCCAGCCAAGCGCAAGTGCCAACGCAGTTTGCTGCCAACATTGCCAACACAACCATGAACGGTGTGAACGCAATTCTTGCTGACGGCAACATGACTGCGGCGGCGAAGCAAACATCGATTGCAAACTTGGCCACTTACGCAAACGCGCAGATCGCTTGGGCTGAGAAGTTCTACGGCACGACCATCAACAAGATCACAGTACCAACACTCGCATGATTTTCCGCAAGGCCAAACTTCAAGACATCCCCGCGATTGTTGACATCGCGGTGGAGTCGGTGTCGAATGACCCGATTGACGTCAAGATTGATCGTGCGGCCATGGCGGATACGGCAAAGGTTTGCCTCAACCCAGCTCACTTTATGTGGGTTGCCGAGGATGATGACGGTGTGGTGGTTGCGGCTGTGGCTGCGTGCGTGCAGCAGGGATTTTGGTTTGAGCGCATGCAGTGCTCAGTCCTGTTGTTCTACACGCGCGTGCCCGGTGCATGCCTGCCGCTCATGCGTGAGCTGGCCAAGTGGATCAAGTCGCGCTCAGCCATCAAGCTTGGCATTGTTTCTTTGGAGCCCGGTGTTGATCCGCGGCTCGTCGGTTTTCTTAAACGGGTTGGGTTCGGTCGCGAGTCCACCACCCTAACCTATGTACGAGGAGTTTGATTATGAGTAAAGCAGTTTCCAGCGTGGCGCGTAGCGTGAGCAACGTGGTCAGCGGTGCAGTAAAGGCCGTCACATCCGTGACGAAATCCGTGGCCAGCGGCGTTGGCGGAGTGCTGCAGCAAATCACCTCCTCCAAGATTGGCAAGGTCGCTATGTTGGCGGCTGCAATTTACTTCGGAGGTGCTGCCCTGTCGGGCGGCTTTGGTGCGCCGGCGGGCTCCGGTCTAAGTGGCTTTTTACAAGGGGCTGGCGCGGGTGTATCCAACGCCGCAAGCAGCCTGTCTACGGCGTGGGGCCAAGCTGTTAGCGGCAACCTGTCTCAGGCCGGCAGCTCTTTGAGTTCTGGCTTTCAAGGTCAGATGGCCAACGCCGGATCGATGGTTCCCCCGTTGACACCTCCAGTCACTCCCCCAACAACACCCCCTGTCGGTGGTCCATTGACACCACCCACAACACCACCCGTCGCTGGCGGCATGGGTGTTGGCGAAGGCATCATGGGTGCAGCCAAGATTCAAGCCGGCTCCGCTTTGATTGGCGGCGCTATGCAAGGCAAGGCCCTGCAAGATCAGCGTCAGTTTGAACTCGATCAAGCCGCCGCTGCGCGCGATCGCTACAACGCAAACGCAGGCGCCAAGATTTTTGCTGACAACGCCAGCCCAACTGCAGCCACCACGGGCGCAGCCCCCACTGCGCAGTACGACGCCATGGCTGAGGCTCAGCGAATCAGCGCCCAGCGCAAGGCTGAGTTTGACGCACGCAACAACCCACAAACTGGCTTGGTCGCACGCGGCATGCAGTACGCACAGCCAGTGACAAACAACAACTTCCCCGTTTACAACCCCGCTTACTACCGCGGCTGAAAGGACTCATCATGGCTGGCTTAATTCAAAACAAAATGATGGGTCCATCGGAAGGTGACGAGACCAACGAGAAAGAACCCGTCGAGGGCATGGGCCCAGACGGCTCGCCTCAGCACGAGGGCATGGAAGGCGAAGCGCCTGAGAAGGGTGACACAAGCGGCGAACCCGACACCGAGAACCCTGCATTCATCGACGCGCTGAAGATGGCCATGGAGGCCCTGTACAAAGGTCAGGCAGCCAAGGATGTGGCCAAGCAGATTAAGTCTGCGCAAGACCCCGTCCAAGCCATTGCTGACATCTCCTACGAGATGGTCTCTGTGGTTGACGAGCGCACCAACGGCGAAGTGCCCGATGACTTGATCATGCTGCTGGCCATCAGCATCTTGAAAGAAGTCGGCGACATCGCTGAGGCTGCCGGCATCGAGTTGACAGCACCACAGATTGGCGATGCGTTTAAGCAAATGTTGCTGCGCTACTTGGGTGAGAACGGCGTGGACACAACACAGCTCCAACAGTCCATGGATCAGATCGATCCAAAGGTCTTTGAGCAAGCACAACAAGGAGCCTGATCATGGGCATGGGTCTTATCTTGGGTGGTATCGGCAAAGGCATTGCCGACGCGGGTGCGGCCTATGCTGGCGGCATGATGAAGGGCGCAGAGTTTGAGATGCAGCAGCAGCGCGATGAAGATCGCGAGCGCCGCGCAGAGGAGCGAAAAACTCGCACTGAAGAGGCACTCAAGCAGCGCGTCATCGCTGAGTCTGAGCAAGTTCAACAGCGCGCCGCAGAGGCGCCTGCTCGCCGCGTTGCTGGGGAGATCGACAAGTACGGCTCAATGGTTGCCGGCGAATCGCCTGAGATGTCCAAAGAGGAAATCCAGAAGCTGGTTCAGGACAACCCACAGTACAAGGCCATCTACGAGAAGGCAGGCTTGATTGGCGCCGACAAGATGGACCCTCGCCTGCGCGCGTCTAGCGACCGCGCCGAGGCTGCTCTTGCAATTGGTGCGCACTCGTCTGTGATTGAAGCCTACTCGAAAGAGCGCGACAGCGTGCTCAAAGAGATCAAGGAAGAGAACGCAGTCAAGCGTAGCGAAGCCGCTGAAGAGCGCCGCTCCAAAGAGTTCCAAGCCTTGCTGCCAATTCGCCAGCAGACTGCGGACGCCGCAACAACCAAGGCCAACAAGCCAGCTGGTGGCGGCGGTGGTGGCGAGAAGCCAATCACTGGTGTCGACCTTGAGCGCACAGCCAAGGCCGCCGAGAAGTCTCTTGCTCTGCACTTGGGCGTGCCAACAAAAGACGTGCCTGAAACAGTTGCTCGTTTGAAGAAGCAAAACAAAATTGATTCTGCAACCCAAACGAAACTTGATGAGTACAACAGCACATTGTCTGAGTGGCAGAACTATCGCAAGAAACCAAAGGCCGCAGGTGATAATGCAGCATCAGCAGGCGGTGCAGACTACAGCAACCTTTGGAAATAAATAATCATGTCAAAAGCTTGGTCCGACGTAGCGGGGAGTTCCGCATTCCGGGCCCTCTCTCTTGAACAACAAGAAGAGGCGCGCACACAATACTTCGATTCAGTTGTCGCACCACGCGTGCCGACCGAAGACTTGGAGGTTGCGAGATCGCAATTCCTATCGTCGACCAAGCTGCCAGAGGCTGCGCCTGCACCCGTTGAAAAGCCTGCAGAAAAAGGAATCATCCAGCGCATCAAAGATGCAGTGATCCCCGAGTACAAGAGTGTGCTCGAAACTCAGGCGCCCACCCCGCAACAAGAGCAGGCCAACGTCAACCAGCGTCTGTCGCTGGGCGCTGGTCCAATCAGCAAAGAGACTGCCGCCAAGGCTGACTTGCTGCGCAGCGGCATGCTCAAAGAGCCAGCCACCTTGCCCGTTCAAAAAGCTGCTGCCGGTTTGGCTGAGCAGAACGTGCCAACGTTTGCTGAACTCGCAGTCAACAAGGAGCGCGAAGCAGAAGACGCAGCACGCTTGGGTCGTCAGCAATTTGCCGAAGCGAACCCACTGCTTGGCAGTGTCGCTTCTGGCGCCGCCAGCATGCTGGCTGGCAACATCAACATTCCAACCGTAGCTGCCGACGTCTTCAACAAGACGGTGATCGATCCTGTGCTCAAGGTTGCCGGCTTCGAGCCAATGAAGCGCGTTGGCAACATGTTCGGTACTGAGTATCTGGACAAATCAGCAAGCGACTTCATGCCTGCAATCGGCAAGAAGTCAATGACCGGTGCGTGGAATCGTGAAGAATTTTCTCCGTGGCTGATGTCAAAGCTGGCGGCCAACTCGCCGCAGGTTGCGCAGCAATTGATTGGCGCATTCTCACCAGCCTTGCGCGGTGGCATGCTGCTATCGATGTCTGGCACTGCAGCCGGCCAAAGCTTTGCGCAGGGCGACGACTCTCGCGTGGCCATGATGAAGGGTGCGATTGAGTACGCAACCGAGAAGCTTCCGCTTGGCGTGTTTGACAAGGTGGGTGAAATCTTCAAGGGCATGCCAGTGCCAAAGCAGAATGCAATCTTGGCCATTGCTGGCCAACGCATTTTGCAGGCTGGTGCTCAGGTCACTGCCAACACCCTGACCAATGCCATCGAGGAGACGGCCGCTCAGTACGGCGGCAACGTGCTCGACAAGTATTTGCAAGGCAAGGACATCGACATCAACAAAGATGTGGCTGAGTCTGCTTTGGTTGGCGGCTTGACCGGCACGATGATGAGCACGCCGCAGGTCGCGGCAACCCTTGGCGGGGCCAACGAGCGCCCGTTCGAGCAACCCGCACCCGAGGTATCAACCGCTGAACAAATGGCCAAGGAACGTGGTTTCCTCGTGCCTGAGCGCAAGCCTACACAGCTGACCAACTTCACCCCTGCCGACAGCCCAACAAAGGCCGCTGGTCTGGTTGACGTTGTTGTGCCTGTGCCCATGGCAGCCCCGTCCATAACCCCGGTCAATCCATTGGCCGAGGTTCAAATCAACCCGCAGACTGAACAGCAGTTCGGTCTTGACAAGCTACGACTGGGGACAACCAATGTCGGCGTACCAAGCACAACTGGAACCACGAATGTCACTGGCGGTGCAGTCGGGGGCACTGAGCTTGGCGGAGGCGTGGGCGCTGCAGGACCTAGCGTATCTCGTGCCGCCGGGGCAGTGGCTCCCGCTACCGCCGCAACTCAACTCGGCGGTGGACAGGTTGCAGCTGCTGGAGCAGCAACCGGCGAACAGCCAACCGCTCTGAAGCAAGAGTGGTACGGTCGACGTGGCGATGGCTACGTCACCAAGCCCGATGCTGAGCAGGCTTTGCCCGGTCGTCAGCGCATGTTCCCTGATCTGCAATGGCAAGTCGATGAGCTGCCAAACGGTAAGTACCGCCTTGCCGGCTACGAGACAAAGCCAGAGGCGGCGCAGGCTGTCGTCGGCGAGAAGATCAACAAAGACTGGACTGCATTCTCACCAGAGTCTGGCAGCCTAGGCATCCCGCGCGCGGACATGCCGCAGGTCAAGTCCGAGCACCGCGGTGCAATGGTCAACTTTCTCAATGCGCGCGGCATCACCAGCGAGCAAGAGTCTGTCGACCCGTCAACACTCAAGCCAACGCAGGCTGAGTTCTCGCCGGCAAAGGTTGAGATGGCCAAAGAGAATCGCGGCACTGACCGCGCCATTCTCGTGTCTTCTGACAACCGCGTGATCGACGGCCACCACCAGTGGATGGCCAAGCTTGAGAGCGGCGAGCCCGTCAATGTCATCAAGCTCAACGCACCAGCATCGGAGTTGATTGATGCCATCAAAGAATTCCCAAGTTCAACAACAGCAACAGGAGCAAACCTTGGCACTCAAACCACTGAAGCCATCCAAGCAGCGCAAGAAGGACAGCAAGCACCAGCCTTTGGACCAGCAACAACTGCAGCAACCACAGCGGCCAATGTGCCGAGTGTTGAACTTGCCGGACTGAAGCTCGCACCACAGGCATCGATGCGAGTCATCAGCTCGGTGCGCAAGGAGCTGATCAAAGACAACGTCGAGATCGCACCAGTGCCACAGGTTGAGATGAACGATTCGCAGAAGGCGGCAAGCGCTGTGGCCAACTTGCTTGGCAAGACGCTTACCGTGGTTCGCTACGAGTCTGGCAACAAGGCGTCCATGCCCAACGGCATGATCGACAAACTTGGTGGCAAGAACATCTTCGTGGACAACGAGGCAGAGGACTCGCCACTGTTCGTCGTGATGCACGAGGCTCACCACGGTCTACCACAAGAGAGTCGCGTAAAGCTGAACACCGCCCTGAATTCTTTGTTCAAAGAAGACATGCGCGCAGAGTTCTCTCGCGAGTTCAATTACACAGAAGACCAGCTCGATGAAGAGATCCCCGCATTCATGGTGCAGGCAATCTCTAAGCGCGCCGACTTCTGGGAACAGCTGCGCGCCAAGATGGGCAACAAGGATTTTGCCGAGGTTGCAAAGCACATCTTGTCAAAGCTCAATGAGATCGTCGCCGGCGCACGCAAACAGTACGGCGAGGACTTCGTCTCCAAATACATAAAAGATGTAGAGAAGGCGCGCGACTTGTTGACTACGGCATACGCTGAGGCAATCAACAACAAGTCCATCACCGAGTCTGCCAAGCATGTTGTGCCATTGTCTGGACCTGTGGCAAAGACTGAAGCCATTGTTGATGGCGTCATGTACTCTGCGCGTTCGCGCGATCTGGTGAAGCTGCCAACGGTTCAGTTCAAAGACCTCTTGGGCAAACGCGTGTTTGGCATCAAGGCCGACTTGACTGACGCGGGCGTGAGTTACACCGGCATCGATGGCAGCCAGCTCGAGTTCCCCATCGAAATGATGGGCGGTCCAAACTTTGTGGCCTTGCCGGCAAACGTAAGAAGCAACGTGATCTGGGCTGTGCGTGGCGGTGCTACGCTGACCAAGATCATGAAGGTCGTTGGCGATAGTGACTACATCATCGTGCACGCGATGAACAACAACAGTCACCTGACAAACGCAACCATCTCTCAGGCGTACATTCAAACCGTCGAGGCGTATCTCAAAGACAAGCGCATCAGCGTCAAGAACTTGCGCGCGCTGGACAAGATCGTTCGCTCGCCGGCAAACAAAAACTCGCTGCCAGATTTCGTTGGCTTCGAGTCGCCCAACATCATCGAGTACATCGATGGCTTGTCGTTTGATCAACGCGGTGCACTGGCCAAGATTCTGGAAAAGAAAGAGGCACAGATTCACGGCCTGCCAAACCTTGATCGCTTCCGTCGCGAGACCATCGATCCTGAGTACGCCGGCTATCGTCAAGGCGACGCCATGCTGGTGATCGAGGTTGACAAAAAGAACCCAACAGTCAAGCTCGGTGAAGAGGGTACGAAGATGCATCCTTCCTACCCGCTCGGCTTGCGTGGCAAGGTGGTGGGCAAACTGGCCAAGGGCATCAACTATGAGCTGATCTACCGCGACTACTTCGAGAACAAGGTTCCAACGCTGGCCAACAAAGAAGCCGGCGCGTGGTACACGTTTGATCGCGTCATGCCTGTGCAAGAGATCACGCCAGAGATCGCCGCGTCCGTATCGGAGGGTGGCTACAAGGCCATCAAGTCTGCACGACAGGCCGAGGCTTCACTCGCCTTGGCCAACAACAATTGGCTTGTGTCCGGCAAGACCAAGGCAGAGGGCGGCGTGTCGGTGCAAGAGTTCGTTGACGCACTCGCTGCCAACGAAGGCGCTGCTGCGCTCACCATGTACACACCCGAGCAAGTCAAGGCTGGCATCAAGGACAAGTCCTTCAGCGTGTATCAACTCGGTAAGCAAGGCGGCGACAAGGGGCTGCAAGTTTTCTTCGGTCTCAAGCGCGGTGCGCCTTGGTACAAAGGCATGATCGATGGCGTCTCGGATAACGAGGTCGAGGTCGTGTCCGTCACCAACAACGAGACTGGTGCACAGGGCGTTGGGATTCCTGCTATCATCACAAAAGCTATACAAGAAGGCGCGACCATCTTGGATGCGTTCGCCGTCAAGAGCAAGCGCTTCCCTGATGGTTTCCTGCCTGAGATGTACAGCCAATTCGGCTTCGAGACGATTGGTTCAATCCCGTTCGACTCAAGCTTTTACGATGCCAACCAAATGGCTGACCTGAAAAAGTTTTGGGCAGACGGCGGCTGGAAAGAATCCGACGGCTACCCAGATGTGGTGGTCATGAAGTGGAAAGGTAATGATGATGAACGAGCAACAGCAATTGAGCGATATGCAAGATCGGGTGCTACAGGTGTTTCCGGACGAGGTGTGGAAGACGTTCGCGCAGCAGCAGCAGAATCTCGCAAACAACGCAATGGATCGCGTGCTGAAAAAGGACGGGCCAAAGGCGCTAACGCTGGACAGGTTGGAGGGGATCAAGGAGTTGGTAACGCAGCACCTGTGGTCCGACGCGCTTACGACAGCATCCAAGAGCTTGCCAGCCTCAGCGCAGGGGACATCCGAAACCTCGGACTCGACCCCGCCGAAGTCGCCAAGCTCAAGCAGTCCCTCGGAGGCATCCAACTCAGCAAGCGTGCAGGATCTCCAGAACCTATCGGAAGATCCAGCATTGGGCGTGATAAGGGAGACTCAGCGAAGGTTGAAGGGGCAATCCACTACGGGCGAAGCGCAGGGCTGAGCGTTCTGTCTGGAACCAGCTTTGGTTCTGGCATCAAAGGCGCTGAGCAACAACGCTTGGCCCAGCCCGGAGTCGACCCGCGCATCAAGCGCCGCGTCTACTTCTACCTACCCATGGAGGGTGGCATACCTCAAGCCGAGATCGGCTTGGGCGCAAACGTCTACACCGCAAACCTGAGCAACCTGTACGACCCATCCATCAATCCGATGGCCGGTTTACCAAGCACGCCCAACGAGATGGAGTCCGCCATTCTTGATGCCGGCTACCGCGGCTACATCAACCGCGAGCAAGGCACTGCAGTGGTGTTGAACTCTGACGTCCCAGTTAAAGCCATTGGCCGCGCAGAGACGCAAACAATCTTGAAGCGCAAGCCTCAAGTGATTGCACCGAAGATCACCACGCAAGAGTCTGGCAATGACTTGGTGCGCAAGCCAACAAGCCAAGAGATGATGGACATCATCAAGGTGCGCCCGAAACTCAACACCGCAGCCCCATCATTCAAACTGGAGTTTGGCTCTGCACGAGTTGCCAAGACCGAGGCTGATGCAGCCAACGCAGTTTTTGAGAAGGCCGGCTCTACGTTCATGTTTAGCAAGCGCGCAGCTCAAACCGAGACGCCTGAATTCAAGCGTTGGTTCGGAGATAGCAAGGTGGTGGATGCTCAGGGCAAGCCGATGGTCATGTACCACGGCACAGACAAGGAAATTAGCTCGTTCACACCAAAGAACGGGATGATCTTCCTTACCCCAAAGGCAGACTTCGCCAGCAATTACACGACGGGGAGCCTCGAAACATTAGACAAAAATGGCGGTCAGCCAAACATCATGCCCGTCTATGTGAAAGCAGAAAACGCTTTCGACTTTGAAAATCCCAGCCATATCAAATCGCTCGAGGCATACGAAAAGGCCAATCGTTATACCGATCGATCCATTAGCTACCTGTTGGGTGATATGAAGCGTGGGTGGTGGGAAGCGATGGAAGACCGAAAAGCACAAGCCGCAATCAAAGCGCTTGGGCATGACGGATTCCATCTTGTTGAAAATGGCGTCAAGAACCTCGCTGTTTTTGACCCCAGCCAGATCAAATCTGCCACCGGCAACATCGGCACGTTCGATGAAACCAACCCAGACATCCGTCGCAGCAACCGCTCAATTGGCCAAGCTCTGCAGGAACGCATCAATGCCAACCCAGAGCAGGTCATTGGCGAGTACGAAAGCCTCAAAGGCACAGACGGCGGCCGCATCTTGGATACCGACATGGTGCGCGAGCTGTCGCCTGAGTATCGTGCTGATCGCTCCCGCGCTGCCGAGGTGCACGAGGCGTCTAGCTTCTTGACGCAGGCGATGTTCGACAGTCGAATTGCAAACAACAAGTCTGGCATCGTTGCATTCATGGCTGGCGGCGGCGGCGCTGGCAAGTCAACTGCTGACGATTTGGTTGCTGAAAAATTAAGCAAGTCGCACACGATTCTTGATGGCACACTGTCCAGCTACGATAAAGCCAAGCGCAATATTGAGACGGCTATTAACGCTGGAAACAAGGCGCTTGTTGTGTACGTGTACCGTGAGCCAGTCGAGGCTCTGCGTAATGGCGTGCTCACTCGCGCAGAGCGCATGGGCCGCACCGTTACCATTGACGCATTGGTCAAGGGTCACGCCGGCTCAAGCACCGTTGTAAGAAAACTACAAGAAGAGTTTGGTGACAACCCAATGTTTGAGCTTGTCGTGATTGACAACTCACGCGGTCAAGGTAATGCAAAGATTGCAAACCTGAGCGACATCACACCTGTGATACAATCAGGACTGAAAGAGAGGTTACAAAATGCGACAGAAAGTGAATTTCAAAAAGGACGAATTGGGGAGACCGTATATCGAGCCACAACCGCCTCGTATCCTGACGCCAGAGGAGGTGATCAAGCGGGACTTGGTAGCGAAGGAAGTGACCGACGGACTCAAGGCGGCGTTCAAGGACGGGCTGGATCTGAGCAACTACAACTCTCGTTGACCAAGTTGTTCACGGACCTTCGTGGTGCTCGTGGCCTGAAGCTTGCCCGCGTGCAAGAGCAGGTGGAAAATAACCCGCTCAGCGCGGAAATCAAAAACGTCGAAGAGAACTTCTACGACATCGTCGGCCAGCTCGAAGAAGACGGCCTCATCAAAATCAATTGCAAGTAAGGATTCAAAATGGCAACCCGTAATTTTCTCAAGCCTGAAACTCAAGCTATTCTGGACAAGGCCGTTCACGCGGAGCTGTTCGCGTCCAACCTTTACAAGCATCTGTCGAATCACATGCAGCGCATGGGTTTCTTTGGTGCGCAAAAGTTCTTTGCCGGCGAGAGTGCTGATGAGCTGACTCACTACCAGAAGCTGGCCGACTACATGAATGACCGTGGCTCTGTCGCGAACATTCCCATGGTCGAAGCTATGCGCGACAAACCCACCAGCCTGATGGACGCAATTGAAGTTGCGTTCGACACAGAGGTTGAGTTGATGGACAACTACGAGAAGTGGTACGACGAAGCTGATTGCATCACTCAGCAATTCCTGCTGCAGTTTCTCGAGATCCAACGCCTTAGCGTTGGTGAGTACGGTGACCTGCTTGCTCGCCTCGAGCTGGTTGGCGACGACAAGTGCGGCTTGATCATCATTGACCAAGAGCTGGGCGCCTGATGAGCTGCACCTACAAGTTCAACACCAAGGACGGGGAGCAGACCATTGTCGGCATGGCCGAGATGAAGGCTTTCCTCGTGTTGAATGGTGTCGACTCCATCGTGGGTGGGGTCAGCATTCGTGAGAGCAACAAAGCTGAACCGATCAATCTGTCAGAAGATGCCAAAGCCCAGCAAGAGTACCTGCAACAAAAGGCCAAGGCCGCAGGCTACAAGACGGTGGACGAGTTCGTTGATCAGGATTACGAGGGCTTTGTCGAGGCGGCAGCTGACTGGCGCTACGAGCACCCGGCCGACATGATGATGGCCAAGCGTGGGTCTGTCGCCCCTGCGCCGGTTCGCTTTGCGCAGACTTGGATTCTTGATCGCGATGAGCTTGGCAACTTCCGCTTCGCAAGTGGTGCAAAGATTTATCGCGCCGTCGCAGACGTGGCCAACGCCGTGCTCGAGAAGGTCAAGCTCAAGCCTATCAGCCAAGACTTGTCTCGCGCCATGCGCAAGATGAAGGTCGAAATTGAGAGGGCTCAGAACCTCACCGTCGAGGTTGCCGGCAAGATGAAAGACCTGTCGGATCAAGAGCGTCAAATGATCAGCGACGTGATTGAGGGTGAACTCAAGCGCGGAGCAAAGCCACCCAAGCACATCCTCGAACTGGCTGCGTCGATGCAGTCGATCATGTCCGAGCAGTCGGCTGAGCTGGTGCGCTTGGGTATGCTGAGCGAGGACGCTGCCGGCCGATGGGATGGCAAGTACCTGCCACGCTTCTACGAGTCAAAGCTCAAGGACGAAACCAAGGCGTGGATGAAAGCCGTCAAAGGATTGCTTGGCCGCAAGAAAACCATGCAGGGTATCAGCGGCTCAAGCCTCAAAGCCCGCGGTCTGTTTCAGAACGTGCCAGTTGAGGACCAGCAAGAGTGGATCGACGAGGGTTGGGAAGTTCGCGACGACGACTTCGATGCTGAGAACGACACCGAGATCACGATGTGGCGAGACTACACCCGAGAAGAGCGTGACGACATGGGCGAAATCCGTGACGCCATGTTCCGCTTTGTGATGGGCTACAACAAGAGCCAGCGCGACATCGCACTTGGCCGCTTGTATGAAAACCTCGCCAACACGGTTGCCGTCAAGCGTGAGCAAGAGGGCTACGTGCAGGTGCCCAACAGCACAGTCGAGGGCACGAACGCGAAGACCTACGGCAAGCTGGCCAACAAGTGGGTGCCGGCTGAGGTGCTTGACCACCTCGTTGCATTTGACTCATCCATGCAGGGCGATCTGATGAAGATTTACCTCAAGGGCTTGAGTATGTGGAAAGAGGGTAAGACCGTACTGAACCCGGTCTCTCACGCCAACAACGTGATGTCCAACCTGACCATGGCCCACTTCGCTGGCGTGTCCTACTGGGATGCGCACAAGTACATCGGCGCGATCAAGGACTTGGTCAAGGGCGACCCCATGATCGACGAGGCAAAGAATTCAGGCCTGTTTGGCGGCACGTTCAACCGGGCAGACTTGCTCAACAACATGCCAGACCAGCTCAAGGTATTGGCCGAGGCCAGTGAGTCGAAGGCTGCCCAAGGTGTCGAGGCTGTGTGGAATGCCCTGTCGTTCTGGCTGCGCAAACCCGCAGGAAAAGCCTACGAGGCCGAGGATTTGTTCTTCAGATACCTGATATACCGTGAGGCCCGTCAGCGCGGCCTAGGCTCCGATGATGCGGTTGACTATGCCCAGAAGTACATCTTCACCTACGACGACCTGCCGGGTGGTGCACGCAAGCTGCGCGACTATGCCCTGCCGTTCTTCAGCTACACCTACAAGGTCATCCCAACCCTAGCCCAGACCGCCCTCGAGCAGCCGTGGCGCTATGCCGCACCGGCCGCCGCCTTGTACACCGTCAACGCGATGATGTACGCCATGGCCGCAAGCCTTGGTGGTGGCGATGACGAGGACTGGTGGGATGTGATCCGCCGTTACGTAACAGACCCCGAGTTCCGCGCTCGCGCGCGTGCGCTTGAGGCTGACCAGCGTAGCCACCTGCCGCCATGGATGAAGGGCGCCAGCGCCACATTGGGTACGCCCAAGGCGATCCGCATGGGCATGGATGACGTGACCAACCTGCCACTGTTCTTGGACGTCAGTCGCATCTTCCCCGGTGGCGACTTGCTCGACGCAACATCCAACGCCGGCGGTGTGCCACTGCTTCAGCCGCTCACGCCAAGCAGCCCGATCTTGAACACCATCGGCGCCATGCTGTGGAACAAGGACCCGTTCTTTGGCAAAGAGATCGTCGACAAGAACGACACCAGCGCAGAGGCTTCGGCCAAACGCGGCAAGTGGTTGTGGCAACAGTTCACCCCAGCGGTTGCCGTTGGCAACTATCACTGGGACCGCGCACTAAACGTGATCGCAAACCAAGTTGGCGAACCAGTGCTTGGCTACACCGGCGTAGGCAAGGACGGCCTGCCTGTGCAAACCAAGTACGCCATTGCGCAAACCATTGGCATCAAGATTCGCCCGGTCGACTTGGACTTGTCCGAGAAGATTGAGGCAGCCGATCGCCGCAAGCTGATTCAAGGTCTGGATGCCGAGGTCAAGCGAATCAACCGACTCGAAAACAAGGGCGCCATCACGCCTGAGAATGCAGAGAAGGAACGCGATTTGCAGAAGCTAAAAATCCAGCGATTGAAAGAAGGTCTCGACGTCGAAGGCAACGAGATCAACAAATAAGAAAGGGACCCAAGGGTCCCTTTTTTTAGACGTCTAGCTTGTCAGCTATCCAGTCTAGTATTCGCACCGCCCAGTATTCGTACACCAAGCACACGGTCATGCTCACACCGAATGCGGCCACGTGATACCAAGGCGATGAGCTGCTGCTGCAGAGCCAGTCGAATATGGTCCACAGCAAGAACACGCCACCAAAGAACATGATGAACACCACGTAGAGGCCAACGCCCCACTTGGTGAGTGCAAACTTTGGCCCCTTGGTCATACAAACTCTGACAGGTCAGGTGGTGTCCAGCCCTCTGGCTTACCGATCTTGCCGCCCTCGAGGATGACAGGCTCTCCGTCAACCAGCTTCGCTTCGTTGGATGCCAACACGGCTTGGTCAGCCATGGGCTTGTTGAAGCTGAGCAAGTGGGCTACGCCGTTGCCAGTCACCTCGCGATCACACAGCGAGTCGAGCGCATTGACGCGATCACCTTCACCCACAAACGCCATGTCAGAACCAGACTTCAATGCCTTCGCGATGCGCTTCAAGTTGCGGATGGCGTCATCCAGCAGGGCTTGGTTGCCGTCGTGATTGAGCATCAGGCACTCGAGAAACTCGACCTGCTCTTCAATGTCGCAACCGATCTGTGTTGATGCATCCTCAGCCGATGGCACTTTGCCGCATGCTGTCAGCCAGTCCGCTGTGCGGTGGTAGTTATTGTCCATTGCTCATCTCTCCTTGTTCATTGACCATTTGCCCCATCATGGATGCGGTCATGTTTACCATTGTGACGGCCATGTTATGGGCGCCGCTTGTTGGGTTACCACCCTCTTCACCAAACTCGATTTCGATCTTGACTGTACCGTCGTCTTGATCCTCAAGCTTCACTATTGCTTTGCTCATTTGAGTCTCCCTCTGCTTGTTTGTTGCGCTGCCACTGAGGCAGGATCGAATACATCTTGCCGTCGTGATCAATCAGCTTTGGCTCTTCGAGTTCGTCGTTGCGAACCACCTTGCAGTTGTGAATCATGTCAGGCTCCATGCCTTCATTCGCACCCAGCTCTTCGCACAACTCATCGAGCCACCACTTGGGCGCCGCGATGATTGGCAAAGGCGTCTCGCTCCACTTGTCTGGATCGATCTGCTCTTTCAGAATTTGTAGGGCAGCACCTACGTTGAACACTGCGTGTGCGTTACTCATTCGAGGATCACCCAGTCTTCACTGAGCATGTCGCTTTGTGATGCGAGCCAGCCCATCAAGATCTCACCAGTTGCAACCTTCATGGTGATGCATGGCAACACAGTGGCAGAACCGCCCAAAGAGTCAGCGTACTCACGATTGTTTTGCGACCAGAAACCAGACGATGAAACTTCACGAGTCTCACCGCAGCTCAGTGACAGCCACATGTCTTTGCCGTTCCAGCCGGCGCGAGCGATGCGCTTGCCATCCTTCAAAGCCTCAAGCGCCAAGCTAAATGACAACGCGTCAGATTGACGGTAGGCTTTTTCGAATTGCTCTTTGGGTGACCAGCTGACGTAGCCCTCGAACTTGTCTGTGTTGGGCTTGCCGCCGTCAAGGTATTCAACAAGGTAACCCTCGTCGTTTCCGTCCTCATTCTCTGGCAATGTCCAGCCACGGAAGTCGTTGTACTTCTGGCGGTTCATTGGCTCAGCGTTGATAATCTTTGTGCCGATATAGCGTTGCATCTTCGTTCTCCAGTTGGTTAAAAATTACTTACCGTCACGCTCATAGATCGCACCACGAATGTAGTTGCACGCATCCAAGAGTTCTTCGTAAAGGTCCTGCATCATATCACGTCCGTTATGTGGCTGAAGCGGTGTGCCGTAGCGCTGCTGGCCAAGCATCTTGCGGGCGAGCATGTCCTGCAGGACAAGATCCTGAATTGCTGGCTTGTTGTTTGGCGTTGGCGCTTGCTGGTCACCTTCACGTTGAGGCTTGATTGCTTGCATAGGATCTAAAAATCCAATAACTTCGCCATCAGCTATGCATCTAGTTGCGCAGCTGCAGCGAGGCCATTGGCAATCTAACTTTTCTTTTGACATTTGTTTTCTCCGTGGTTAAAAAGGTATGGTGTCCCATTCGTAGGAATCGCATCCGACTCTCTGCACATCCTCTGGTGGTATCGCATTGAACTCTTCGCAAACTCCTTGCTGAAATTTCTCGCAGTCTTTGCATGACTTGTTTTGCAGAATGCTCTGCCAGAACTCCATCTCGCGACGGGCGATGCTGATCTTGACTTGTATCTCTACTGGTTTCATTGCACTGCCACCAAAGCTGAGCGAAGCTCAGTCTCTTTGGCGCCTTTCTTGTCGATGAGTTTGACTGCTTTTTTGTACGCTTCCTTGTACTCTCGAACCGCCTGCACTGATGCGCTGTTGATTCGAGCGGGCACTCGCTTTGTTGCTTCGCGAAGTTGATTGCGTAGGCTTTCAATTATTTTTTGATCATCCATTTTTAGTTCCAGTTGTAAGAAAGAATTGATGGGTACTTCTCTTTGCTGACGGTCAGCTCACTTGGCTTGCGCAAGATTGACTCGCTGTAGTTCAGCCACTCGATGGCGTCGTGCGTGCTGCTGGGTATGGCGTCGATGGTTGCGCGCTGGCGCCACCAAGACTCGGCCTTCCTGCGTGCGTAGCCCTCGTGAGACAGGCACACCCACTCGCTGGCCACACGCATCAGACCGCTGTAATACTCCACGCGCAAGCTGTCGGGCTTGTCTTCTTTTTGATGCAGCTTGTACGCAACCCGGTCGACAGGCACGACCTTGAACATGGTTTCTTTTTGCGAGCTGAGCACGGCAGCTGCGCTGGCCTCGGTCCCGTGAGTGATGCGATCAGGCTCTGGGAATACGTGGCCACAACCCTCGACGCACTCCACTGCGCTGGCTGGGTTTGGGTTGCCGCAGTTGGGGCAAATCTTGGTGGGCGCCTGACCCTTCCTCCCACCGCTTGGCACACGTCCCTTGATCTCGTCGACCGGTCCAAGGGTGGCGATGGTGTCGGTGAAGTCGGCGATCAGCGCGTCGGTCTTGCCCTCGGCTGTGCGCAGGGCGCGGCCCAGAATTTGAACGTACAGGACCGGGGACTTGGTGGCGCGCAGCAGGACAAGAAAGTCGATGTCGCGCACGTTGAACCCGGTGGTCAGAACCGAGACGTTGACAAGGCAGCGAAGCTCCCCGCGACGGTACGCTGCAATAGCCCCGTCACGCTGCGCAGAAGGCGTGTCTCCAGTCACGACTGCCGAAGGTATTCCCCGGTCAATTAAAGCCGCGCAAACGTGTTCTGCGTGGGCCACGTTGACCGCGAACACGAGCCACTTCTTACGAGGTGCACCCATGACCACGATCTCGTCGGCCGCGGCCTGCACCAGCTCGTCCTTGTCGGTCAGCTTGGCCAAGTCCTGCAGGTTGTAGTCGCCTGCCACGGTCCGTGCCGTGCTCACATCGATGTGCGTCTTGGTCTCGATGGTGGTGAGCGGCGACAAGAACCCAAGGTCCAGCAGCTCACGGATCGTCACGCGGGTGCAGACGTTGGTGAACAGCGGCTCCTCGCCGCAGGTCAGCCAAGCACCATTGCCGCGGAAGGGCGTGCCTGTCAGGCCCACAACGCGGGCAGGGCTGCCGTATTTACGCAGGTCGTTGATAAAGCTGCGCCACATGCCTGTGTCTTTGGGGTTGATGCCGTGGCATTCATCCGCCAAGATCAGGTCAATGCGGCCCATCAGGTGGGCTTGCCGGTAGATCGATCCAATGGTCGCGTAGGTCAAGTCGTAGCCAAGCTGTTTGCTCTTGACCGCAGCAGAGTAAACGCCGGCGCGAGCCTCTGGCCACACCGAGTACAGCTCCTCCACGTTTTGAACCAGCAGCTCTTTGCTTGGCACAATCACCACAATGCGCGTGCCGGGGTACTCGGTCATAGCGCGCTGGGCAATCATGGCCACCATCATCGACTTGCCCGCTCCGACGCAAGCTTCGACAACTGGGTTGCCATCGGGGTGCTCGTCAAAGAAGCGCCACAGATCATCGACCACGCGCTGTTGGTATGGGCGCGGGACAAGCATTAAAGATCCACCTTGAAATTTCTGCGCATCCCATCACTCTGACCATCGGCATAGGCCCGGTAAAGCAGATTCACCAACTCGTCATAGCTAAGTGCGACGCATGTTACCTTGGTGGCCATACCTTCTGGCTCGTTATAAGTCTTGATTTGCGCGCGATCCATCAACTGGCCGACAAACTTGTGGCAGATCTGGTCGGCAGCCTTGAGTATCAGTTGCCGCTTGATCTCATCCTCACTGTCGCGGCTCTGATATAGCGACTGCCACGTGTTGATTTGGTTGTATTGAAAGAGTGGAACTTCTGCGGCAATCTTTCTAACTTCAATCGGGTAATTCATCACTTCACCACCGTTCCACTCACGCCTTGAGCTTGCAACTCAAGCTTCAGCTTGGCCACGTCGCCGAGCATGATCTTGTTTTCGAGATCCCGAATCTCTTGCGAGTCGAGTGACGTCAAGCGCTCGCCGTTGGCAAACGTCTGGCCGGTGGCTTTGCTCGTGTACACCACATCACCGTCAACGAAGTCGGTCATGGTGGCAAAGTTGTCCAGCAAAATTGGAATGTAGCGATGGTTGGTGCAACCCTGTCGCTGCACGTCGACCGTCAGATCAAACTTGTGATGAGCGCATGACCAGCGCGCGTCGCCATCAGGCTCGGCGGTGGAGTGTGCACACGTGCGGCAATTGACAGCAGGCGCCATCTCGCCGTGGCAGTGCGCATGAAAGTCGCACATCTTGCAGGTGAACCAGCTCGGGTCGTTGCTGCACTTGAGTGGCGGCTCGTTGGAGAAGATGACTCGCTCAGCACGCGCCTTCAGCTTGGCGAACTCGCTCACATCAAAGTCAACGCGCTCGCTGTACAGCTCGTCGGTGTTCTTGTTGACGGCCAGATAGAACGCACGCTCGAGCCCAGTGAGGCCCATGTAGATTTGCATCTGCGCGTAGTGCTCAGGCTTTGCGCCTTGGACTTTTTTCTTTACCAAGTCGGTAAAGCTTTTTTCATTGTGAGTCTTGAACTCAAGCACGTGCCAAGTCTTGGGCGCCTCTGGAAAGCCCACGCCCGCACCGTCCATGCTGCCACCGAAGTGGTTGCCTAAAGCCTGCACGCGCCACTGCTTACCCTCTGGCGTGACGTCGTGAACCTCGATGCCGATGCGTCGCAAGTTTGCAGTAAAGCGGGCCTCAGCCATCTGGCCAGTCTCAAACAGGCGCAGCATGCGGCCGGTAAATTTTTTGGCATCGACCCAGCGAAACGTCAGCCAAAGCTGGCGCTCGCATGGGCGGCCAATCAAGCTGGCGCCCAAGTGCGGGCGGTTGCCTGATTCGGCGTCGTCCTCGTAGGCTTTGTAAATCTTAGCGACCGTGGTGTGGTTTGGTTCGGGCAGTGCTGCCATTTTGTTCTCCGTCTTGTTGCAAAGGTGAGGGGTCGGAGGATTTGAACCTCCCGCCGCGCGGCTGCGCCAACCAAGGTACCCCTCACCTTTACAGGCTCCCCGAAGGGAGCCACCGATTACTCGGCTGATTCAGTCGCGACTTGTGCGCCAGCGACTTCAATCTTCACACCGTCTTGCATTGCTGCGACGAGTGTCTTTTGGTTTGCCACCTCAACGTGGAACAAGCCTTCGGCTACGTGGCGCAAGGCTGCATTCTTTGTTGCTGCCTCGACCAAGTGAAAGCCTTCACCAGTTGTTGAAGCTACAGAGTAGATACGTGTGGTCATTCTGCTGCCCCTTCAGGTTGTTGTTGGCCGGCGTCCTCTGCCTTGGCGGCTTCGGCTTTGGCTTTTGACTCAGCGATCAAAGCCTCAGCTTGAGCTTGCTTTTGCAGCTCTTGCATTTGGTATTGGTATTGGCCAAGCACCTCTTGGTACAAGGCTTCGACTTGTCCGCGTGGCAACGTGTTCAATGCGTTTAGCACCAGCTCTACGCCGGCTGGCACGAACTTAATGGTGATGATTGGAGGTTGGTTTTGATTTGACATTTAATTTCCTTTGATGTCGTTGATGAAAAAAGGTGGGCGGCGTATTCGGCCCATCCGAATACTGCTGTAGCTGCCGCCCGTAAAAGGTGAGGTCTACTCGCTGCGTCTGTGTCCGGCCCACCGAGAACCCTCAGCAGCACAGCATCCGCTTTCGACCTCGTCAATTACTTCTTGGCCCAAGGAGGGGTAGAGCCACCAGCTGCCGGTGCTGCTGCGGCTGCAGGAGCGGGCGAGGAAGAGGGGGCTGGGCGCGAGGTAGGGGGCATGCTACTGCCTGCACCTGCGGCGCCGTCTACGGCCTTGAATCCAGCAATCTCGTTGCTGTCGTCGTACTGTGGGTCCTCGGACTTGCGAATTTTCACACGGACCTGCACGGGCTTGTTGTGCAGCTCGACGGTGTCTTGCATTTGCACGATGCCAATGGAGTCGCACAACTCGCGCAGCTGTTGCTGGGCGATGGTCTCAGCCTTGGGGTTGGTGTGCTGAATGTTCAAGCGTGCCCACACTTTGCGGCCGCGGCCTTGCTCAGACAGGATGTCAAAGGTCAGCTTCAAAGCTTGACCGTTGCCCGAGTTCAGCGGGACGATGTCAGACTCTGAGACCTGAGCGATGTACCAGCCTGCGGGCAGGAGTTCGTAAGTGTTTTCGCGTTTCTCGACGTTGCTTGTGTTGAAATTTAAGCGTGCCATTTGGGTGTCCTTTGTTAAATGGATTGTTGTGAGTCAGGTATAAAGCCCCTGACTCGTTAGGCTTATTCGATTTTGAAATCCTGCATTGCATCATGCAAGGCATTGAAGATTTCGCATCTAATCGAACTCTCAATTTTTGGCTCTGCGTATTCTGCGTCTGGGCCTAGGTAATTTTGAGTCAGGCTCTTGAGGTATTCAGCCTCTTGATTTGTAAGCTCTAGGGTGATCTTCACAACTGCTGATTGAAATGCTTTGGCCATGTCATGCTCCTGTTGATTTGACCTTGGCAGCGATAGCTGACAGGTCGGGGGACTCGAACATCTCAAGACTGCCTGAGCGGTCTTTAGCTTCGTAGTTATAGTCGCGGCTCGTTTGCAGCCAGCGTGTTGGGTTGCCGTCGCCATCCTTCTCAACGCGAAGGGCGAAGACGAAATCAAAGAAGTAGCCGACGCCTTGCTTGAGCATGTTGCCGGGCATAGCTGGGTAGTACAGCATCGCACCAGTTTGCTCATCCTTGGCGCGCTCTTGCTTGCAAGAGAACATCACGTTGCGACCGGGCATGTCACGGAACGCGCGGATCAGGTCGGTCATCTTTTCGGCCAGCGCACCGTATGCTTGGCGCGGGTCCTTGGCTGCTTTCTTTTCGTGGTTGAGCACAACTTCAGCGATCTCGCTGATGGAGTCCAAGCAGATCCATTTGAATGCTTGGCCGTCAGGTGTGTTGGCCACATAGTCGTAGGCTTCGTACAGCTGCTCGAGTGTCTTGACCTCGATCACTGGGATGTCCAAGTGACGCAGAGACAGCAAGCCAGACTCAGCGCTGATGATGATGGTGGATTCGCCAGTCGTGCCGCAGAGAGTTGTTTTACCTGCGCCGGCTGGGCCGTGGACCAAGAACTTCAAGCCGCTGATTTCGGCAGCTTGTTTGGTGGATGAGAGAGTGATAGCCATTGATGTCCCCTTAGATCATTTCGATTTTGATGGTGGGCGCAGATGGCTTGGACTCGAAGAACTTCGAGACCTTAACCAGATCGTCGCCTTGGAATTTGCGAAGCGCACTGACGCTGACGTCGGCGCTCCACTTGAATGCAGCCTGCTGGTCTTCTGACAGGTTTTGCCAGCCAGCCTGCAATGCTTCGGTGTCAACCTTGCGTGTGACTTTGTAAGTCACAGTCACCTTGGCGCCGATGTCAGCCAGCTTCATTGACTCAGTACCCTCGGCTTTACCGGTGGAGAGTTGAAGAGAGATTTGCTCATCGATCTCGCGGCGCTTGGCCACGGCTTCGTCTTCGATGCGCTTTGCTGCAATGCGTGCAGTCACGAGGTCTTGAATAGTTTTCATTGTGTTGTCCTTCTGGAGTGGTTAAAAAACTTGCGTCTCGGGAGAATTGTATCACAGGTGTGAAACAAATTTAAAATTATTTTCAATCTATTTGCATAAAGACTGTGCCGCACTTGTTGCCATTGAGATCACGGACGATTGTTGGGGTCTGGCCCTCCTCGATTCGGATGGCCAGCTCACGCAGGATTCGAGCGATCTCCTCGCGTGGACCCTCGTTCACAAATGCAGCGCCGCCACTTTTAATTTCGATCGTGATCATGCTGACACCTCTTCTTTCTTTTCAATTGCCTTGCAGGCGTAGTCCCACAACACGTTAAGAATCTTTTCTAAATCTGCATTCAAACGCTTGGCCATGTCGGCGTCCTTGAGCACGTCTGTCACGCCAATCACTGTCGATTGATGTCCGCCGCATCGGTAAACCTCGGCGGCTTTTTGCAGTGCATAAGCTTGAACAAACAAGTCACGCATTACCCACCACTCTTTGTCGCTGATGTTGGTCGACTCGAACAGATCGCTGGCTGTGTACTTCACGCTGCCCTTGCTGTCCTTGATGTACAGCAGGCTGTCAAAGTGGAAGTGGCAATTCTTGTTGCCAAGGTAGCCGAAGGACCAGTACCAACCGCATGCCCACTCTTGCTTAGTTAGCCAAACATTCTCGCCATCGGCAAAAGTGCCAGCGTCTGCCTTGAGTTTTCCTAAAAGAATTTTTGTCATGTCGATCCCCTTACTTCACATTGACAACGATCAACTTGCCGGCCTTCTTGAGTGCGTTCATTTGCTCGACCAAACCGACTGGGCCAGCAGGCTCGTCGTCTTCAATGGTCCATGGCGCTGCGTCGTAGCCGGGCAATTTGTTGACTGACCAGCTAATCAACGCATCTGTGAAAGCTTTGGATTCGCTGGCGTCGTACTCGTCGAACTCGCAGCTTTGATAGGCCAAGCTGGTGGCCAACTTGATGATCGACAAGGCAGGCAAGAGTGGCGCGTCGAGGCGATAAATGATTTCGCGTGGCAGGTTGTCTTCTTTGTAGCGCGCATTGACGCTGTCGTAGTTTGCGCAGAGAAGCATCTCAGCCATCTCCTGCTCCATGCCTGCAACGCGGCGGGTCATGCCTGCGTATTGGTAAGACAGTCCCATGCGACTAGCGGCACGGACGATGGCGTTGATCTGAGTATTTGAAACGATGAATGCTGACATGATGATCTCCTGATGCGTCCCAGAATCTGCTGGGCCAGTGAAGTTATTGTATCACAGTTGTGAAGGTTGTTGAATTATTTTTGCAATGACTGGGATGCCGTTGCGTGGGCGACAGTCAATTGCAGAACACTTGACTTCTCGCATGTAGCGAAAGTCACAGCCTTCGCAACCTTGGTTGTACCAAGTGTTGTCGCCAGATCCTTTGATCGGGGCTGGGACCATCTTGTATTCTGGAATTGACATTGCGTTCTCCCGATTAAAGTGCTGCCATTGCGTCAGCGTACTCAACACCCATGGCGTCGGCCACAAAGTCGTAGCTGCCCTTGGTCCCTGCCTTGACGTCATCGCGGCTTGGGATCACGTTGCCGTAGTAGTCGCTGGCGCGGGACTTGCCAAGCAAGCAGCAACCAGAGTTGATGGCTTCCATCATGGTGCGGCCGTAACTACCTTGCAGGCCCCACATGCCGCTGTTGATTGCGTTCTGGATCGAGGCGTAATATTCGTCAGCGCCGCAGTCGTTGGATTCAATGTTGTCGATGTCGTTTAAGTTGAACATGATGTGCTCCTGTTGATATCCCACTGGTCAATTGGGGGCGGCTTGAATGTCGATGATGGCGTCTTGCTCGTCCCACTCTTCTGACACCAGTGCGTCGTATGCAACCCACAATGGGCACTTGGCCATGTCGGCCACATAGTAAACCTTGCCGCGTTGGAATGGGGTGGCTTGCAGCATGGCCGCGTTGAGTGTTTGCTGTGTTGTCATGGTGTGCTCCTGATTAGTTAAGGCTGTAAGTGAATTCGTTTTTGTAGTTTTTTTGCGCGCGGTTCATGCTGAAGATAAAAGCGTTTGCTTGATCGAAATTGAGACCGCCGTTATCAACGAATGATTTTTGAACGCCGACAAAGCGTGCGTCTGATTCGTTGAAGTTGTTGGACCAAGTCTCACCAGTCTGGTTGCACTTGATTTGGTATGTGGTGTACATGCGCATGGTTCGCTCCGATTAGATTGCGAGTTCGGGGGTTGCGACGCAGACTTGGTAGCCAGCTTGCTTGATCAGCTTGAGAGCCTGAGATGTCAGGGTCTTGGTTCCAGCCAATGCAGCGAAGAACTTTGCTTGTTCGCAGACTGGGTATACGGTTTGAACGCCGTAAACGTTTTTGACTTCTACTAGGATTTGCATTTTGTTTGTCCTTCTGGAGTGCCCCAGAACCGCTGGGGGCGGGAAGCTTTTTTGCTTCGTTGAACTCAGTGTATCACAGTTGTGAAGTCATGCAAGAATTATTTTTGCGGGTGTTGTTTTTTCACACTTAGTCCTTTGAAATTGGAATGCACACGGCCTTCTCGCTCGAGCGCATGTCTTTTGGAATAGCCCGCACGCACTCGCTTCGCGAGTTGTAGGGAATGGTGTACTGTGGTTCGCAGCTACGCGAGCACAGCATGAATACAAGTGCCCACGTCGCTGTCATGGTGCGTCGTTCAGAGTTGGAATTGCTTTCGCAATGTGCGCAGTCAGGCGACGAATGCGGTCTTGGTTGTACTCAACCATGCGAGATGAGTAGTCCTTGGCGGTCTGCATTTGAAGCAACTCACGCTTGGCCAGCTCAAGTTCTTTAATGGCCATCACCTCAGCGCTTGGCATGCGAAACGAGTCACGAATGAACTCAACGGTTTGCTTTAAGAATTTCATTTTTTACCTTTCGCTGGCCAGCCAGCCTTTGTGAAGTCGGCCACGATGTTAGCAACGACGGGCAGTGAGCGATTTGCTTTTGCCTCTGTCTCCGGCAAATACTTTTCAAACTCTGGCAGCATCTCAACAAGAGCCTTGCGAGTTGTCACTGAATATGCCGCTGCACGAAGATTGTGCTGAAGTTTATTCATGCTCTCGACTTGCTCCTCAGCTTCGCAAAGCAATGCCTCAACCTTTGTGTTTACCTTTGGGCTGCGCTCGTATGCTGATCCATAAACCCAAACGTTGTTTATGGTGTAGCCGCGAATGTAGTGTGAATGACCCTTGATAAATTCACGCATCTTTGGGTCCTCGACAAGCTCAAGTATCTTTGGTGGCAAAAGTTTTTTTGCATCCTCTTTAATCAAGTCGTGAATGTCTTTTTCAAAATTCTTCTTTGGCACATCTGCCATTGCTGCGCGAACGAATGCGTCGCGAATTGTGTTGGTAAGTCTCATGGGTTTTCTCCTAGGTTAAAAATCAATTTTGTCGTCATGGTCAAACATCTTGTCGATGTATCTGTCGCACCACCAAAGGAATGCGACGACAAACACAGCGATAGATCCAAATATCAAAGCAAGTAAAGTCAAAAGACTTTCGGTTGATTCACTCATACAGACCTCTCAATTGCTTGGCTCATCAGCTCTGTGTACAGCAAGC
>Ga0228701_1000309_pt1 | contig 43486 bp, 41 predicted proteins | sample McNCre117_Aug_MG_2_FD_178017 | JGI IMG/M metagenome (GOLD analysis project Ga0228701, IMG submission 178017) | Freshwater microbial communities from McNutts Creek, Athens, Georgia, United States - 11-17_Aug_MG | ecosystem: Environmental > Aquatic > Freshwater > Creek | place: USA: Georgia... | reverse complement strand
GTCAGGCCGAAGTTTCTTTCAACTTCAAATCATGCCGGGTGATGGAATACCCCCGGTCGGCATAGTGCTTCCAGCGCTGGCGGGCCCATTGGCGGTCTGTGTCATCCAGCGTCACCACTTCGATCACGCGCTCAAAGCGCTCATAACCCGGCGCCACCTCCTGCCCCAAGTTCACCAGCACCTGGTGGTGGGGCAAAGCGGTGGGGTCATGCAAATCGGCGCTCAAAATCACGGGCGACGCCATGCGTTGCTCAACCGGGCTGTCGGCGCGGCAATGGGGCACAAATTCCAAGGCGGCAAAGGTCCACAGCTGGGTATCCAAGGCGCCCAGACTGGCCGCGTCACCCGTGACCACCACCTGGGCACCACTGCTGACGGCTTTGCGCAGCAAGCGGCAGGCATAGGCCAGTTTGTCGGGGGCGTTGAAGTGAAAGGCGATTTCGGTCATCGTGGGTGTCAAGCAGCGCGGCGCTGGGTGGGCTTCGCAGGCTTGGCCACCGTGCTCAACAAATACTGCAACAACAAGCCCACAGGACGTCCGGTGGCGCCTTTGGCAGCGCCGCTCTTCCAGGCAGAACCGGCAATGTCCAAATGTGCCCAAGGGTAGTCTTTGGCAAAACGCTGCAAAAACTTGGCCGCTGTGATGGCGCCGCCGTCGCGCCCGCCCACATTGGCTACATCGGCAAAGTTGGACTTCAGGCCCTCAGCGTATTCGTCGTCCAAGGGCAAGCGCCAGCAGGGATCAAGTGCTGCTTCACCGGCCTCTTGCAGCGCATGAGCCAATTCATCAGAAGGCGAGAACAAGCCGCTGCGCACCGCGCCGAGCGACACCACACAGGCGCCGGTCAAAGTAGCGATGTCAATCACCGCGCGGGGTTTGAAGCGGGTGGCGTAGGTCAAGGCGTCACACAAGATGAGTCGGCCTTCGGCGTCGGTGTTGAGCACCTCGATGGTTTGACCACTCATGCTGGTGACCACATCGCCGGGTTTCAAGGCCGTGCCATCGGGCATGTTTTCGCAGGTGGGAATCAAGCCCACCACGTTGATGGCCGGTTGCAATTGCGCCAGGGCTTCAAAGGTGCCCAACACGCTGGCGGCGCCACACATGTCAAATTTCATCTCGTCCATGCCCGCGCCGGGTTTGAGCGAGATGCCACCCGTGTCAAAGGTGATGCCCTTGCCCACCAGCACCGTCGGTGCCTGGGTTTTGGCGGCACCGTCGTAGTGCAAGACGATGAAGCGCATGGGCTCATGCGAGCCGCGTGCGACAGCGGCGAACGAGCCCATGCCGAGTTTTTCAATTTCTTTCGGGCCCAGCACCTGGCAACGCACACGTTTGTGCTTGCCCAAAGTTTGCGCCACTTTGGCCAACATGGAGGGCGTGGCATGGTTGGCGGGACGGTTGCCCCACTCTCGGGCCAAAGCCACGCCTGCCACATGGGCGCGAGCATGGGCAAAGTCATCTTTGGCGGCTTGGGTTTTGGCGGTGGTTGGCAAGGCCAACACCACACGGCTAAGCGCTGCGGCTTTGGCCGAAGGCTTGGTGGCGGTGTAGACATAGCTGGCATCGGCCACGGCTTGTGCGGCGGCCTGCAAACGCTGTTGCGTGCCATCGGGCAAGCAGATTGTGATTTTCTTGGGAGCCGCGGCTTTCAGGGAAGCCACTGCGGCAGTGACGGCTTGTCGCACCAAGCGCGCGTTGCCCTCGCCCACAGACACCAGCACCACACGCGATGCCGTCACGCCTGGGGTACGCCAGGTGCTGAGCAGTTTGGCGGGCGTTGCGTCTAAGTCGCCGGATGCACGGGCCTGGGCAATCAAACGCGACACCGCATCGCTAGCGGGTTTAAAGTCGGTGGCGATCAGGACAATCAGGGCATCGCTGGCATGGCTGGCGGCAGCCTTCAAATCCAGCGTCTTGAGTTCAAAGTTCATAATTGCGTCTTTCTTCTGCACTGATGTTATTCCATTCCTCCCTCCGTAAAGAGCTTGCACGCAGCTTCGGCGCCACGCTCATCGTCTTGGTCACCATCGTGATGACCATGATGCTGATTCGCACGCTGGGCCAAGCCTCGCAAGGCAGCGTCAACCCGTCCGAGGTGGGTTTGGTGATGGGCTTCACCATGCTGGGCCACTTGCCCACGGTGCTCACCATGAGCCTGTTCATCGCCAGCGTGGGCACTTTGTCGCGCATGTACCTCGAGAGCGAAATGGTGATTTGGCTCGCCAGTGGCCGAGGCCTGCGCTCCTTCTTAAAGCCCATGCTGCACTTTGCATGGCCGATGTTGTTGGTGATCTCGCTGTTGGTGCTGGTGGTGTGGCCTTGGTCCAACCAACAAATCAGCGAGCTCAAAGAACGTTTTGAGCGTCGGGGCGATTTAGAGCGCGTCTCGCCTGGCCAGTTTCAAGAATCCGCGAATGGCTCACGCGTGTTCTTTATCGACAAAGACAGCGGAGAAAACAAACAAGGGAAAAATGTGTTCATCTCATCCAGCGATCACGGCAAACAGGCCATGACGTCGTCCAAGGGGGGATACATTGAGCTGGTCAATGACGAACGTTTTTTGGTTTTGAACGTCGGCCAACGCGTGGAACAAACCGTGGGCGAGCGCGACCTCAAGGTCAGCGAATTCAAAACCTATGGCGCACGCATCGGCCAAGACGTGAAAGCTGCGGCTGAGCCACCGCCCAAAGCCACCCACACCTTGCGTTTGATGCAAAACCCCACGCCCAACAACTTGGGCGAACTGGCTTGGCGCTTGGGGCTGGCGCTGGCCGCTGTGAATTTGATGGTGATTGCCCTGGCTGTCACCAGCGCCAACCCACGTGTGGGCCGTGGCGGCAACCTGGCCTTGGCCTTGTTCATTTTTATCGTGTACTACAACTTCATCAACTTGGGCCAAAGCTGGATCAGTGCAGGCAAGTTGCAGCTCATTCCCTTTTTGCTGGTCTTGCATGGCGGCGTCTTGCTGCTGGCAGCAGGCTGGCTCACCGTGCGCCATAACAACTGGAACTGGCGACAGCTTTTGCGCGCACGCCGTGCGCAGGAGATCGCGGCATGAAGACCTTGCGCCGTCTGGTCTATGGCGAAGTGCTGGCTGCGGTTGGCTTTGTGACGCTGGGCTTTTTGGCCTTGTTTTTCTTCTTTGACTTTGTCGATGAGTTGCAAGGCATTGGCAAAAACAACGGCGCTTACCAACTCAAACACGCCATGAGCTATGTGCTGCTGCTGGTGCCCAGCCATCTGTACGAGCTGCTGCCCATCTCGGTCTTGATTGGCACTATTTTCGTGATGGCACGTCTGGCACAAAGCTCTGAATTCACCATTTTGCGCACCAGCGGCCTGGGGCCTACCTTGGCGCTGCGCAACCTCATGGGCTTGGGGCTGGGTTTTGTGGTGCTCACCTTTGTGGTGGGTGACTATGTGTCGCCCTTGTGCGACCGTTATGGTCAGTTGCTCAAATCGCGTTACATGGGCCAAATCACGGTCGGCCAAACTGGCGCTTGGTTGCGCGAACATCAAGACACTCGCAGCTACGCCGTCAACGTCGCCACCCTCACACCCGAAGGGCAACCCAGTGGCATTCGCATTTTTGAATTCAATACCCAAGGCGAATGGATTGCGTTAACCAAGGCCAAGGTGGGCATCATTTCTGAGCACAACACCTGGGAGCTCGAAGACGTGGAGCGGGATGAATTAAGCCGTGACGGCGCCAACGCCAACATGAGCCGACGTGCCAGCCCTCAGCGCAGCTGGGCCACAGGCATCACGGCAGAGATGGTGTCAGTCGCCCTGCTCAAACCCGACCGCATGGGCACGATTGATTTGTTCCAGTACATCCGCCACCTCAGCGCCAATGGCCAAAGCACGCAACGCTTTGAAATTGAGTTCTGGAAAAAAGTCTTCTACCCACTGAGCTGCTTGGTGATGGTGGTACTCGCCCTGCCCTTTGCCTACCTGCACTTTCGCAGCGGCAACATTGCCAGCCATGTGTTTGGCGGGGTGTTGGCGGGCATCAGCTTTTTCTTGCTCAACAATGTGTCCAGCTATGTGGGCAACATCAACAACTGGGCGCCCTGGTTTGCCGCGGCAGCACCGGGTTTGCTTTACTCCCTGGCATCTCTGGCCGCCTTTGGCTGGCTGGTGGTGCGTCAATAAGATTTACCAAGATTGCACATGCACGCCATTGTTTTGTTTGCCCACGGTTCTCGTGACCCGCTCTGGCACAAGCCCATCCAAGCGGTGGCAGCACGCATCAGTGCGCGTGCACCAGACACCTTGGTGCGCTGCGCCTATTTGGAGCTGACCGAACCCGATTTGCCGCATGTCGCCCAGAACTTGGTGGCTCAAGGCGTCACCCATCTGTGTGTGGTTCCCATGTTCTTGGGGGTTGGTCGCCATGCCCGCGAAGATTTGCCTGCGCTGATCGACGCCTTGCATATCGCCCATCCACAGGTGCAGATCAGCTGCCAACCGGCTGTGGGCGAGCAAGAGGCTCTACTGGACTTGTTGGCCGACATTGCTTTGGGTACGTCTTGATCTAAAGCATAAAGAATGGATCGGTTATACCCCTGAGGCATAATGAGCAGGCTTTTCACCAGCCCTGCCATGAACTTACATCAATTTCGATTTGCACAAGAGGCGATGCGCCGCAACCTCAATTTGACCGAGGTGGCCAAGGCCTTGCACACCTCCCAGCCTGGGGTGTCCAAAGCCATCATCGAGTTGGAAGAAGAGCTGGGCATCGAAATTTTTGCCCGCCACGGCAAACGCTTGAAGCGCATCACCGAACCCGGCCAACATGTGCTGCGCAGCATCGATGTGATCTTGCGTGAAGTCGGCAACTTGAAGCGCATTGGCGAACAGTTCAGCGCCCAAGACAGCGGGACGCTCTCCATCGCCACCACCCACACCCAGGCGCGCTACGTGCTGCCCGTGCCCGTGGCCAAGCTGCGTGAAGCCTATCCCAAAGTCAACGTCAGCCTGCACCAGGGGGCGCCCGGTCAAGTGGCCCAAATGGTGCTCGACGAAGTGGCTGAAATCGGCATTGCCACCGAATCGCTGTCTGACTACCCCGACTTGGTGACCTTGCCCTGCTACGAGTGGGAGCACGTGTTGGTCATCCCCAAATCGCACCCCTTGGCCAGCAAGGTGCGCATCACGTTGGAAGACCTGGCGGCTGAACCCATCATCACCTACCACCCCTCGTTCACCGGCCGCACGCGCATCGACAAAGCCTTTGCCGCCAAGCAACTCACGCCGCGCATCGCGCTTGAAGCGATTGACTCGGATGTGATCAAAACCTACGTCCGATTGGGATTGGGCGTGGGCATCGTGGCCGAAATGGCCGTGCGCGAAAAACTCGACGACGACTTGGTGGTTCGCCCTGGCGCACAGCTGTTTGGCAAAAACGTAGCCCGCGTGGCCTTCAAACGCAGCGCTTATTTGCGCAACTTTGTGTACGACTTTGCCGCGCTGCTGAGCGATCGACTCGACCGCCACCTGATTCTCAAGGCCCTCGAAGGCCACGCCAATGACTACGACATGTAAATAGCGCCATGACCACACCACACCTCGACACCAAATTCCCCAACATCGGCACCACCATCTTCACCGTGATGTCGGGTCTGGCCACTGAAAAAAATGCTGTCAACCTCGGCCAAGGTTTTCCCGACTTTGACTGCGACCCCAAGCTGGTGGCCTGCGTCAACGACGCCATGACCCACGGTTTGAACCAATACCCACCCATGACCGGCGTGCCCGTACTGCGCGAAGCCGTGGCCGACAAAATTGAGTCGTTGTACCGCCACCGCTACGACCCGACCACCGAGATCACCATCACCGCAGGCGCCACTCAAGCCATTTTGAGCATCATCTTGGCCGTGGTGCGCGCGGGCGACGAAGTGATTGTGTTGGAGCCCTGCTACGACAGCTACATCCCCAACATCGACATGGCGGGCGGCGTGGCCGTGCGCGTGCCGCTCACCCCTGGCACCTTCCGCCCCGACTTTGACAAGATCGCTGCGGCCATCACGCCTAAAACACGCGCCATCATCGTCAACAGCCCGCACAACCCCAGTGCCATGGTCTGGGCCCGCGAAGAGATGCTGCAACTGCAAGAGCTGCTCGCCCCCACCAACATCGTGCTCATCAGCGACGAGGTGTACGAACACATGGTCTACGCACCCATGCAGCACCTGAGTGCCTCGAGCTTTCCGGGTTTGGCCGAACGCGCCTTCATCGTGTCAAGCTTTGGCAAAACCTTCCACGTCACGGGCTGGAAAGTAGGCTACGTGGCCGCACCGGCCGCCTACAGCGCCGAGTTCCGCAAGGTGCACCAGTTCAATGTGTTCACCGTCAACACGCCGGTACAACACGGCTTGGCGGCTTACCTCAAAGACCCCCAACCTTATTTGCAACTGCCTGCGTTCTACGCCGCCAAGCGCGATCTGTTCCGTGCCGGCCTGGCACAAACCAAGTTTGAGCTGCTGCCCGGCCAAGGCAGTTACTTTCAGTGCGTGCGCATCGACAAACTGGCCGTGCCTGAAAAAGACCTGAGCGAAGCCGAGTTCTGCAAATGGCTCACCATTGAGATTGGCGTAGCCGCCATTCCGCTCTCGGCCTTTTATGCCGACAGCTTTGACCAACGCGTGGTGCGCTTTTGCTTTGCCAAAAAAGACGAGACTTTGAAACTGGCCTTGGGGCGGTTGGCGCGGCTTTAAAGCGTCACTTAACCCTTTGGCTCCAACATGCAGATACAAACCATGCATGTTCAATAACTTAGGGCTATGCGTCTGACCTAGTAGCTCCAAAGCAAATTTGAGCGATTGCAAAAGGTCGGCCAATGGCCTACACTCGTCATGAATTTCGAGTGGGATGAAACCAAAAGCGATGCTTGCTTTGACGAACGCGGTTTTGACTTTGCCTATGCAGCCCAAGCTTTCTTCGACCCAAATCACCTCATCTGCGCAGACCTGCGACACAGCTACGGTGAAGAACGCTTTCAGCTGCTAGGTGCAATCAACTCGCGGATATTCGTGGTGGTCTATACGCCTCGTCCGCAAGCCACACGCATCATCTCAGCTCGCAAAGCCAACGCACGAGAGGTCAAGCATTATGAAAACGGTACGCATGAAGATTGAACCCAACGCCGTCAGCGCCAAGCGGGTAGGTCGCGTCAACACGACCAAGCTTGACGCCACCACGGAAGCGCAAATTGCCCAGCACGCGGCACAAGACGATGTAGCGGCCATGCAAGACGCAGCCAAATTTGCCCGCCGCGTACGCCGCCGCCTAGGCTTTAGCCAAGTCGAATTTGCCACGCGCATTGATGTGTCACTAGAAACCATCCGCAACTGGGAACAAGGTAAACGCAGCCCAACAGGTGCAGCCAAGGCCTTGCTGAAAATCTTGGACAAAGCACCGGAGGCGGCGCTGGCGGTATTGCACTGAAACAGGCCTAGTAACTCAACTGCTGCCAAGCCTTATCCAACCGCTTCACACTCACCGGCTGAGGCGTACGCAGCTCTTGCGCGAAGAAGCTCACGCGCAGTTCTTCCAACAACCACCTGAACTCTTGCATGCGCGCATCGGTCACGCCTTTGCGCTCGGCCACCAAGCGCCAATATTTTTGTTCCAGCGGTTTCAACTCAGCCAGTTTGGCAGCGTCACGTGCGGCGTCGGCACGCAGTTTGTCCAGGCGCAGCACCACGGCTTTAAGGTAGCGCGCAAAGTGCTGTAGCTGTGTGTAGGGTGTCTCGGCGATGAAGCGTTTGTCCACCAAACGTTGTAGCTGTTGCGCCGCATCGGCCACACTGTCGGGGCTGATTTTGGTGTCCTTCAGTTTGCGGCTGGCGGCGGCGAACTCGGTCAGCACGGTGCTAGCCAAGCGGGCCACTTCATTGGCAATGAGGGTCAATCGGCCACGGCCTTCGTCGAGGCGACGTTTAAAGTCAGCCTCGCTCGTTGGCAGCGGATCAAGCAAGAAAGCGCGGTCAAGCGCCACGTCGAGGATTTGTTGCTTGAGTTCGTCTGAGGTACCCAGGCTCATATAGGCCACCGACATTTTTTGAAGATCGGGCAAGTTCTTTTCCAGGTACTTGAGCGCATCTTTGATCTGAATCGAAAACAAACGCCGCAGACCTGCACGGTGTTTGGTAGCAGCCACCTCGGGCTCGTCAAACACCTCAATGCACACCGCATCACCCACATCCACCAACGCTGGGAAACCAATCAGGGTTTGCGCTCCTTTGGTGATTTCCATCAACTCAGGCAGCTCACCAAAGGTCCAGTTGGTATAACGCTGCTCCGCAGACGAAGAAACGCCAGAACCAGCAACAGGTGCAGCACGACCCGAAGGCGTTGAGCGATGAGGGGCAGCGGGTGACGATTTCTGCGAGGTATGAGGAGCCCGCTGCCCCGCATCGTTCGACGCCGTTGCACCGTCAACGCCAACATCAGCGCGAGAACCTGCACCCAGAGACCCCACACCTTTGAGAGCCGCCAAAGCCTGAAACGCCCCCCGCGCCTGACTCCCCAACTCCGCTTTCAAAGCCCCCAAATTGCGCCCATGCCCCAACTGCCGCCCATGCTCATCCACCACCCGGAAGTTCATGAATAAATGCGGTGGCAACATGTCGAGCTTGAAGTCGGCCCGCTTCACATCCACCTGCGTTTCAGCGCGCACCAATTTCAACAGCGCATCGGTCAACGAGCCCGCACCAAACACCTCGGCTTCACACAAAGCCGCCGTCAAGCGCGCCGCGCTGTCGGGCAATGGCACCAAGCGCGCCCGTGGCTTTTGATGCAGCGTTTTCAACAACGCATGCACTTTTTGGTTCAACATGCCCGGCACCAGCCACTCGGCACGCTCTTCGTTCACTTGGTTCAACACAAACAGCGGCACCGTCACGGTCAGGCCATCTTTGGCGTCGCCGGGTTCGTGCAGGTAGTCGGCCGTGCAGTCCACACCGCCCAAGCGCAATGTTTTGGGAAACGCTTGCGTGGTGATGCCTGCCGCTTGGTGGCGCATCAGCTCTTCGCGGCTCAGGTGCAGCAAGCGCGGTTGGCGTTTGACTTCGTCGCGGTACCAATGCTCGAGCGTGACCAAGCTGCACACCTCAGCGGGCAGCTGTTGATCGTAAAACGCGTAAATCAAGGCATCGTCCACCAACACGTCTTGACGGCGCGACTTGTGTTCTAGCTCTTCGACTTGTGCGATGAGCTTTTGATTCGCAGCAAGGAACGGCAACTTGGTGTCAAGCTCGCCCGCCACCAGCGCTTCACGGATGAAGATTTCGCGCGCCCCCACCATATCGACTTTGCTGTAGCTCACGCGGCGGCCGTTGTAGACCACCAAGCCATACAGCGTGGCGCGCTCGAGTGCTTTGACCTCGCCCGCTTTCTTTTCCCAATGCGGGTCGAGCAACTGCTTTTTCAGCAAATGGCCGCCCACCTGCTCTAGCCACTGCGGCTCCATGGCCGCAATGCCGCGGCCAAACAAACGCGTGGTTTCCACCAGCTCGGCCACCACAATCCATCGGCCCGGTTTCTTGCGCAAGTGCGCACCGGGGTGGCGGTAAAACTTGATGCCCCGGGCGCCCAAATACGCTTCGTCGTCTTCGAGCTTGCAGCCCACGTTGCCCAGCAAACCCGCCAACATCGACAGGTGCAACTGCTCGTAGCTGGCAGGCAAGGTGTTGATGCGCCATTTGTGCTCGGTCACCACCGTCAGCAGTTGGGTGTGCGTGTCTCGCCACTCGCGCACGCGGCGCACGTTGATGAAGTTTTGGCGCAGCAAGGCTTCGTATTGGCGGTTGCTCAGCTTGTGCTCGGTGGGCACGCCCGTCGTTCCCACCTTCACTGCACCCTGCTTGCTTTGCGGCTGCTTGAGCACCATTTGCTGCTTCATGCTGGCCGGCACATGGGGCTTGCCGCCACGCGAATTTTCAAGCCACTTCCACAGGTTGAGGTAGCCGCTGAATTCACTCTTTTCATCGTCAAACTTCGCGTGCGCTTGGTCTGCCGCGGCTTGCGCTTCCATCGGGCGGTCGCGCACGTCTTGCACGCTCAGGGCCGAGGCAATGATGAGCACTTCATCCAGGGCGTTGCGCTCACGCGCTTCCAAAATCATGCGACCCACACGCGGGTCGAGAGGCAGTTTGGCCAGCTCGCGGCCGATGTCAGTCAACTCGTTGTCATCGTCCACCGCACCGAGTTCGCTCAATAGTTGGTAACCATCGGCAATCGCTTTGGGTCGTGGCGCTTCAAGAAACGGGAACTGCTCCACGTTCCCGAGGTGCAATGACTTCATGCGCAGAATCACACCAGCCAGCGATGAACGCAAAATTTCGGGATCGGTGAATTTCGTTCGGCCGTTGAAATCCGCCTCGTCGTACAAACGAATGCAAATGCCGTTGGCCACACGACCGCAACGACCTGCGCGTTGGTTGGCCGCGGCTTGGCTGATGGGCTCGACCATCAGCTGCTCCACCTTGCTGCGCCAGCTGTAGCGCTTGACGCGTGCGGTGCCTGCGTCAATCACATAGCGAATGCCTGGCACCGTGAGCGAGGTTTCGGCCACGTTGGTGGCCAGCACGATGCGACGGCCGTGATGACTGTCGAACACGCGGTCTTGCTCTGCTTGCGACAAGCGCGCAAACAGCGGCAACACCTCGGCACCGCGCAGCACGGGACTGTGGCTGAGGTGCGCACGCAAGTGATCTGCCGCTTCGCGAATTTCGCGCTCACCGGGCAAGAACACCAAGATGTCGCCCTGCTGCGACGGATTACTCCATAACTCATCCACGCCGTCGGCAATGGCGTTGTTCAGGTCGTAGTCGCGCTTTTCTTCAAACGGGCGGTAGCGCATCTCCACAGGGAAGGTGCGGCCTGACACCATCAAAACAGGCGCTGGCCCCTTTGCTGACGCGAAATGCTGCGCAAATCGGTCGGCATCAATCGTGGCCGAGGTGACGATGATTTTCAGGTCGGGCCTGCGCGGCAAAATTTCGCGCAAATAGCCCAGAAGGAAGTCGATGTTCAGACTGCGCTCGTGCGCCTCGTCGATGATGATCGTGTCGTAGGCCTTGAGCAGCGGGTCGTTTTGCGTTTCGGCCAACAAAATACCGTCGGTCATCAGTTTGACCGAGGCTTCTTTGCTCAACCGGTCTTGGAAGCGCACCTTGAAACCCACCACCTCGCCCAACGGCGTTTTGAGCTCTTCGGCAATGCGCTTGGCCACCGAGCTGGCGGCAATGCGGCGGGGCTGGGTGTGGCCGATGATTTGTTTGCGCTGACCAGGCTTGACGTTAAGACCTAGCCCCCGCCCCAAAGCCAGCGCCATCTTGGGCAGCTGCGTGGTTTTGCCCGAGCCCGTTTCACCACACACGATGATGACTTGGTGCGCTTGCATCGCCGCCATGATTTCCTCGCGCCTGGCCGAGACCGGCAAGGATTCTGGAAATTCAATCTGAAGAGGAGCAGGAACAGGCGTAGACAAAACAGGCGGCAACTTAGGCAATAACTTGGGTGACAATTCGCAATTATCCCCGCCCAGCCTTCTTCGAGGGCGTCCTGTCACCTCAACCGCCACCCACCTGCCGCCATGTCCGCTGTTTTTGACTTCACCTTTGTGCCCTGGTTCCGTTCGGTCGCGCCTTACATCCACATGCACCGTGGCAAGACGTTTGTCGTCGGCATTGCGGGCGAGGCCATTGCGGCGGGCAAGTTGCCCAATTTGGCGCAAGACTTGGCACTCATCCAAAGCATGGGCGTGCGCATTGTGTTGGTGCACGGGTTTCGTCCCCAGGTGAATGAGCAACTCGCGGCCAAGGGCCACGTACCGCAGTACTCGCACGGCATGCGCATCACCGACAGCGTGTCACTCGACTGCGCCCAAGAAGCCGCCGGCCAACTGCGCTACGAAATTGAAGCGGCCTTCAGCCAAGCCCTGCCCAACACGCCCATGGCAGGCGCCACGGTGCGGGTGATTTCTGGCAACTTCATCACCGCACGTCCCGTGGGCATTTTGGACGGGGTGGATTTTCAGCACTCCGGCTTGGTGCGCAAGGTGGACGTGGCGGGCATCACTCAAACCCTGGCCGCTGGGTCCATGGTGTTGATTTCACCTTTTGGCTTCTCGCCCACCGGCGAAGCGTTCAACCTCACGATGGAAGAAGTAGCCACCTCGGTGGCCACCGCGCTGCAGGCCGACAAATTGATTTTTGTCACCGAAACACCAGGCATTCGCATCCACCCGCTAGAGCCCGCCAGCGAAGACAACCCCATCGACACCGAGTTGCCCTTGGACGTGGCCAAACAGCTGCTGTCTACCCTGCCCCACACCACCAACCCGTCGGACATTGCTTTCTATTTGCAGCATTGCGTGAAGGCTTGCGAGACGGGCGTAGAGCGCAGCCACATCTTGCCGTTTGCGGTGGACGGCTCGCTGCTGCTGGAGGTGTACATGCATGACGGCATTGGCACCATGGTGGTAGACGAAAAGCTCGAAGAACTGCGCGAAGCCACCCACGAAGACGTGGGCGGCATCTTGCAGCTGATTGAGCCGTTTGAGAAAGACGGCACCTTGGTCAAACGTGACCGCAACGAGATTGAACGCGATGTGGGCCAATACACCGTCATTGAGCATGACGGCGTGATCTTTGCCTGCGCCGCCTTGTATCCCTACCCCGAAGCCAAAACCGCAGAGATGGCGGCACTCACCGTGTCACCGCAATCGCAAGGTCAGGGCGATGGCGAAAAGGTGCTCAAACGCATTGAACAACGCGCCCGCAACAAAGGCCTCAAGAGCCTATTTGTGCTGACCACCCGCACCAAGCATTGGTTCTTAAAGCGCGGCTTTGTGCAAGTCGACGCCGACTGGTTGCCAGAAGCCCGCAAGCGCAAATACAACTGGGACCGCAAGAGCGTGGTGCTGGTCAAGCAGCTTTAAAGACTATCGGAGGGTGCGCTCGGCGCGGTGGCGCTGCGCCAGGCGGTGGCCAGCGCCAGCAGCGCAATGCCCACAAAGCACACAAACGACCAGTTGGCGATGGAGCCGCCTAAAAACGTCCAATCGACCTGGCTGCAGTCGCCGCCGCCTTTGAAAATCATGGGAATCGCCCGCTTGAGCGGAAAGGTTTCGATCATGCCGTAAAAGTCACGTCCGCAAGACACCACCTCGGGCGGATACCACTGCAACCAGCTCTGACGCGCCGCCACATAAGCACCACCCACGGCCAACAGTGTCAACACACCACCCGTGCCCAGCGCAGCACGATGCGACGGCATGCATGCGCCGACCAAGGCGCACACAGCAATCAAGATCATCACATAGCGCTGCACGATGCACATCGGGCAAGGCTCCAGGCCAACCACATGCTGCAAATACAAACCAAAGGCCAACAAAGCCATGCAGCCCAACGCGACCAACAGCCACACACGGCGTGGCCTACCCAAAAGTTCTAAAACCATTCCCTACTCCTCATATGTCACACAGGATTGTCGCTGTGAAACAATCAGACCCGACGACAGATTGACCCCGTACCTACACACATCATGACCTTCCGTACGCCAGCGCTCGAACACACACCCCGCTTGCAGCACTTCGTGACCCAGCTCGACGAGGTGCTGCGACGCACCCAAGACGAGGCGTCGATTCTGGAGCGCGGCCAGGTGCTGCTGGCCCAACTGGTTCAAAGCGACGACTGGCTGCCCGATGAATACGCCCAACCCAACCCCGAGCGTTACCAGCAATACCTGCTCTACGCCGATCCGAACGACCGTTTCTCGGTGGTCAGTTTTGTCTGGGGCCCGGGCCAATCCACCCCCATCCACGACCACACCGTGTGGGGCCTGATCGGCATGCTGCGTGGCGCCGAACTGGCGCAACCCTTTGCGCAAAACGCACAAGGCCAATGGCAAGCCAGTGGGGCGCAAACGCGTTTGGCGCCTGGTCATGTCGAAGCCGTGTCACCTCGCATTGGCGATGTGCACCGGGTGTGGAATGCGCTGCAAGACCAGACGTCGATCAGCATCCACGTCTACGGCGGCAACATCGGCAAAGTGCGACGTCATGTATTTCTAGAAGACGGCACGGTCAAAGAGTTCATCTCGGGCTACAGCAATGCTTTGTTGGATGTGCCCACCGAATTTCCACTCGCCACCTTCGCCGACATTCGTCAGATGTTGCTGCAGCGCCAGGAAATTGCCATCCTCGATGTGCGCGAAGAAGACCCCTTTGCCCAAGCCCATCCGCTGTTTGCCGCCAACATGCCCGTGGGTCAAATTGAAGCCCAGGCTTGGCAGCGCATTCCGCGCCTGAGCACACCCATCGTGGTGTACGACAACGGCGAAGGCATCGCCCTGCCCGCGGCCCGGACCTTGCAACGCATGGGTTACACCCAGGTGAGCTTGCTTGCAGGCGGCCTCAAGGGCTGGCAAGACAGCGGCGGCGAGCTGTTTCGCGATGTCAACGTGCCCAGCAAATCATTTGGCGAGTTGGTCGAATCCAAGCGTCACACGCCCTCGCTGTCAGCCCAAGAAGTCAAAGCACTGATCGACTCAAAAGCCGATGTGGTGGTGCTTGATGCGAGACGCTTTGACGAATACCAAACCATGAGCATTCCCAGCGGCGTCAGCGTGCCTGGCGCAGAGCTGGTGTTGCGTGCCCGCGCCCTGGCGCCAAACGCCACCACCCGCATCATCGTCAACTGCGCCGGACGCACGCGCAGCATCATTGGCACCCAGTCCCTCATCAACGCCGGTATTCCCAACCCCGTGAGCGCCCTGCGCAACGGCACCATTGGCTGGACCTTGGCAGGCCAACAACTGGCCCAAGGTGCCGACCAACGCTTTCCAGACGTCGACGACAGCATTCGCCGACAAGGTGCTGCGATGGCGCTGGCCGTGGCCTACCGCGCTGGCGTACGTCGTGTACGCCAAGACGAACTGAGCAACTGGCTGACAGACGCCAGCCGCACCACCTATGTGTTTGATGTGCGCACCCCCGAAGAATTTGCCGCCGGCCACGTTACCCATGCACGCAGCGCACCGGGCGGCCAACTGGTGCAAGAAACCGACCACCAAGCCCCAGTGCGCGGTGCGCGCTTGGTGCTGTGCGACACCGACGGTGTGCGCGCCAATATGTCGGCCTCGTGGCTGGCCCAAATGGGGTGGGAGGTCTATGTGCTCGACGGTTTGAGCGCCGATGATTTCAAGGTCACCGACACGCCCGCCACGCCGCTGCCCGAGCCGCTCGAACAAGTGGCAGCCGTGCAAGTGGCGCAAGTTAAAGCCTGGCTGGCCGACCGCAACAGCCACACCGTGGTGCTGGACTTCAGCACCAGCGCCCAGTTCGTCAAAGGCCACATCCACAACGCTTGGTGGGCGCTGCGCTCGCAGCTCAAAACCTCCATCGCCACCGCCCACAAAGGCCACCGTTATGTGCTGACCTGTGCCAACGGCAGCATCTCGCGTTTTGCCGCGACCGAGGTGAAAGCCTTGGTCAAACCCGGCATCGAGGTGGTGTGGCTCGAAGGCGGCAATGCCGCCTGGGCGGCTGCGGGCAACACCTTGCAAGCAGGCGACCGCCAAATGGGCGCTGATCGCGTCGACCGTTACCGCCGTCCCTACGAAGGCACCGACAACCCCGTCGAAGCCATGCAAGGCTACCTGGACTGGGAATTTGGCTTGGTCGAACAACTGGCCCGCGACGGGACCCACCATTTCCGTGTGATCTGAGCCCTTGTGGGGCTTGAGGTCAATCAAAGCTTGTTAAAGTCTTGTACTTGTTTCAACGTTCACGCAAAAAATAACCACCATGGCACGCACCGTTCAATGCATCAAACTCGGCATCGAAGCCGAAGGCCTAGACTTTCCTCCCTATCCTGGTGACATGGGCAAGCGCCTGTGGGAGTCGGTGAGCAAGCAAGCCTGGGCCGAGTGGATGAAACAACAAACCATGTTGGTCAACGAAAACCGCCTCAACCTGGCCGACCAACGCGCCCGTGAATACCTCAAGCGCCAAATGGAAAAACACTTCTTCGGCGACGGCGCAGACGTGGTGCAAGGCTACGTGCCGCCCAGCGCTTAAACCTTCTCACCCGGCTGCAAGCCGCTTGTTTCTGTGAGCTCCTCGTTCGCTTGGCGCGGACACCCGATCTGGCGCATCGCGCAACCCCAGTTTGACCCGCAGACTTTTATGAGCCTGTGGGCCGCTTGGCGTGCCGACGCTGCACGCCCTGTGCGTTTGCACGTGCTGGCGCATTGGTATGTGCCAACACGTTTTGATTTGCCGGCGCATTTGGATGCCTCAGCCCAAGCTCTCTCATCATCTCAAGACGCTGCGCTGCAGCCCCTTCAAGCAACACCCACCGAGCAACAACAGCTCGCGCAGCAACTCCGCGCGCAATGCTGGGGCTTGTTGCCCGGCATCCATCGGCTGCGGTTTGAGCAAGGCCTAGTCTGCCTGACCTTGTGTGTGGGCGATGCGCCCGAGTTTGCAGCGCTGCTGCATGCGCATCCCACTGGGCCATGCACCCCGCCGCAAGCGCTGCCCGCCGAACATCAACGACATGTCACCGTGATTGGCTCGGGCATCGCAGGCGCTGGCACCGCACGGGCGCTGGCCACGCGGGGCTGGCAAGTCACCGTGCTCGATGCCGGCGCAACACCAGCGGCCGGGGCCTCGGGCCTGCCTGTGGGCGTGATCGCGCCGCACACCTCTTTGGACGACAGCATCATCTCGCGCCTCTCGCGTGCTGGCATTCGCGCCATGCGTGAAACGATGCATGACTTGCTGCAAGAGGGCATCGACTGGTCCCCCAGCGGCGTGCAAGAACACCGCCTGCCTGGCAAAACACGCCAAGGTGGCGTGCCCCCCCGCTGGCTGCACGAAAACGCTGACGCTGCGCGGGCATGGACCTGCGACGCCACAGCGCAGACCCCGTCTTTGCCACCCAACACCTTGTGGCACGCCAGTGGCGCTTGGCTCAAACCCGGGCGCTTGGTGCAGGCTTTGCTCCAGCACCCCAACATCCGCTGGCAAGGCCATGCGCATGTGGATGCACTGCGCTACCTAGACAGCAACAACGAATGGCAAGTCCTACAAGACAGCACCGTGTTGGCCCAGTCCAGCCGCGTGGTGATTGCCTGCGGCCCAGGCTCTGCCGCCTTGGTGGCCTCTGCCACCCGCGATGGATTGGCCCCGCCGATTCGCCCCTTACGCGGCCAGGTGTCTTGGGGCTTGCACGCAGGCACGCCCCAAGCGCCCTTGCCCACCACGCCCGTCAACGGCCACGGCAGCTTTGTGCACCATGTGCCGACCGAGGAAGGCCCCGCCTGGTTTGCCGGTGCGACCTATGACCGGTTGAATGACCAACCCGAGGTGTTGGTTGCCGATCATGCAGAAAACCTCACCCGCTTGGCCGCCTTGTTGCCCGATACCGCACAAGCCCTGGCCCCCGCATTTGCATCCACCGTGCGGGGCTGGGCGGGCGTGCGTTGCAGCGTGTCTGACCGTTTCCCCATGCTGGGGCCTGTGGCGCAGGCGCCTGAAGGCTTGTGGCTCAACACGGCCATGGGCTCGCGCGGCTTGACCTTGGGGCTGTTGTGCGGCGAAATCTTGGCCGCGCAATGGCATGGCGAACCCCTGCCCGTAGAAGCCCGTTTGGCCAAGGCCTTGGACGCCACACGTTTTGCAGCGAAACTCCACCCATGACCCCAACCTCACCCCCTACGCCCGCCAACCCCCGAGCCGATGAACCCCCTTCACCCGTGAGCTTGGCGCAAGCCTTTTGGTTTTGGCTCAAGCTCGGCTTCATCAGCTTTGGCGGTCCTGCGGGACAAATTTCCATCCTGCACCAAGAGCTGGTGGAACAACGCCGCTGGATTTCTGAGCGCCGTTTTTTGCACGCGCTGAATTACTGCATGGTGCTGCCCGGCCCCGAAGCGCAGCAACTCGTCACCTACATCGGCTGGCTCATGCACAAGCGCTGGGGTGGCGTGGTGGCGGGTGCTTTGTTTGTGTTGCCTTCCTTGCTGATTTTGATCGGCCTGTCCTGGATTTACCTCGCGTTTGGCGAGTTGCCTTTGGTGGCGGGCTTGTTCTACGGCATCAAACCTGCTGTGACAGCCATCGTGGTGCAGGCCGCGCATCGCATTGGCTCCAAGGCGCTCAAAAACAATGTGCTGTGGGCCATTGCTGCGGCATCGTTTGTGGCCATCTTCGCGCTGCATCTGCCGTTCCCGCTCATCGTCGGGGGCGCCGCATTGGTGGGCTACGTGGGTGGACGTTGGTCGCCCCAGACGTTTCAAATTGGTGGCGGCCACGGCGCCAGCCATGCAGCGTCGGGCCCGGCGTTGATTGACGATCACACGCCTACGCCCGATCACGCCCGCTTTAGCTGGCACGGTTTGGCTCAAGTCTTGGCCGCGGGTGCTGTGTTGTGGGCCGTGCCCATGGGCGCGCTGTGCGCCGTATTTGGTTGGGACCACACTTTCACGCAAATGGGCTGGTTCTTCACCAAAGCCGCGCTGCTGACGTTTGGCGGCGCCTACGCCGTGCTGCCCTATGTGTACCAAGGAGCGGTCGAGCGTTTTGGCTGGGTCACCCCCACCCACATGATGGACGGCTTGGCTTTGGGCGAAACCACCCCCGGCCCCCTGATCATGGTGGTGGCCTTTGTGGCCTTTGTGGGCGGCTACCTCAAAGCCCTGCTCGGCCCCGACAACTTGTTTGCTGCTGGCACCTTGGCCGCGTGTTTGGTGACCTGGTTCACCTTCTTGCCCTCGTTCATCTTCATCTTGGCCGGCGGCCCCTTGGTCGAGAGCACGCACCGCAACCTCAAATTCACCGCCCCCCTGACCGCCATCACCGCGGCCGTGGTTGGCGTGGTGTTGAACTTGGCGCTGTTTTTTGGCTACCACTTGCTGTGGCCAGAAGGCTTTGTCAACGATGGCGCACAGACCATGGCGAGCTGCACCTGGCAAGACACGCTGTGCCTGGGCTTTGATTGGCGCAGTGCCTTGATCGCCGTGGGCGCGGCCTTGGCGCTGTTTCGCTACAAACGCAGCGTGATGCAGGTGATCGGTGTGTGCGCCCTGATCGGCTTGGCCGTCAAAACACTGCCGCTTTAAGACCCCTTCCTTCCATACATTCCCCCATGCACACCTTGGACCAACTCCGCAACGGTGAGCTTGCAGGCATCACACGGCTGGAGCTGCGTGGTGGCTTGCGCGAATTTCCACCTGAAATTTTCACGCTGGCAGATTCGCTGGAGATTTTGGACCTGTCGGGCAATCAACTCAGCCGCCTGCCTGACGACTTGCCCCGCCTGCACAAGCTACGGGTGATTTTTTGCTCGGACAACCTCTTCACCGAACTGCCCGCAGTCTTGGGCCAATGCCCACAGCTGAGCATGGTCGGCTTCAAGGCCAACCGCATTGCGCACGTCTCGGCACAAGCTCTCCCGCAGCAGCTACGCTGGCTGATCTTGACGGACAACGCGCTGACCGAATTACCCGCCCAGATCGGGCGATGCACCCAGATGCAAAAGCTCATGCTGGCCGGCAATCAACTCAGCTCCTTGCCGCCCGAGCTGGCGAACTGCAGGCGCTTGGAGTTGCTGCGCATCTCAGCCAACCAACTGACCGAATTGCCCGCATGGTTGTTGCAACTGCCGCGCCTGGCTTGGCTGGCGTATGCCGGCAATCCCTTCACACACACGCTCGAAGCACAGGCTTTGGTCCAATCTCACACGCCCCACATGGCATGGACACAGCTGCAACTGCACCTGCTGCTAGGCGAAGGGGCCTCGGGGGTGATTCATCAAGCCACGCTGCGCATGGATTCTGGCGAACAAGCACGCCAAGTGGCCGTCAAGCTCTTCAAAGGCGCCATCACCAGCGACGGTTTGCCTGATTGCGAAATGGGTGCCTGCATGCACGTAGGCCAGCACGCCAATTTGGTGGGTGCCATCGGGCGCATCAGCGCGCACCCCAACGGCGCACCAGGTTTGGTCATGCCCTTGATGCCTCCTGAACTTCGCAACCTGGCATGCCCACCCAGCTTGGCAAGTTGCACACGCGATGTCTACCCAGCAGACTTTCGGATTGAGCTGAACACGCTGTTGCGCTGGGTCCATGGCCTTGCCTCGGCCATGCGTCATTTGCACGCGCAGGGCGTCACGCATGGAGATTTGTATGCGCACAATATTTTGTGCGCCCCGCAGGGTGAAGCCTTGTTGGGTGATTTTGGCGCTGCGTCGTTCTTCTCGCCCACCAACACAAACTGGGCAAAGGGCGTACAGCGTTTGGAAGTGCGAGCATTCGGTTACTTGTTACAAGAACTGTTGCAGCGCTGTGATGCAACAAATGCACTTGAAACTTGGCAAGAACTAGAGAAAATCATGTACAAGTGTTTGCAAGAAACGCCTGAACAACGGCCCTTGTTTGAACACATCGTGTCGTCATTACCGACGAAGGAGGCCGCATGAAAACTTTGATTGCCATGATGATTGCAATGAGCTGCTGTATGCATGCCGTGGGAGCCACCAAAGGCTATTCCCAGACCGAAGACTACGCGGGCTGCAACGGCATTCAAAACAGCGACAAAAAGCTCTACTGCCAAGCCATGGATGCCAACAAGCAAGAGTTGTGCACCCGGATTGGCAACAACGACCTGCAAAACAAATGCCTGGCCAAGGTCAACAACGATGTGAAATATTGCAAACGCATCTCTGACGAGAAAAAGCGCAAGAATTGTGAGCAATACATCCGATAAATTAAACAGTTAGTTGCTTTATTCCTATCTGGCATATACGTACAACAAACAAATCGTTTGTTTTGGCATAAAGAGCGCCTACAGTTCGTGCCATGCATGATTTTGGTTTTGTTTTTGCGGGGTTTTTTGTCGGTGTGATCGTCGGCTTGACAGGCGTGGGCGGCGGTTCGCTGATGACGCCGATCCTGATTTTCTTTTTTGGCATCAAGCCCTACCTGGCAGTGGGCACCGATTTGCTGTTTGCCGCCTTCACCAAAGCGGGTGGTACCTTCAGTTTTGCGCGCCAACGTTTGGTACCTTGGCGGGTGGTAATTTCCTTGTGCGCAGGCAGCTTGCCCGCCTCGGCCCTGACCTTGTGGGTGTTGCACAACGTGGGCCCCTCAGACCCCGCTGTGCAAAAAGTGATGACCTTCACCCTGGGCCTGGCTCTGCTGCTGACGGCCAGCGCCATGTTGTTCAAAGTGATTCGCGGCAAACAAACCCCGGTGGTGCTGGCCGAAGAAAACCTCGCGGCGGCCACCCAACCGCGTCACTGGGCCTTGCCCGTGCTGTTTGGCGCGGTGATCGGCACCTTGGTGACCCTGACCTCGGTGGGCGCCGGCGCGATTGGGGTCACAGTGCTTATGATCCTGTACCCGCAATTGCCTTTGTCCCGCATCGTGGCCGCTGACATTGCGTATGCCGTGCCACTGACGCTGGTGGCTGGTTTAGGCCATGCTTCCTTGGGTTCGGTCGATTGGCCATTGCTGTCGCTCTTGCTGGCGGGCTCGTTGCCTGGCATTTGGGTGGGGTCGCGCTTGATGCACAAAACACCTGAGCGCGTGATTCGTTCCATTCTTTCTGTGCTGCTGGCCTGGGCTGGTAGCAAGTTGGTTTTTGCTTAATTTTTTCGTTTGAGTTCTTAGATGTATCAATACACCGCCTTCGATCAAGAGTTTGTCAAAGCACGCGCTGCGCAGTACCGCGACCAACTCACCCGCAACCTGGCAGGCAAATTGGGCGATGACGAGTTCCGTCCCCTGCGTTTGCAAAACGGTTGGTACGTCCAACGCTATGCGCCCATGTTGCGTGTCGCTGTGCCTTACGGCGAACTCAACAGCGCCCAATTGCGTGTGCTGGCCCAAATCGCGCGTGAGTACGACACGCCCTCGGCTGAACTGATTAAACGCGCCCAAAGCACCCAAGACAAGATTGGGGGCATTGAAGCACCGAAGCTGACCACCAACTACGGTCACTTCACCACCCGTCAAAACGTGCAGTTCAACTGGATTCCCTTGGACAAAAGCGCCGACGTGATGGAGCTGTTGGCCAGCGTGAACCTGCACGGCATTCAAACCAGCGGCAACTGCATTCGCAACATCACCAGCGATGAGCGCGCCGGCATTGCAGTGGACGAAGACGTGGACCCACGCCCCTACGCCGAAGTGCTGCGCCAGTGGAGCACCTTGCACCCTGAGTTCGCTTACTTGCCGCGTAAATTCAAAATCGCCATCACGGGCTCTACCGAAGACCGTGCCGCCATCGCCTGGCACGACGTGGGCTTACGCGTGTTGCGCAACGACGAAGGCGAAGTGGGCTTTCAAGTGTTGGTCGGCGGTGGCATGGGTCGCACCCCCATCACGGGCACCGTGATTCGCGAGTTCTTGCCTTGGAACCAAATCATCAACTACCTCGAAGCCGTGGTGCGCGTGTACAACGGCTGGGGACGCCGCGACAACATCTACAAAGCGCGTATCAAGATCTTGGTCAAGGCCGAAGGTCAACGCTACTTTGACGAAGTCGAAGCCGAATACGAGCGCATCTTGGAAAGCGGTGCCCACCACACCATTCCGCAAGTCGAACTCGACCGCGTGAGCGCCTGCTTTGTGATGCCGCCTGTGGACGTGGTGCCCGACGACGTACAAGAAAAAGCCGAACAAGCCTTGCTGGCCCAGGCCAAAGCCGACAAAGAATTCACCCGCTGGTTGCAACAAAACGTGACCAGCCACCAAAACCCAGGCCTGCGCGTGGTCACCCTGTCGTTCAAGCGCTTGGGCCAAGCCCCTGGCGACGCCACGGCTGACCAACTCGCCACAGCGGCTGACTTGGCTGACAAGTTCAGCTCCGGCGAAGTGCGTGTGAACCACGACCAAAACTTGGTGCTGCCTTGGGTGCGCATCGACCAACTGGCCGAGTTGTACCAAGCTGCCAAAGCCGCAGGCTTTGCCCGCGCCAATGTGCATTTGCTGACCGACATGATTGCCTGCCCCGGCGGCGACTATTGCGCTTTAGCCAACGCCCGCTCGCTGCCCATCGCAGCGGCCATCACTGAGCGTTACCAAGACCTGGACGAGTTGTTTGACCTGGGCGAGATTGACCTGCACATCAGCGGTTGCATCAACTCCTGCGGTCACCACCACAGCGGCCACATCGGCATCTTGGGGGTGGATAAAGACGGCCAAGAGTGGTACCAAGTCACTCTGGGTGGCTCAGACGGTTCGTTCTTGAGCGGCCCCGCCAAAGCCGGCAAAGTGGTCGGCCCATCGTTTGCCGCCGCCGAAGTGGTGGATGTGGTGGAAGCCATTTTGGACGTGTACCGCGACAAACGCGACAGCGGCGAAACCTTTGCACGCACTTTGAACCGCGTGGGCATTGACGACTTCAAAACCGCCGCCAACGCCGCCCGCAACACCACGGCACGTGCTCACTGAGTACAAGGCCTGAACCCGATCAAGAGAATTGCCATGACTTTGCAAATCATCACCCAACACACCGCCGACAACGCCAATGCACGCGTGTTGGCCAACGACGCCGACGTGCAAGCCCTGGACCTCGACGGTGTCGAGCGCATCGACTTGAACTTTCCCAAGTTCACCGATGGCCGCGCCTTCAGCCAAGCGTTTGTGCTGCGCCGTCGCGGCTTCACCGGCGACATCCGGGCTCACGGCGATGTGCTGATTGACCAACTGCTGCAAATGCAACGCAGCGGTTTTTCGAGTGCCGTGCTGCGCGACGACCAAGATGCCGCCCACGGCGAAAAACTGTTGACGCACTACAAAGCCTTCTACCAAGGCGATGCGGTTCACGCCACGCCCCACTTTGCGGATGTGGCCTAAGCCCATCACGCACAGCACGCAGCGCACTGCGTGCTTTGAGCACCCGGAACCTGTATGAGCCTGACCTCTTCCTTCTCCCCCCAAACGGCGTCCAAAGCCACGACCTTGAATGCGCGCGCCAGTGACAACTTTGCCGCCAAGCTGGCCGAAACCCAAGCTTTGCTGCAACGCGCTGCCGCTGAGTTTTCGCCCCTCACCCAAGCCTCCAGTCTCGGAGCGGAAGACGTGGTCATTACCCACCTCATCAACAGCTTGAAGCTCGACATTCCCGTGTTTGTACTGGAAACAGGTGCTTTGCACACCGAAACCCTGGCCTTGCTCGAACGCACCGAAGCCACTTCGCGCGCGCCCATCCAGGTGTATCGCCCCGTGCATGAATCGGTCATCCAGTTTGTCCGTCAAGAAGGTCAAGACGCGATGTACAAGAGCATTGAGCTGCGCAAGGCCTGTTGTGGCATTCGCAAGATGGAGCCACTGGGCCGTGCGCTCCAAGGTCAAAAGGCTTGGATCACGGGCTTGCGCCAAGAGCAATCTGCCGCCCGTGCCGAGGTGCCTTTGCTCGACGAGAGCGAAGTGGCCACCAAGTCGCTGTACAAATTCAACCCCTTGGCCCAATGGACCTGGGGCGATGTGTGGCACTACATCGCCACCCACAACGTCGACTACAACCCACTGCACGACCAGTTTTTCCCCAGCATTGGCTGCGCACCTTGCACACGCGCCATCAGCCTGGGCGAGGAATTTCGCGCCGGGCGCTGGTGGTGGGAAGACGAAGCTGCCAAAGAGTGCGGTTTGCATGTCAAAAAATAAAAACAGATACCGAGAAACGCTATGAACGCCATGACACACAACGAGTTGCACAGCCTGAGCAACGCCCACCTGGACGCCCTGGAAGAAGAAACCATTTTCATCCTGCGCGAAGTCGCCGCCGCTTTCGAGCGCCCCACCCTGTTGTTCTCGGGCGGTAAGGACTCGCTGGTCATGCTCAAGTGCGCCGAGAAGGCTTTTGGCGCAGGCCGTCTGCCTTATCCGCTCCTGATGATCGACACCGGCCACAACTTCAAGGAAGTGACCGACTTCCGAGACTTGCGCGCCAAGGAGCTGGGCGCCGAGCTGATCGTGCGCAGCGTCGAAGACTCGATGAAGCGTGGCACCGTGCGTTTGGCCCACCCGGGCGAGAGCCGTAACGTGCACCAGTCGGTCACCTTGTTGGAAGCCATTGAAGAGTTCCGCTTTGACGCGCTGATTGGCGGCGCCCGCCGCGACGAAGAAAAAGCCCGCGCCAAAGAGCGCATCTTTTCGCACCGCGACAGCTTTGGTCAGTGGCAACCCAAGGCGCAGCGCCCCGAGCTGTGGACGCTGTTCAACCACAAGTTGCAGCCCGGCGAACACTTCCGTGTGTTCCCGATCAGCAACTGGACCGAGCTGGACGTGTGGCAGTACATCGCCCGCGAAAACATCGCCCTGCCTTCGATTTACTACACCCACAAGCGCGAGGTGGTGGACCGCCGGGGCCTGTTGGTGCCGGTGACCGAACTCACGCCACCGAAAGACGGCGAGAAGGTGGAAATTCGCGACGTGCGTTTCCGCACCGTGGGCGACATCACCTGCACCTGCCCGGTGGAAAGCGATGCGGCCACGCCCGAGCAGATCGTGATCGAGACGCTGGCGGCCGACGTGAGCGAACGCGGCGCGACACGCATGGACGACAAGACCTCTGAAGCGTCGATGGAAAAGCGCAAAAAAGACGGGTACTTTTAACCCACTGGTGGTCGAGAATTTTTATGCATAACGAACAACACTTTTCTGCCCTCAAATTCATCACCTGCGGTTCGGTCGACGACGGCAAGAGCACGCTGATTGGCCGCCTGCTGGTGGACACCAAGGCCGTGCTGCAAGACCACCTGGCCGGTGTGCAGCGCTCGGGTGAAACCGACCTGGCTTTGCTGACCGATGGCTTAAGTGCCGAGCGTGAGCAAGGCATCACCATCGACGTGGCCTACCGCTACTTCAACACCGAAGCACGCAAATTCATCATCGGTGACGCACCCGGCCACGAGCAGTACACCCGCAACATGGTGACAGCGGCATCGAGTGCCGACGCCGCCGTGGTGCTGGTCGATGCCATCAAACTCGACTGGGCCAACCCCGATTTGCAGTTGCTGCCGCAAACCCGCCGCCACTCGCTGTTGGTGAATTTGCTGCGCGTGCCTTCCATCGTGTTTGCCATCAACAAGCTCGACGCCGTGGCTGATGCCGCCGTGGCCTACAAAAACATCGCGGGCGCGCTGAACAAATTCGCCCAAGAGGCAGGTATCCCCATCACCGCCATGGTGCCCGTGTCGGCCCTCAAGGGCTGGAACGTGGTGACCACAGAAAACAACGACCAGGCTGACTGGTGCGGCTACAGCGGCCCCAGCTTGCTCAGCATCCTCGAAGACCTGCCTGTCACGCCTGCCGAGACCGATGTGGCCTTCAGCTTCCCCGTGCAGTGGGTCGAGAAGTTCCACGACTCCGGCGTGACCACCCAGGGTCGCCGCGTGTTCTGGGGTCGTGTGGCCACAGGCAGCATTGAGCCGGGCCAATCCATCCAGGTTTTCCCGAGCGGTCAAACCGCCGTGGTCTCACAAGTGCTGTCGGCCACCCGCCAACCCCAAGGCAAGGCCGCTGGCCACAGCGCGGGCATCGTGCTGGACCGCGAGGTAGACGTGTCGCGCGGCGACTGGCTGCTTGCGGCCGAGGGTGCCCCTGAAGGTCAGCGCCAGCTGAGCACCACCATCGCCTGGATGGACGACGAGCCCTTGGTGGCAGGTCGCCTGTACTGGGCTTTGCACGGCCACCGCTGGGTCAAGGCCAAAGTGCAACGCGTGGTGCACCGCCTCAACGTCAACACCCTGGCCGAAGAAGAAGCCACCGAGCTAGCTCCCAACGCCATTGGCCACGTCACCCTGGCCCTGCAAGAGCCCTTGGTGACCTTGCCTTTCAAGCAGTCCCGCATCTTGGGCGCCTTGGTGTTGGTCGACACGGCCACCCATAAAACCTCAGGCGCTGTACTGGTGAACTGAGCGCCCTCTCAGTCCTCGTTTGAATCCCGTTTAAAATCAAAGGCTTGGCGCAAACAGCCTGCTGCTGTTGCGCCCACTTTTTTACCCATCGATTGAATTGTCATGACGCACGTTGTCACCGAAGCCTGTATCCAATGTAAGTACACCGACTGTGTGGACGTTTGTCCTGTGGACTGTTTCCGCGAAGGCCCCAACTTCCTCACCATCGACCCCGATGAGTGCATCGATTGCGCCGTGTGCATCCCCGAGTGCCCCGTGAACGCCATCTATGCGGAAGAAGACGTGCCTGAAGGCCAAGAGCACATGACCAAGCTCAACGCCGAGCTGTCCACCATTGGCTGGCCCAGCATCACCAAGCGCAAGTCCCCCTTGCCCGACGCTGATACCTGGAAAGACAAAACCGGCAAGCTGGCCGAACTCAAGCGCTGAACCAGCGCCCCTGACCCATGACGGCCACCGCGATTCACACCGATGCCGTCATCGTGGGTGCAGGTCCTGTAGGCCTGTTTCAGGCCTTTCAGCTGGGGCTGCAAGACATCCGCACGCACATCGTTGACGCACTGCCATACGCAGGTGGCCAATGCGTGGAGCTGTACGCCGACAAACCGATTTACGACATTCCTGGCATCCCTGTGTGCACGGGTCGTGAATTGGTGGCGCAGCTGCAAACCCAAATCCAGCCTTTTGCACCGACGTTTCATTTCAACCAAGAAGTGAGCGAAGTCACGCGCTTGGACGATGGCCAGTTGTCGGTGCGCACATCTGCGCAACAGCATTTCATTTGCAAGGTCTTGGTCGTTGCCGCAGGGGTGGGCGCGTTTCAAGCGCGCAAGCTCGCCGTGGAAGGCGCAGCAGCACTGGAAGGCACGCATGTGCATTACCGCTTGGGCGATGCCTCGCGCTTTGCTGACCAAGACGTGGTGGTGCTGGGTGGCGAAGAATCTGCCGTGGCAGCCGCCCTCCAACTCACGCTGGCTGCGAAAGCGCCACGCCGCGTCACGCTCATGCACCGCCGCGATGTGTTCACGGCCGAGCCCGCGCTGCTGCAAGCCATGCGCGATGCGGTGGCCAACGGTAATTTGCAATTGCAAATTGGCCAACCCACGGCCTTGCTCAGCACCGACCAGCATCTGCACAGCGTGCAAGTGGCCACACCTGATGGACAAACCATCGAACGCCCTGCACAACAGGTGCTGGCGTTTTTGGGCCTCTCACCCAAGCTCGGCCCCATCACCCACTGGGGCTTGGCCATGGAGCGCAAGCAACTGGTGGTCAACACCGAATCCTTTGCCACCGATGTGCCGGGCATTTTTGCCGTGGGCGACATCAACACCTACCCGGGTAAAAAGAAGCTCATCGTGTGCGGTTTTCACGAGGCCACCCTCGCTGCCTTTGGCGCAGCAGCCATCGTGCACCCGACCCGCAAGACCTTGCTGCAATACACCACCACGTCCACCGAACTGCACCGTTTGTTGGGTATCGCTTAAAATTCACACCGCGTCAGCAATGGCGCATTCGCTAGGGGTGTTGAAGCCGTCACCGACTTCGACTGAGAAAGTCCCTTTGAACCTGTTGAGATCCGCACGCAGTGGGTCTCAAAGTCCGCAAGGACTTGAGGTAATCCTCGCGCAGGGAAGCTGGTCATACCGAGCAAGCACTTTCATTCGCTGGCTCAGACCTCGCCGAACTGCCATTCACTTGAGACAAGCAATGGCAAATCCGACATCTACAGAGCAAGGACACAGCGCACAGGCGGCTGACGTGCTGGCCTTCATGGCGCGCACCTCGGTCAGCGACGAGGACTTCAACGCCCTCGCGCTCAAACTCTTCGCCCATCAGTTTGAACACAACCGCCCGTTTCAAAAGTTTTGCCAAGGACGCGGCAAAACCCCGCGCGTGGTGAAACGCTGGCAAGACATTCCGGCGGTGCCCATCAATGCCTTCAAAGACCTGACGCTGAGTTGTGTGCCGCCCGAGACCTGCGCGCGCACCTTCATGACCAGCGGCACCACACGCGGTGATGTGAAAGGCCGACACTTTCATCCCACGATGGCGGTGTACGACGCCTCCATGCTGCGCAACTTTGCGCAACACGTCATGCGAGATGATGCCCAGCTGCGCATGGGCATCTTGTTTCCAGACGAGGTGTTGATGCCCAACTCCTCGCTGGCGCATTATTTGGCACTGGCCATTGCCCACTTTGGCACGCCCGACAGCGCCTACTACCTGGACGACCAAGGCCTGCGCACCGACGCCCTGTGCGAGGCACTGCAACACGCCCAAACCACGGGCGAACCTTTTGCCCTGCTGGGTGCCAGCTACAGCTTGGTCCACCTGATGGATGCCTTGCAGGCCCGTGGCCAAACCTTTCGCTTGCCCGCAGGCAGCCGCTTGCTCGACACCGGTGGCTTCAAAGGCCAATCGCGTGAAGTGCCCATGGACGCGTTCTATGAGCAGCTCAGTGCCACCTTCGGCGTCAGCCGCGAGCAGTGCCTCAACATGTACGGCATGACCGAGTTGAGCACCCAGTTTTACGACGCGGGCAACCGCCAAGTGCCTTCGGTCAAACACGGCCCGCACTGGATTCGCTCACGCTTGGTCGATCCCTTAACGGGGCAAGACGTGCCCGCCGGCGAGCGCGGCATCTTGGCCCACACCGATTTGGCCAACTTCAATTCGGTGGTCACCATCTTGACCGAAGACGTAGGGCAAGCCCATGACGATGGCTTTGTGCTGCTGGGCCGCGCCCAAGGTGCGCAAGCCAAAGGCTGCTCCATGGCGGTCGACAACTTTTTGAAAGCGGCGCAGTCATGAGCCCCCCCGTTTTCAAAGCCGGCTACTTGCCGGGCTTGAACGATGCCGAGGTGACGTGGCACCGTCTGAACCTGGGCACGCCCCAAGCCCCGTTTCCAGTGGACGTGCCACAGCTCAGCCCAGCGCAAATGACGGCACTGGCGCAGCGTGTGCAAGACGCCAGCCGCAGCCATTTGAAAACCATGACGGTCTCTGACATCGTGCGCCTGGTCGACACCGCCACCGCCCGTTTGCTCGACCGCCATGACGCCTACCGGCAACAACTCGAACGCTTGCTGCCCCAGGCCACCGGCTTTGATGCCGAGATGGTGCGTCTGAACTTGAACACCTACCTGCAGACCTTTCGCGCTTTGCAACTGCAACGTTTTGTGGCCGAAGACTTTGCCAACCCCAAAGTGCTGGACGAGTTTCAACCCCGCATCCAAGGTGGCTGGACCCGCGCCTTGGGGCCCGAGTTGCTGGTACACGTGTGGGCCGGCAACGTACCCGCCTTGCCGATGTGGAGCTTTGTTTCGGGCCTCTTGGTCAAGGCAGGATCGATTGGCAAAGTGGCCAGCGCCGAGCCGGTGTTTGCCACGCTGTTTGCGCAGCTGCTGGCCGAAGTGGAACCGCGCTGGGCCGATTGTTTTGCCGTGGTCTGGTGGCCCAGCGGGGACGCTGATCTACTCAGCACCGAACGCACAGCCTTCGCTTTGGCCGATGTGGTGCTGGCCTATGGCGGCAACGAGGCCTTGCAGGCCATGCAAACCCGTGTGCCTGTGACCACCCGCTTTTTGCCACATGGCCATAAGCTGAGCTTTGGCATGGTCTCGGCCGCTGCGCTGTCGGTGCACAAAGGCCCCGGTGTGGCGCGTCAGGCAGCACTGGATGTGGTGCGCTACGACCAACAAGGCTGCTACTCGCCCCATGTGTTTTATGTGCAGCGCGGTGGCGCCATCAGCCCCCAAGATTTTGCACACCACCTGGCCAACGAGTTGGCCGCCCTGCAGCACAAGCTGCCACGCCGCGTGCTGTCACTGGAAGAAGCGGCGCAAGTGGGCGCTTGGCGCGAGTCCCACGAGTTCGCGGCACTGAACGCTGCTGAGCCCGACAACGACAGCCTCACGGTGCTCGGCCATGCTGATGCTTTGAGCACGGTGGTGTTCAGCGACCGCCCCTTGCCACTGAGCGCTGGCCCGCTCAACCGCAATGTGTTGGTGGTCGCGGTGGACACCTTGGATGACGTGATGCCCTTGATCGCCCCGCAACGCGACTATTTACAAACCGTGGGCTTGGCCGCTGCGCCCGAAGCCTTGCTGCCGCTCGGCCAAGCCTTGGGCCAAGCCGGTGTGACACGCATTTGCGCCTTGGGCGCGATGACCGCCCCCGAGGCGGGCTGGCACCACGATGGTCGCTTCAGCTTGCTGGACCTCGTGCGCATGGTGGACATCGAAGCCTCCACCGAACGCGCGGCCGAGCGCTTCACGTCTTACGAGGTATGAGGCCATGAATTTTTTGCAACTCAACGGCCTGCATTTCGCCTACCCCGAACGGGGCGAGGTGGTGCATAACGTGTGTTTGCAGCTCGCGCCCGGTGAAATTCATGGCCTGATTGGCCGCAGCGGTTGTGGCAAAACCACCGTGCTCAAGCTCGCTGCCGGTTTGCTCACGCCGCAACAAGGCCAGGTCCAGCTCCAAGGCCAGCACGTGCAGCAGCCCACCGCAGAGATGGGTTTTGTGTTTCAAGCGCCCACCTTGCTGAATTGGCTCAGTGTGCTCGACAACGTGCTGCTGCCGCTGAGCTTGCACGGCAGCGTCACCGACAGCCAACGTGCGTACGGCCTGGCGCTGCTGGAGCAAGTGGGGCTGTCTACGCACGGCCACCACAAACCGCACCAGCTCTCAGGCGGTCAGCAAAGCCGCGTGGCCGTTGCCCGGGCCTTGATCACCCGCCCCGCAGTGTTGTTCATGGACGAGCCGTTTGCCGCCCTGGATGCCATCACCCGCGAAGAGCTGCAGCGCGACTTCTTGGCGCTGTGTCACGCCCAAGGCACGGCAGTGCTGTTTGTCACCCACGACATCGGCGAAGCTGTGTATTTGGCCGACCACGTCAGCCTGATGCATGCAGGACGTCTGCACGCCGCTTGCCCGATTGCCTTGCCGCGCCCACGTCAAACAGCCATGCGCTACACCCTGGCCTTCAATGCGCTGTGCGAACAGCTGCGCCACACCATGGACGCCACGCTGTGATGAAACGCGACGCCCTCCTCTCCACCCTGCTGGGCTTGGCCTGCTTGACTGCCTGGGAAGCCGCTGTGCGCGTGGGCCACACCTCACCCCTGGTGCTGCCCGCACCGTCGGTGGTGGCGCACACCCTGTGGCAGGGCTTGAGCAATGGCTATTTGTGGCCACACATCGTGCACACCTTGACCGAGGTCGTGTTGGGCTTGTTGCTGGGCGCATCGATGGGGTTTGTCGGCGGTGTGGTGCTGGGTGAGTCGGCGCGTTGGCGCGGCGTGCTCATGCCCTATGTGGTGATCAGCCAGGTGGTGCCCAAGCTCGCGCTGGCCCCACTGTTCATCGTGTGGTTTGGCTTTGGCACCTGGCCCACCGTGGTGATGACGGCCTTGATTTGCTTTTTTCCCTTGCTCGAAAACACCGTCACCTGCATGCAGCAAGTCGATGCCAACCAACTGGCCTTGTTTCGCATGCTGCGCGCCAGCCGCTGGCAAACCTTGTGGCGACTCAAACTCCCCGCAGGCTTGGCACACATCATGGCCGGCTTGCGCGTGGCCGTGGTGCTGGCCTGGGTGGGCGCGGTGGTGGGTGAATTCATCGGTGCCAGTCGGGGCTTGGGCGCTTTGATCATTGCCGCCCAGGGCTCAATGGACACGCCCCTCATGTTTGCCGTACTGACGGTGATCACCGTGCTCGGCCTCGCGTTTTACAAAGTGTGTGAATGGCTGGAACGCCGTTTGCTCGGAACCTCTTTTGAACTTTCCACAAGGACCTCGTCATGACTTGTCATACCTCTGCGCACACATCCAGCCCTTGGCTGCGCCGTCTCACTGCCAAAGTAGCTACCCGCGTATGCACCCATGCACGCGCCCTTGGCGTCACTTGCGCTTTGGTGCTCTCTGTGACCGCCTCCACCGTGAGTTGGGCACAGACTGCACCCAAACTCGACAAAGTGGTGGTCGCCGGTTGGAGCAAACCGATCACCGAAATCACCAACTTGTTGGTGGAAGAAGACAAGGGCTTTTTCAAAGCGCGTGGCATTGAGCTGGGCTATGTGCCGGGTGCCGGTGGCGGTGACGCTTTGCGCAACTTGCTCAGCGGTCAAGCTGATGTGGCCTTCACTGACCCCGGCTCGTTTTTCACCGCTTTGGACAAGGGTGAGAAGCTGCGCGCCATCTACGACATCTACCCCCAAAACGTGTTCAACGTGGTGTCGCTCAAATCGCAAAACATCCTCAAGCCTGCCGACCTCAAAGGCAAGCGCATTGGCGTGTACAGCTTGGCCAGCGGCACACGGCAAAACTTGCAAGTGCTGTTGCACCAAGCCGGTTTGACAGAGGCCGATGTCACCGTGGTCGTGACCGGCTTGTTGAACTTTGCCCCCCTCATGCAAGGCCAGGTCGATGCCACCGCTGCCACCGACACGGGTTTGTTGGTGGGCCGCCAAAAAGGCTTGGGCGGTGTGAATGTGATGGAAATCAAAAACCACCTCAACATTTCCAGCGACTTCTTTGTGGTGCGTGAAGACACTTACCAGCAGAAAAAAGACGTGCTCAAACGCTTCTTGCAGGCCTACCAAGACAGCGCCAAGTGGATGATGCAGTCGCCCGAAGAAGCCGCCAAACTGGCGGTGAAATACGCCATCGACGGCCAAAACGCCAGCATGAACCTGGACATCATCCGGCTGCGCAACGAATCCAGCGTGTCGGCCATCACCGACCAACGCGGCTTGGGAGCCTTTGACATGGTGAACTTGCAAAAAGGGGCCAAGGCCTACAAAGCCTTTGGCGTGATTCAGCGCGACATCCAAGTGAGCGATGTGGTCAGCCAAGACTTGTTGCCACCCGCTCCAAAACCAAGCAAAAAATGAACACCCCCACACGCCACTTTGCAGGCCAAGTGATCTTGGTCACAGGTGCCAGCCGGGGCATCGGCGCGGCCATTGCCAAAGCCTTTGCACGCGAAGGCGCGATGGTGCTGGTGAATTACCTGAACAACCACACCGCCGCTCAAGAGGTGATGGCCCAGTGCCAACAACTCGGGGGCGATGCCTGGGCGCTGCCAGCCGACGTGCGTTCAAGCGACGCGGTGAACGAGATGGTGGACCAAGCCTTGCGCGACACAGGCCGCATCGATGCGGTGGTGAACAACGCCTTCAGCCCCTACACCTTCGACCCCGACCACCGCCAACGCTTTGGGGATGTGCCGTGGCAGGCCTACCAAACACAGTTTGATGGCGCGGTGCATGCCGCCTACAACGTCTGTCAAGCCGTGTTGCCGCATTTCAAGCAGCGCGGCCAAGGCAGCATCGTCAACTTGACCAGCGACTTGGTGGACCGTCCCAGCATCGCTTACCACGACTACGCCACCGCCAAAGCAGCGTTGGCGGGCTTCAGCCGCAATCTGGCCGCTGAGTTAGGGCCTTTGGGCATTCGGGTCAATTGCGTGGCACCGGGCTTGGTCAGCCCCACCGATTCCAGCCGTGCGACCAAAGAGTCGGTCAAAGACGTGCTGATCGCACAAACGCCGTTGGGCCGTTTGGCCACGCCCGACGATGTGGCGGGGGCGGTGCTGTTTTTGGCGTCCGACTGGAGCCGTTTCGTCACCGGTCAGGTGTTGACGGTGGACGGCGGTTTGGTGATGCGATGAAGCGGCACGGGCGCAAAACCATGATTCAAGGGGCCATGGCCATGGCCTGTGGTCACGTCTGCGCCTTGCGCAATCGCGCCCAGAATAAAGCTGCGTGCCAAAGTCACCGCCTCACTCAGGTCATGCCCCAAAGCCAAATGCGCGGCAATGGCCGACGACAAAGTGCAGCCTGTGCCGTGCACATTGCGGCTGGCAATGCGCGACGAGGCCAAGCGTTGCGACGGGCCGTTGGCTTGCACCAGCAAATCGACCACCTCATCACCGGCCAAGTGCCCGCCTTTGAGCAACACGGCCTTGGCCCCCATGGCCAGCAAATCTTGCGCAGCCGTGTCCAAGGCCTGGGCGTTAGGAATGTCACGCCCCAAGAGCAAGGCTGCTTCGTCCAGGTTCGGTGTGATCACGCTCACGCGCGGGAACAACTCGCGCACCAACACTTGCACGGTCTCGTTGGCGATCAAACGGTCGCCACTGGTGGCCACCATCACGGGGTCGAGCACGACATTCTTCAGTTGGTAATGGTCGATGGCCCAGGCCACCACCTCCACAATGCCGGGCGCATGCAGCATGCCGATCTTGATGGCGTCAACGCCAATGTCTTCCACCACCGACTGAATTTGCGCTTTCAAAAACTCGGCGGGCACGGCGTGAATGCCTTGCACGCCCACCGTGTTTTGCGCCGTCAAGGCAGTGATGGCGCTCATGCCGTAACAGCCCAGGGCGGCAAAGGTTTTCAAGTCGGCCTGAATGCCGGCGCCGCCCCCACTGTCAGAGCCAGCAATGGTGAGGACGCGTGCGTAGCGGTAAGCATTGTTCATGGGCGGCATTATCCGCAAATCACAGAGGACTTCGTTCAATGAGTGCACAGATTTCAAGCGTGGTGCTGGGCGCGGGCCTGATGGGCCGCTTGCTGGCCCACACCTTGGCGCAGCTCGGCCACCAAGTCACGGTGTGCGAAGCCCAAGGCCCTGATGCGCAAGGCGCAGCGGCGCGAGTGGCAGCGGCCATGTTGGCCCCATTGGCCGAATCAGCCATCACCGAACTGCCTGTGGTGCAGATGGGCGAGCACGCGCTCAAGCGCTGGCCTGAATTGATTGCCCCCTTGTCTGAGTCGGTGTTCTTTCAACAAAACGGCACGCTGGTGCTGTGGCACCGTCAAGACGCGGCCGAGGCCAAACGCTTTGAGCAATTGCTGCACCGCACGCAGCAGCAACTGCCCAGCTTGCCTGCCGCTCAAACCCTGAATGCAGAAGGTTTGCTGCAACACGAGCCCGCGCTGGAAAACCGCTTTACGCAAGCCCTGTACCTGCCCGGCGAAGGCCAACTCGACAACCGCCAGCTGCTGGCTGCTTTGCTCAAAAGCTTAGAAGAGCAAAACGTCGCACTGCACTGGCACAGCCCACGTGCGCCGGAAGACTTTCAACCAGGCCAAGCCGGTCAACCCGATTGGGTGTTCGACTGCCGAGGCCTCGGCGCACGCACCGAATGGCCGCAGCTGCGCGGTGTGCGCGGTGAGGTGATTCGCCTGCATGCCCCCGAGGTCACGCTGCAACGCCCCACCCGGTTGATTCACCCGCGCTACCCGATTTACATCGCGCCTAAAGAAGACCATGTGTTTGTGATTGGCGCGACCGAGATTGAAACCGAAGACCTCTCGCCCGCCAGCGTGCGTTCTACCCTGGAGCTGCTGAGCGCCGCCTACACCGTGCACAGCGGATTTGCCGAGGCCCGCATTCTGGAAGTGAGCACCCAAGCCCGCCCAACCTTGACCGACAATTTGCCCGCCATTCGTTGTGTGGGCGAGCGCAGCTTGCAGATCAACGGCCTGTACCGTCATGGTTTTTTGATCTCGCCCGCCATGCTCGACGTGGTGGTGGAATGGGTGCAACACCAGACCACACACTTAGCAAAACAATTTCAATTGAAGTTTGAACATGTCTGACACCGCCCTCACCGTGCTGATCAACCAGAAGCCCTACACCCTGGCACCAGGCGCAACCCTGGCCGACGCCGTCGCGTTGGCTGGTATTCAACCGCCTTTTGCCGCTGCGGTGAATTTGCAATTTGTGCCGCGCAGCCAGTACGCCCAGCACCTGCTGGCAGCCCACGACCAAATAGAATTGATTGCCCCGATCACCGGGGGCTGACACACCCCATGACCACGCACACATCCCACGCCGATCCCCTCACGCTGTATGGCGAAACCTTCCACAGCCGCTTGCTGTTGGGCACCTCGCGTTACCCCTCGCCCAGCGTGTTGCTGCAAGCCATCGAACGCTCGCAACCGGCCATGCTGACTGCGTCGCTGCGCCGCCAAACCGGCAGCGGTGGGGAAGCCTCGCAAAGTTTTTGGAACCTGTTGCGCCAAGCCAAGGTGCCCGTCTTGCCCAACACCGCCGGTTGCCACAGCGTGCAAGAAGCCATCACCACCGCCGAGATGGCGCGCGAGGTGTTTGAGACCGATTGGATCAAACTCGAACTGATTGGCGACGACTACACCCTACAACCCGACACCTTGAACCTGCCCGAAGCGGCCAGCCGCTTGATCAAGTCAGGCTTCAAAGTGCTGCCTTACACCACCGACGATTTGGTGCTGTGCCAACGCTTGGTCGATGTGGGCTGCCAAGCCGTGATGCCCTGGGCGGCCCCCATCGGCACCGGCAAAGGCCCCATCAACCCGCACGCCTTGCGCACCTTGCGTGAGCGCTTGGATGTGCCCATGATCGTGGACGCGGGCTTGGGCCTGCCCTCGCACGCCTGCCAGGTGATGGAATGGGGCTACGACGCTGTGTTGCTCAACACCGCCGTGGCCTTGGCCCAAGACCCGGTGCGCATGGCCGGTGCGTTTGCCGATGCGGTCAACGCTGGACGCGCCGCTTTCTGCGCCGGTGCCATGCAAGCCCAAGACAGCGCCCAACCCAGCACGCCCGTGCTGGGCACCCCGTTTTGGCACCAAGCGTGAGTCACAGTTTGAACACAGCACACGACATTGCACACGCACTGGCCACGCAACATGCGGCCATGCTGGCCGGTGACGCCTTGCCCTATGCGCAAGCCGTGCAAGCCAGCGACGCATCGCACAGCGCCGAAACGGCGGGTGTGTTGCAAGGCTGTCGCATGCTCGGCTTTTTAGAACACGATGCGCAATGTGTGGCCCAAGCGTGGCAAGCACAGACGCAACGCACCGGGCATTTTTCGCTCAACGACTGGCCCTGTCAGCCGCAAGATTTCGGCATTGCGCCTGTGCCACGCACCAACGCATTCCCCACCTGCCCGCATGCCCTCGGCCTGTATGCCGTGTTGCCCGATGCGGCCTGGGTAGGTCGCATGGCACACGCCGGTGTGCCCACGGTGCAGCTGCGCTTCAAGTCAGACGATGCCGCGGCCATTCGCCAAGAAGTGCGTGCCGCCGTGCAAGCTGTGCATGACACCGGTGCTTTGCTGTTCATCAACGACCATTGGCAAGTCGCCATCGACGAAGGCGCCTACGGCGTGCACCTGGGCCAAGAAGACATGGACGAGGCTCCGCTCGAGACGATTCGCGCAGCAGGCTTGCGACTGGGCCTGAGCACCCACGGCTATGCCGAAATGCTGCGCGCCGATGCGGCAAGCCCCAGCTACATCGCCTTGGGCGCGGTGTTTCCCACCACGCTCAAACGCATGCAAACCGCGCCGCAAGGCACAGGCCGTTTGTATGCCTACGCCAAGCTCATGCAGCACAGCCCCTTGGTGGCCATTGGCGGCATTGACGAGGTGCGTATTCCGGTGGTCATGCAAAGCGGCGTCGGCTCCATTGCAGTGGTGCGCGCCATCACGGGCGCTACCGACCCCGAAGCAGCGGCACACACCTTGCAGGAGTTGATGCGTTGATTTGGCGTCGTCGACACATCGCTACTTTGGCCGCCGTGCTGCTTGGCACGGGTTCGGCTTGGTCGGAACATGTTTTGACCGAGGTGACCGTCACCGCACAACCCCCATTGGGTGTGTCTGGCTTTGGCGACGTGTCGGCGCAAGACCTGCCGTTGAGCGTGCGCAATTTCTCACAAACGGACATGCAGGATGCAGGCGCCCAACGCATCAGCGATGTGTTGCTGCTCGATGCGTCCGTGAGCGAAAGCTACAACCTGCCCGCGTACTGGGACCAACTGAGCGTGCGTGGCTTCACCTTGGACAACCGCTACAACTTTCGCCGCGATGGTTTACCGATCTCCGCACAAACCATCATCGGCCTGGAAAACAAAGACCACATTGAATTGCTCAAAGGCACCAGTGGCATCCAGGCGGGCACCAGTGCACCTGGTGGTTTGGTGAATTACGTGGTCAAACGCCCACCCACACGGCCGACCAACAGCGTGCGGGATGTGACGGTGAGTTATGGACCGGGGGATAACCGATCGGTGGCTGTCGATTTGGGGGACCGCTTCGGTGAGGCTTCTGAGTTTGGTTATCGCCTCAATGTGGCGCACACCGACTTGAACCCCTACATCCGCCAAACACAAGGACAACGCGATTTACTAGCCCTGGCCATGGATTGGCGCATCAACGCCAACAACCGCTTGGAATGGGAATTCGAGCAAAGTCATGTGGAACAAATAGGTGCCAACTTCTACAGCCTGTTGGACAACGGCGCCCATGCCACGCCCACCTTGCCTGCGCCCGTGGATGGCACGCGCAACATCACGCGCCAACCGGGCTCTCGTCCAGGTGTGTTTGATGGCCTCACGGGCAGTGTGCGCTTCAGACACCAGCTCGACAACAACTGGTTGTGGACCACACAGTACGCGGTGCAACGACTGCGGGCCGATGATCGTTTGGTCTACGCCTCGGGGTGCAGCGCTACAGTGACCGACCGTTTTTGTGCCAACGGCGATTTTCAAATTTACGACTACAACTCTGAAAACGAACGACGCAACAACGAAGTAGTGCAAACCGCATTGAGCGGCCAAACATCTCTAGGCGATTTAGCGCATGGCTTCACCTTCAGTGTGATGCGCCAACGTTTGGTCGACCACATGCCTTGGATGCAAACCAGCCCATTGCTAGGAACGACCAACAGCCTCACCGGTGGTCTCACAGCGCCCAGCCAGCCCTCGGACCGAAGCGGTTTGATGAGCAACACCCAAGACAGCACCACGGAGTGGGCAGCCAAAGACCGCGTGCAATTCAATGACCAAACATCGGCTTGGTTGGGCTTGCGCTACACACAGCTCAACCGCCAAAGCGCCTTGACCGATGGGTCGTTGCCCGCACAGGACCAGCGCAACTTTGCCACACCCTGGCTGGCTGTGAGCCATCAGTTGGATGCTGGCCCGATGGTGTTTGCCAGCACGGGCGGAGGCATTGAGTCAGAGCTCGCGCCCAATCGCAATACATACGCCAATGCAGGTCAAGCGCTGCCGACGTTGCGCAGTCATCAGCGCGAAGTGGGCATTAAAAACTTTGCTTACCAAAGCCAGTGGCAAGCCACTTGGTTTGACATCACGCGCCCCATGTCCGGCGACTCCACCGGATGCAACAACGGCGGTACATGTGTACGCCAAATGGATGGCCAAGCCCACCATCAGGGATTGGAGCTCAATGGCCGAACCATGCAAAACAATTGGACATGGGGTGGCTCAGCCACCTGGCTGCATGGACGCCGTGAAAACGCCACCAGCGACCCGAGCTTGAATGGTCAACGCCCCATCAACGTGCCCACCTACCTCATGCGTGGCTTGGCCGAATACCGATTTACCGAAATTACAGGGTTGCGCACGGGCTTGCGTGTGTCGCGCGAAGGCGAGCGCCCCGTGATGGAGCACGGAGAAATCATGCTGCCTGCGTGGACCACATGGGATCTGGTCGCCCACTACGACACCCGCACAGACGCGCATGCCGCGACTTGGACCTGGGCGATTCAAAACGTGATGAACAAGCACTACTGGCGTGAGTCGCCCAAACAATACGGGCAATACTTTTTGAACCCAGGTGCGCCTCGCACCCTTCGCGCCAGTGTGCAGTGGCACCTCTGAAATTGCGCTGGGATCAGGATTCAACAACCCGCTTGGTCGTGTTTTCGAAATGTGACTCAACCGCTTTCCTGATTTTCTTCACATCCCGCTGTGCCAGCGCCTGGGCGATGCGTTCATGGTCTTCTAACGCCCCTCGCCAGTTATCGGGCGTGCTGTTTCCGCTGTAACGCAAACTGCGCATGCGTTTGCTCAGGGTGTTGTGAACCATGCTTAAAGAGGCGTTGTCGGCCATGTCCACCAAGGCATTGTGAATTTTTTGATTCAACTCAAAATATTCAGGTCGTTTGCCTTTGGCATACAAGCTCTTCATCTTCTCGTGCATGGCCAACACTTGGTCAATGCGTTTTTGATCGGCTTTGCAGGCTTTTTGTGCCGCAAAGCTTTCCAACACCCCCATCACTTCCAACATGTCGGCAGCATCCTTGCGGCTGAATGTTTTGACCACGGCGCCCCTTAAGGGCAGCAGTTCCACCAACCCTTCGGATGCCAACACCTTCAAAGCTTCACGGATAGGTGTTCGTGAAACCCCCAAATCCTTGCTTATTTCCATCTCGGGCACCCTCTCACCCGGCTTGATATGCGATTCGACAATCAAACTGCGCAATCGCGCGGTGACCTGCGAGTGCAAAGAAGTTCTGGCGATGGGGTCCTGGGTAGGCATTGAATTAAAAAATCAAAATCTGAGGGTAATGACGGATGTTTCTGATTCTACGAGGTTCATTACACTGTGATCTGTAATTACAGATTACGCATTCCATGCGAAACACAACATGACGCTACCTACCATCGCCCTCTTCAGCGGAGACCCTGCGGGCATTGGCCCCGAACTGGTTCAAAAGCTACTTCAACACCCCACCAGTCAACAGGCAGCCAAGATCATCTTGATTGGGCAAGAAGGCAGTCTGCAAACAACACCTCAAGTTCAGTGGCACAACTGGTCGGGCTATCCATCGCCCCCCTTCCCACAGGCCGTTGCAAACGCCGGTAACGGGGCTTACATGATTGCAGCTTTGGCTGAAGGCGTTTCTTTGGTTCGTGACGGCCATGCCGATGCCTTTTGTTTTGCACCGCTCAACAAAAGTGCCCTTCGAATGGGTGGCATGCACCAAGAAGACGAGTTGCGTTGGTTTGCAGAATTTCTGAACTTCAAGGGGGTGTGCGGTGAACTTAATGTGCTGCAAGACCTCTGGACTTCGCGTGTGACATCGCATGTGGCACTCAAAGAGGTCAGCAATCTGCTCACAAGTGAGAAAGTATTTGAGTCAATCGAGATGATTGCCAAGGCCTTGAAAGCCTCAGGCAAAACGTCACCACGCTTGGCCGTGTGCGGTCTGAACCCCCACAACGGAGACAACGGCAACTATGGCGACGAAGAACTCACCATCATCACGCCCGGTGTCGCGATGGCTCACCAAGCGGGCATCCCTGCCGACGGTCCCTTCCCAGCCGATACCGCTTTTGTGCGCGCCATACGCAAAGAAGGTGGCTACGACGGTGTGGTCACCATGTACCACGACCAAGGTCAAATTGCCATGAAACTCATGGGGTTTGAAAAAGGCGTCACAGTACACGGCGGTTTGCCAATTCCTATTTGCACACCCGCGCACGGCACGGCCTACGACATTGCCGGGCAAAACTTGGCCAACCCACAAGCCATGTGCAACGCCTTTGAATTGGCTTGCCGCATGGGCCAACACCACAAGCAATCCCCAAAGTCAGCTTCTCTGGCCAACTAAGGCGAAAGACTCTCATGAAAAAACAATTCACGTTCATCGTTGCTACAGTTTTTTGTGCTGTGAGCGCCATCGCGCAAACGGCCTACCCCAGCAAGCCCGTCAAGCTGATGGTAGGCGCCGGCGCGGGCGGTGGCACCGACATCATTGCGCGCATGTTGGCTGAGAAAATGTCTGAGTCACTCAAGGGCACGTTCATCGTTGAAAACAGACCAGGCGCCTCCAACACCATCGCTGCCGACCTCACGGCCAAGGCTGCACCGGACGGTCACACATTGCTGGTGGCCACCAACACAGGACAAGCCATTGCGCCGCACCTGATGAAACTGTCGTTTGACCCAATCAAAGATCTAACCCCGATCGGTTTGGTGGTCACGGTTCCCAATGTCTTGGTGGTCGGCAGCCAAGTGCCAGCCAATAACATCAAAGAATTGGTCGCCCTCATGAAGGCCAAACCCGACGAATTCAAGTACGCCTCATCAGGCGTGGGCAGCACGCAGCACATTGCAGGCGAAGGCTTTGACATTGCGGCGGGCGTCAAGAGTGTGCATGTGCCTTACAAAGGTAGCGCCCAAGCCCACCTGGACGTCATTGCGGGCAATGTGCAAATCATGTTTGACACCACCTCCTCTGCCATGGGACAAATCAAAGCGGGCAAATTCAAACCGCTTGCCGTCACCACTGCACAACGGTCGAGTGAACTGCCCAATGTGCCCACCCTGGCCGAGGCAGGGGTGCCCGGCTTTGAAATGAGCACTTGGTACAGTGTGTTTGTGACCTCAGGCACACCCCCCGAGGTGGTTAGCAAACTTCAAGCGGAGCTGGCACGCATCATCAAACTGCCCGATGTACAAGCCAAGTTGAAAGGCTTGGGCGGCGAGCCTGGCAACATCAGTCCGGAAGATTTCAGCAAATTCAACCGGCAAGAGTTTGAACGCTTTGGCAAGTTAATCAAACAGGCGAACATCAAACTGTAATGCGCGAAGCATCAAATTGACATCCAAAGAATTGAGAGCCCTGAGGTCAACATGACCAACTCCATGACCAACAAGAATTTTTTCTCAGGCAGCGCCAAGACAATTTTCTTGGAAAAAATTGAGCCCACGATGACAAAGAAGCCAA